>ERZ1673737.1427-NODE-1427-length-23216-cov-6.077242_pt1 | contig 23216 bp, 17 predicted proteins | sample MGYA00580211_ERZ1673737 | MGnify/ENA primary metagenome ERZ1673737 (study PRJEB41218, sample SAMN15661789) | gut metagenome | host: Homo sapiens | place: Canada: London | collected 2015-08-20/2019-03-30 | study: EMG produced TPA metagenomics assembly of... | reverse complement strand
TCGCCAGGCTCCCTACAAACGAAGCCCCTGTTGATTAGATGTCAGCAGGGGCTTTCGCATATTCTGATTCCCAGCCGTTAAAATCGTCTTCTTCAGGTCCGGTCGAGCGGCTACATTCAGCACTACTCCTACACCCAGCATGATCTTCAAGCGTTCATTGATCTCTGAACTCGCCAACATTGCGGGCGGAGTTTTCACCGTGCTCTTTACGATCGTTCTTGCGGTCGCCATGGTGCGCTTCATTAATCTGGCAGCCGGCGGGAGCGTGGATCATTCCGCAGTGCTGCAGCTCGTCATCTACAACGCCTTGGTGAACCTGCCGCCGCTCCTTGCCGCTTCGCTCTTTATTGCGGCGCTGATGACGCTCATGCGCTCCTGGCAGGACAACGAGATGGTGGTCTGGTTCTCTTCAGGCGGCCGCTCGCTTCTCTCCTGGATCGAGCCCATGATGCGCTTTGCGCTTCCCGTCGTCATCATGATCGCGCTCCTTTCGATTGTGATCTCGCCCTGGGCGCGCTCGGAGACCTATAAGCTCCGCAACCAGTTCACGCAGCGCGAGGACGTCAATGCCATTGCTCCCGGGCGCTTTATCGAGGCGCAGGGAGGAAAGCGTGTCTTCTTTATTGAATCTGCGGGCGAAACGCCCAACGAAGTGGGCCGCGTCTTTATGGCGGAGGCCGGCGTCGGAAAGGAGGCCGTCGTTACGGCTGAAAAAGGGGCGATTGAGATCAACGCCGAGGGCGACCGCTACATTGTTCTCAAGAACGGTAGCCGCATTGAGACAGAGAACGCCTCTGCGGCAACCCGGGTCGTCGACTTCCAGGACTACGGCGTGAGGCTCGACATCCGCGTGGACGACGCCTTCCGCTCAACAAGGGCCAATTCGCAGCCGCTCTCCGTGCTCCTCGCGCTTCCGACGCCCGAGAATCAGGCCGAGCTCCTCTGGCGCTTCTCCTGGCCGCTGGCAGCGCTCAATCTCGTGCTTCTCGCGATACCGCTTTCCTGCACATCTCCGCGCGCCGGCAGGAGCCTCAATCTCCTCATGGCGGCCTTCATCTTCATTCTTTACCTGAACGGCCTTTCCGTTGCGGAAAGCTGGGTGACGCGCGAGCGGCTTTCGCTCATTTCCGCGCTTCTCCTTCTAAACGGATCCGTCTTCCTGATTGCGGTGCTTCTTTTCGTGAGGCGCATCTGGATGACCCGGTGGCTCCCGAGATGGATGTCCGTCTGGTACTGGAAGCAGCGTTGTTCCGAGGGAGGCCGATAAATGTTAGTCATCTCCCGACAGTTCACGAAGGACATCCTTCTTTCGACCGTCTTCGTTCTTGTCATTCTGATTGCGCTTTTCGCGTTCTTCGATCTGATCGGTCAGATGGACGAAGTGGGAAGCAACAAGTACGACCTTGCGACGGCGTTTCTCTTGACGGGGCTCACGCTCCCTTCGCGCGCCTATGAGGTGGCGCCTCTGGCCGTTCTTCTCGCTGCCGTCTACACGATGTCGCGCTGGGCGTCGACCTCGGAATTTACGGTGCTTCGCGCCGCAGGCCTTTCGCCTTGGCGGCTTGCCGCAACCCTCATTCTCCCGGGCGTGCTCCTTGTAGCCGGCACCTATGCCATGGGCGAGGCTGTCGCCCCCTGGGCGCAGCGCTATCAGACGGAGGTGCGTTCAACGGGCGATCAGTCGCTCTCTGCCCGCGGCTACGTGTCGGGGGCCTGGATCCGCGACGTCGCGAAGACGGAAAACGGCGAGTCGATCGACCGCTACATCAACATCCGTTCGATCAGCGCGTCGAACCGCTATGCAACCGGCGCCTGGCGAGTCTTCGAATTCGATGATGCCGGAAGGCTCGAGCGCATGATCCGCGCCGAGTCCGGGCTCTTTCAGCCGGGGCTGGGGTGGACGCTCTCAGACGTCACCCTGGTGACCTATCCCGTGATGAACGACAGCCGCACGGATCCGAATCAGACGCCGGTAACGAGCGAGAAGCTCTCGCAGTTCCTCTTTCCCTCCACTATTACGCCCGAGATTCTCGGCGTCATGACGACAAAGCCCGACCGCATGGGGATGGTGGATCTTTTGAGCTACATCGAGCACCTCACGTCGGTCAATCAGGACGCGGATCATTTCGTAGCGGTCTTCTGGTCGAAGGTTTTTTATCCGCTCGCGGTCCTCGTGATGCTTGCGATCTCAATGCCCTTTGCGTACATGAACGCGCGCTCGGGCGGGGTCGCGATCAAGATCTTCCTCGGCGTCCTCATCGGCATTGCGTTCTATGCGCTCAACAACCTTTTTTCCTACCTCTCCATCTTCGCCGCAGTGCCTCCGGCGGTAATGGCGGCGGCGCCCTCGGTCATGATGTTCATCCTTTCCGGGGTAATGCTCTGGTGGGTTGAAAAGCGCTGAGCAGGCGGTTTCTCAAAAAGACGAAGCGCGGTTTTCCGAATGAGGGAAAGCCGCGCTTCATTGTTTTTGGCGCCGAAGATGCCTTAAAGCCGCTTATTGCGTCTTTGTCTTCCTCTTCGGCTTATGGGCTTTGAGGAATGCCCGCAGAGCCTTCCCCGTGGGCGTCTTCTTCGCCGCAATATCCTTCGGCGTCCCTTCGCCCACGACGCGTCCCCCTTCGGAGCCGCCCTCGGGGCCGAGGTCGATCACCCAGTCGGCGTCGGCCACAACGTCGAGGTTGTGTTCGATGATGACGACGGTGCTCCCGGCATCGACGAGGCGCGAGAGCACGTGCATGAGCTTCGCGACATCGGCCATATGGAGGCCCACCGTCGGTTCATCGAGCACGTAGAGCGTGTGCGGAGAGTGTGCGGAGAAGGTGCCTTCGGGACGGACGCGCGCGAGTTCGGTTACGAGCTTGAGGCGCTGCGCCTCGCCGCCAGAGAGCGTGGGTGAGGGCTGTCCGAGCGTCAGGTAGCCGAGCCCCACTTCCTGCATGAGCCTGAGGGGATGCGAGATCGCGGGCATGGAGGCGAAGAAGTCGACCGCCTCATCGATTTCCATCGCGAGCACGTCGCCGATCGACTTCGCCTTCCACTCGACGGAGAGCGTTTCCGGATTGAAGCGCTTCCCGCCGCAAGCTTCGCAGAGGACTTTCACGTCGGGAAGGAAATTCATCTCGACCGTTCTCAGGCCTTGGCCCGCGCATTCGGGGCATGCGCCTTCGGTTTTGTTGAAGGTGAAGCGGCTCGCTCCGTACCCGCGTGCTTTTGCCTCGTTCGTTGAGGCAAAGAGGTCGCGGATCGGCGTCATTACGCCCGCATAGGTCGCCGGGCAGGAACGCGGATTCTTCCCGATCGGGGTCTGGTCCACTTCGAGAAACCGGCCGACCGCCGCCGTTCCCTTCATGCCCGAGAGGCCGGAGAGCTTTGCCTCCGGGTTCTCAATCCGCCGCTTCAGGTTCTCATAGAGAATTTCCCGGCAGAGCGTCGACTTTCCGGAACCGGAAACGCCCGTGACGACGGTGAGGCGCTTCAGGGGAATGTCGAGCTTCCCGATATCGAGGTTTCTGAAGCGGATGCCTTCGAGCGTGAGGCGCTTGCCTTCCGCGTCGGGGAGGCGCTCAGGGATCCCGGTGTGTGCGATGGGATGGGCAAGGAGCCGCCCCGTCGGGGAGTCGGGATTTCTTTCGAGGTCCTCAACCGTCCCTTCTCCCATGAGGCGGCCGCCGCGGACGCCCGCCCCCGGGCCGATGTCGATCACGTGGTCGGCCCGGCGGATGGTCTCCTCGTCGTGCTCGACGACGAGAAGGGTATTGCCCTTCTTCGTGAGCGATTCAATGGCCGAGAGGAGCATGCCGTTGTCTCTCGGGTGAAGCCCGATCGTCGGTTCGTCGAGCACGTAGCAGACGCCTCTCAGGTTGGTGCCGAGCTGGCTCGCGAGATGAATGCGCTGCGTTTCCCCGCCCGAAAGCGTGGGGGCGCTCCGTTCGAGCGTCAGGTAGTCGAGCCCCACTTCAGCGAGGAAGGCGAGTCTCGAGCGGATCTCCTCGAGCGCATCGTGAGCGATTGCGGCGCTTCTGGCATTAAGCCGCAGTCCCGCAAACCAGCCGGCGGCTTCGCGCGCCGTCATGCGGCAGACCTCCTGAATGGCCTTGCCTTCCCAGCGGACATTGCGGGCGACTTCATTCAGGCGCGCGCCGCCGCAGTCGGGGCAGACGACTTCGGGTTCGTCCTCCGTCCGGGAGAACTCCGTTTCCATCGCCTCGCCCTTCCTCACCGCCTTGCGGATGGAGGCCGTCAGCACGCCGTAGCCCGAACATGTCGGACAGGCGCCGGCTTCGGAGTTGTAAGAAAAGAGTCTCGGGTCGAGCTCCGGCAGCGACCGGCCGCACTTCGGGCAGGCGCGCTCGAGAGAATAGAAGATGCCGGGGTGCGTAACGGGGGCGCCTGGCGAGACCTGCGAAGCGGGGACGGTGCGCAGCTGCGCGGATTTTTCGAGCGCGAGCGCTGCGCGCACGTCCACCTCAATCATGCGGGGCGGCGCCGCCGTATCCGTGCGGCCGGCGAGCGCCTCGATAGTATGGAGCACGTTTCTCGCGAGCTTCGGTACCGTGGTCTCAATGGACGCGTATTCGCCGTCGACGAGGACGATCTTCACGCCTTTCTGGCGAAGCCGCAGGAATTCCTTTTCGAAAATGCCTTTTCTTCCCGTGACGATGGGGACGAAAAGCGCGCACTCTTCATTGGGGAACGCTTCGCCGATGCCTTCGGCAATCATGGCGGGCGTCTGCGCTTCGACGGGAACCTGGCAGTCCGGGCAGTATTCGGTGCCGAGCTTCACGTAGATGAGGCGCAGAAAGTGATAGAGCTCCGTCATCGTAGCGACCGTGGAGCGCATGCCGCCCCGGGTCGTGCGCTGCTCGATCGCCACCGTCGGGGGAATGCCCCGGACGCTGTCGACGTCGGGTTCGGGCGGCGGCTGGACCATGGAGCGCGCGTACGCGTTGAGGCTTTCGAGATAGCGCCGTTGGCCTTCGGCGAAGACGATGTCGAAGGCAAGGGTCGACTTCCCGGAGCCCGAGGGGCCGGTGACGACCGTAAAGGCTTCCCGCGGGATGTCGACCGAGAGATCCCGAAGATTATGTTCGCGCGCGCCCTCAATCACGATGGCGTGCGATTCGCGAAGCGCCTCCCCGGGATTGATCCTAGGCTTCCTCAGGGGTGGGAGATTGAAGAAGCTTTCGCGCGAGGCGTCCTGCGCCTGCGCGCGGCGCCATGCAAGAAGCGCTTCGCCCGTGAGCGTGCCTTCGGCTTCAAGCGCTTCCGGCGTCCCCGTAAAGATCACCTTGCCCCCGGCAAAGCCGCCCTCGGGCCCCATTTCGATTACCCAGTCCGCCGCGCCGATGACGTCGAGATTGTGTTCAATCACGATGACGGTGTGGCCCATGGCGGTGAGCCTGTTGAAGACGTCGACGAGCTTTGCAGTGTCGGCAAAGTGAAGCCCGGTCGTGGGTTCGTCGAATACGAAAACCTTGCCCTTCTGACCGCGCACGGCAGGCACCCCTTCCGCAATGCGCGCGGAAAGCTTGAGGCGCTGTCTTTCGCCGCCCGAGAGCGTTGTTAAGGGCTGGCCGAGCTTCAGGTACCCGAGACCCGTGAGCTGAAGCACTTTGAGGGGCTTCACGACGGCGGCATGGCGGGAGAAGGCTTCAAGCGCCTCATCGACCGTGAGATCGAGCACGGCGGAGATGCTGAGCGTCTTTCCGTTGTCGAGCGTTGGCCGGATGCGCAGAATCTTTTCCTGGTAGCGCTTCCCGCCGCAATCGGGGCAGGGAAGGTAGACGTCGGAGAGAAACTGCATCTCGACATGCTCCCAGCCTGTGCCCGCACAGCGGGGGCAGCGGCCGGCGCCAGAATTGAAGGAGAAGTCGCCCGGCTTGAGCCCGGCGACGATGGCTTCCGGAGAGGTGCCGAAGAATTCGCGGATCGCAGTGAATGCGCCCACATAGCTCGCGGGATTGCCGCGCGTGGTGCGCCCGAGGGAGCTCTGATCAACGAATTCAATGCCGGCAGGCAGGTCGCCCGAAAGCCGGGCGGTTGAGGCGCTCCCCGGGGCGTCGCTCTCCGCGTCGGCCGAGAAGACGAGGGCGCCGCCCAGCTTCCGTTCAAGCGCGGGAACAAGCGTATCCGCAATGAGAGAGGATTTGCCCGAACCGGAGACGCCGGCCACGGCAATGAGGCGCCCGAGGGGGAAGTCGACCGAGACGTCCTTCAGATTATTGAGGGTCGCGTGGGAAAGCTTTAGTTTCGGCGTTTCATCCGTTACGGGGAGCGCTTTGCGCGTGATGCGCTTTTCGCCCGAGAGATAGGCGCCGGTTTCCGTTTTGGCCGTGAGCACGCCCCGCGTGGAGCCTTCATAGATGATCCGGCCGCCGGCAGCGCCCGCGCCGGGCCCGAGGTCGATGAGGCGCTCGCCCGCGAGCATGACCTGCGGGTCGTGCTCAACGACGACGAGGGTATTCCCCTGAGCCGTGAGGCGCCTCAGGATGCCGTTCACGCGGTCCATGTCGCGCGGGTGAAGGCCGATCGACGGCTCGTCCAAGACGAAAAGCGTATTGACGAGATTGGCGCCGAGCGCGGTCGTGAGGTTGACGCGCTGCACTTCGCCCCCGGAGAGCGTTCTCCCCTGACGGTTCATCGTGAGATAGCCGAGCCCCACGTCGCAGAGGAAGGTAATGCGCGAGAGGCATTCGCCCAGAATGAGCGCCTCGGCCTCGTCGTGCTTTTGGGCGTTCAGGCGCTCGAGAAAATGCTTCAGCACCGCTGCTGGCATGAGCATGAGCTCATGAAAGTTGAAGCCGGGAAGCACTGCATAGGCTTCCTTTGAAAGCCCGGAGCCGACCGGCTGAGCGCAAATGCCGGCGTCGGGCGCTTCCGCGAGGATCGCTTCACGGTCTTCCTTCGTGCCGATGCGCCAGGAGAGCGCTTCGGGACGCAGGCGCGCTCCGCCGCAGGCCGTGCAGGTCCGGTAGGAGCGGTAGCGCGAAAGCATGACCCGCACGTGCATCTTGTAGTTCTTCGTTTCGAGCCATTCGAAAAAGCGCCCGATGCCGTACCACTCGGTCTGCCATTTCCCCGTCCACCCGGGCTCCCCCTCTTCAATGATCCGGCGCGCTTCTTCGGGGAGGTCTTCATAGGGAACATCCGTCGGAATGCCGAGTCTTCGGCAGGCGCGGAGCATGTCGTCCTTGCATTCCGCAAAGGACTTGGTGGAGAAAGGCTTTACGGCGTCTTCCCGGAGACTTTTCGAGCGGTCGGGGATGACGAGCGAGAGGTCGGTCCCGATGACGCGGCCGAAGCCGCGGCAGACCGGACAGGCGCCGACAGGCGAATTGAAGCTGAAGGAAGCGGGCTTCGGGGGCGAGAAGGTAAGTCCGCATTCCGGGCAGGAAAGCCCGTGCTGGTAGCGCGCGAATCTTCTGGGAGCCGCGCCCGGGGTTTCCGTCCAGACGGCGACGTGCCCGTTGCCCCGCTTCAATGCTGTTTCAATTGCCTCAATCGCGCGGCTTCGCTCCACAGTCGACGCGCGGAAGCGGTCGGCGGCAACGACGAGAAGCGTGCCGTCGCTTCTCGCCTCGCGCGCCAGAATGCGCGTGAAGCCCTGGGCGGAGAGCCCCGCCTCCGCCGTTTCGAGTGGGAGCGCTTTCGGGACGAAGCGCTCAAAGGCGACGGACGTTCGGGCGCCCGATTCCCCGCGCGCCGCGAGGCGCCCGAGGATGTCCTCCCACATGGAGTCGGGCGAAAAGTCGAGGACAGGAGCGCCGTCATTGGGGCAGAAGGCTCTCGCCTTTCTCGCGAAGAGAAGCTTCAGACGGTCGTTGATCTCCGTCATCGTGCCCACGGTCGAGCGCGAGGTGCGGATGACAGCGTTCTGATCAATGGCGATCGCGGGCGGCACGCCCTCGATCGACTCCACCTTCGGGCGGTCCATGCGGTCAAGGAACTGGCGCGCATAGGGGCTGAAGGTCTCCACGTACCGGCGCTGGCCTTCCGCATACAGCGTATCGAAGACGAGAGAGCTTTTGCCGGACCCCGAAAGCCCCGTGACGACGGTGAAGCTTCCGACGGGGATGTCGAGATCGAGGTGCTTGAGATTATTCTGCTCGGCGCCGCGGATGCGGATCGCCGGCGCCCTTTCATCCCGGGCGCCGCAGGGAGAATTCTGCTTGGTCATCTGCTTGAAGGAAACTTGTGGCAGCTTTTCAGTCTGAGATCCTAAATCTAGCTTATGGCGCGGCATCCGGGGCGGGCGTCCGGAGGTCTTCCGCTGTGCGTGCGGAAATGCATAGATGTAATAAATTGTAAATGCAAAGTAACTAACTCTTGCTTTATCGAAAACACTTCGGCATAATCTCCCTTCTCGATTCAGGGGGGATTAGCTCAGCTGGGAGAGCGCTTGCATGGCATGCAAGAGGTCAGCGGTTCGATCCCGCTATCCTCCACCAGTCGTTTGGCCCGCACGCGTTGATGTCGTACGGGCCTTTATTTTTTCTGGAATTCGCGCTGGGAAATAAAAAAGCCGGAAGCCCACTTTACGGAGCATCCGGCCTCTGCGCAGCCTCATCTTCAGCGGATGAAAATCAGACTGCACGCCTGAAGGTCAGATTCTTAGCGCTGACGACGCTTGTCGGCTTCCTCGACGACGCTGCGGCGCAGCGTATCGAAGGCTTCGTTGAGCGCAGCCATCACATCTTGGTTCGTGCGGGTGACGATGAGGTTCTTGCCCGGCGCGGACTGATCAATGCGGATGGTGAAGGCGCCCATCGTTTGATGACCTTCCTGAGTGACTGTTACCTTGCAGGGCCCGAGCTGATTGTCAAACTTCTGGAGCGCGGCAACCTTCTCATTCACAGCCGTTTCGACGGCGGGGGAGCGGTTAATGCCATGAAAGATGATCTGGGCAGCCATAGGAACCTCGCTTGTTGTTGTTCTGAGCTGGTAGGGAAGAAAGACCGGAAAAAGAAATTCTTTTCGGCTATCCCTAATCAAAGTGTATCTGCTTTCCCTGCCGTCGTCGGCGTGACTTTCATAGCGACTTGTCCCAAGTCTCAAGGGCGTTAAAAAGGTGCATGGGTCCGGACAGAATCCTTTAAAATACGCACCGCGCGCTGAGGCATGCTTTTCTAAGGAACCGGCATGGCAGGGGGGTTTCCAAACGAAGCGCTTCCGCGTACCGTCCTCAGGCGCCAATACCTTTCAGATTGTGAAGCGGCCCGCTTGAATCCGGATTCCTATAAAGGAGTTCCGCAGTATTTCAATGGCGAAGCGATTGTTCAATGATCAGAAGGCACCCCGGGCATTTTGATTCCCGCGAAGGTGTTTTTTCTCCGGGGCAGCGGCATTCATTCGACCCCATGCCTTTCGACATTCGATAGCGCAGCGAAGCGCGAAACCTTTTCAGACTGACTTCTTTCACACACTTTTCTTTTGACCAACGCATTCCGTTTTGAGATATGCCCCGCGCCCGATGGGGATGTGGAATGCAGATTCTTTATTTTTCAGAGAGATAAATAGAATGGCTATGGATAACAAGCCCTGGCAGGACAAGGGTCCGCGCCGCTCCTTTGACGGCGAGGACGGAGACCGCCGCGGACGTTCCGACCGCTTCGATCGTTTTGACCGTTTCGACCGCTCTGACCGCTCCGATCGTTCGGATCGCCGCGATTTCGGCGACCGCCGCCCCTTCGGCGACAGGAAGCCCTTCGGCGATCGTCCGCGCTTTGACCGTTCGGACCGCAATGACCGCTTCGATCGCTCGGATCGCCGTGATTTCGGCGAGCGCCGCTCCTTCGGCGACAGGAAGCCCTTCGGCGAAGGCCGCTCCTTCGGCGACCGTCCGCGCTTTGACAGGAAGCCCGGCGGACACCGCTTCGGCGAAGGCCGCCGCGAGGACTTCGGCGTCCGCACCGGTCCGCGCGCCCGCGCCTACGATACGCGCCGCTTTGCCGAGCGCTCCGACTTCGCCCGCAACGCGATGGTGAAGATCGACAGCGACATCGCCGACTTCTTCGGGAGCCCCGAGGCGGTGAACCAGGCGCTTCGTCTTCTCATCGACGCCGCCCGCGTCGTGAAGCTCGATGCCGTGAAGCCTGCCGAAGCGCAGATTGAGCCTGAAACCGCCGCCCAGCTCTATCCGGCCGACATCGACGAAGACGACGTCGAGGATTCGGAATACGGTGAAAGCACGGAAAAGTCTGAAGTGCCGGAAGCCGATGCTGCCGACGCGAAGACGGAAGTTGAAGCCGCCAAGTAACGGGACTGAGGGATTGTTCGGGTTCAGGGGGTCGTTAAGCTCCCCGGGACCGAAGTCCCCATACAATGGAAGTCAGATGGATTTCCAGCCCAGAAAGAGCCCCGGAAGCCCCGGGGCTTTCTCATTTCTGCGCGCACAAACGGCGGTTCCCGAACGATGAACGACTACATCCTTGCGCTCGACCAGGGTACTTCGAGCTCGCGCGCGCTGATTTTCGACCGGCGCGGCGAGACGGTCGCGCTCGCTCAGCGCGAATTCGCCCAGAATTACCCGAAGCCGGGCTGGGTTGAGCATGATGCCGCGGAAATCTGGGAAACCGAGCTTGCGGTTGCCCGCGAGTGCCTTAAAAAGGCTGGTCTCTCTGGGAACGACATCGCCGCGCTCGCCATCACCAACCAGCGCGAAACCACGGTCCTCTGGGACCGCGCTACGGGAGAGCCCGTTTCGCCCGCCATTGTCTGGCAGGACCGGCGCACAACGAAGCGCGTGGAGGCGCTCGAAGCCGAGGGCTTCGAGCCGCTCGTCGCCGGAAAGACTGGTCTGAGGCTCGACCCCTATTTCTCTGCGACCAAGATTGAGTGGATTCTCGACCATGTGCCGAGGGCGCGCGAGCGCGCTCAGAAGGGAGAGATTCTTTTCGGCACGATCGACGCCTGGCTCATCTGGAAGCTCACGAAGGGCGCGCTTCACGCGACCGACCTCACCAACGCCTCTAGAACGCTCCTCTGCGACCTGCGCTCCGGGCAGTGGGACGACGAACTCCTCAATATCTTCCGCATCCCGGCGGGGATCCTGCCGGAGATCATCCCGAGCTCGCAGGCTACCGGATATTCGACCCCGGAATGGTTCGGGGCGGCGATTCCGATTGCGGGTGTTGCCGGCGACCAGCAGGCGGCGGCCTTCGGCGAGGCGTGCTTCCACCCGGGAACGGTGAAGAACACCTACGGCACGGGCGGGTTCCTTCTCATGAATATCGGCAACGAGCCGCGCGCGAGCGTTTCGAGGCTCATCACGACCGCGGCCTACCGGATCGGAGACGAACCCCCGAGCTATGCGCTCGAAGGCTCCGTATTCGTTGCGGGCGCCGTCGTGCAGTGGCTGCGCGACGAGATGGGGTTCGTGAAGCGCGCGAAGGACATTGAACCCCTCGCGGGGTCGGTGAAGGATTCCGGCGGTGTCTACTTCGTCCCGGCATTCACGGGGCTCGGCGCTCCGCACTGGGATCCGGACGCGAGAGGGTGCCTGATCGGCCTCACGCGCGGAACCACCCGGGCGCATATCGCGCGGGCGGCGCTCGAGGCGATTGCCTTCCAGAGCGCGGAGGTGCTCGAGGCCATGGCGCGCGATGTGCTCCATCCGGTGAAGGAGCTCCGCGCAGACGGAGGCGCCGCAGCAAATGACCTCCTCATGCAGTTTCAGGCCGACATCACGGGGGTTCCCGTTGTCCGCCCCGCGCAGACGGAGACCACTGCGCTCGGCGCGGCCTACTTGGCCGGACTCGCTGTCGGCTTCTGGCAGGATGCCGGCGAAATTGAAGCGCTCTGGCGCGCTGAACGGATCTTTGAGCCCGCGATGAGCGCCGACCAGAGAGGTTTTTTGTTGAACCAATGGACGCGCGCCGTCGGCCGCGCCCGCAAGTGGAACTGAGACTTATGACTGATGCTCTGAAGACCAAGACCGCGCCCGAGGGCGAAAAGGCTCTGAAGCCCCTTTCGCGCGCTGAGGCGCTCGCCCGCGTGAAGGCGGATCCCCTCTGGGACGTCGTCGTCGTGGGCGGCGGCGCGACGGGCGCCGGCATCGCAGTGGACGCGGCGTCGAGAGGCCTCTCGACCCTGCTCCTTGATGCGCAGGACTTTTCGGCCGGGACGTCCTCGCGCTCAACGAAGCTCATTCACGGCGGCGTGCGCTACATGAAGAATCCCCGCGACTGGGGACTCGTCACCGAGGCGCTCCACGAGCGCAAGGTGCTCATCAATAATGCCCCGCACCTCGTGCACCCGGAAACCTTCGTGCTGCCGTGCTTCAAGAAGTGGGAGCGCGAAATCTATACGGTCGGCCTGGCGCTCTACGACATGATGGCGGGCAAGGCCTCGCTCGGCCGCACGAAGTCCCTGAAGGCGGATGCCGCCGCGGCGCGTCTTCCGGGCGTGCGCACCGAGGGCCTCATGGGGGGCGTCGAATTTTTTGACGGGCAGTTTGACGACGCCCGCCTCAATATTGCGCTGATCCGCACCGCGAACCAGCATGGCGCCGCGTGCCTCAACTACATGCCCGTGACCGCGATCGAACGCACGGGCGGCTGGATTCAGTCCCTTACCGCAGCCGACAAGGAAACGGGCGAGTCGTACCGCATCCGCACGCGCATGATCTTCAACTGCACGGGCGTCTGGACGGATTCGATCCGCCGCATGGTGGATCCCGATGCGCCTTCGATCGTGCGCTGCTCGAGGGGCTCGCACATCCTTCTCGACCGCTCGTTCCTCCCGGGCGACTCCGGCATGCTCATTCCGAAGACCCGCGACGGGCGCGTCCTCTTCTGCATTCCCTGGCACGGCATGACGATCGTCGGGACGACCGACGTCGAGCAGAGGGAGCCCGACTGGAATCCCCAGGCGACGGAAGACGAAATCAGCTTCCTTCTTGAGACGGCGGCAGGGTACCTCGCCAAGCCCGTGAGCCGCGCCGACGTGAAGGCCTCCTTTGCGGGCCTGCGGCCCCTTCTCAGAGCGCCTGAGGGCGGCTCCACCGCCAAGGCTTCGCGCGAGCATGCGGTCATCCCCGAATTCGGCAACATGATCACCGTGGCGGGCGGCAAGTGGACCTCCTACCGCCTGATGGCGCAGGATGCGCTGCTTGAAGCCACCCTGATGCACCTCGTTCCGGCGCGTCTCTGCGTGACGAAGACGCTCCCCATCGTGAACGACGAAACCTTTGACGCGGAGGCGATCGAGAAGGCGGCGGCCGAAGGCCCCATGGCCGATGCCGAGGTCGTGGCGTATGCGCTCTACGAGCGCGACAACGAAGGCGCGCGCACGGCCGAGGACGTGCTCTATCGCCGCCTGCGTCTCGGACAGATGAATGAGGGGCGGACGGAAAAGCTGATGCCGATCGTGGCGGCCGCCATGGCGGGCGAACCCTATGAGCTCGAGGCGGTTCCGGAACCGGAACCTGAACCTGAACCTGAACCCGAACCTCAGCCCGAACCGGCTCCTGCTGCCGCCCCCGCTCCCGAGGCTGCCCCGGCGCCCCAGACGCCGGTTGCGCCCGTCGAAGCGCCGAAGGAAAGCGAAAAGAAAGCTGAAGCTCCCGCTCCCGAAGAGCCCGATCCCGCCCGCATGGCCGAAGCCGTCGAGGCTGCGGTTGAAAAGGCGGTGGCCGAGCTCCCGGAGCTTGACGTGAAGCCTGATGAAAAGACTGAGGCAAAGGCGGAGCCCGAAGCTGAAAAAGCGTCTGAAGGCAAGGCGGAAAAGGCGCCCAAAGCCTAAGATCAGCCTTTGAGGGAAGCCGGTTGGTTCTTCATGGATCGCCGGTATCCCCAAAAACGCATTCTGTCCTGATGATTCCCGGGTCCGGCCTCCCGCGCCGGATCCGGGTTTTGAGTTTTTTCTGCGGGTTCTTTGAGGAGGATAGACCGCTATGGAATACAGTTTCTGGGGCGGCCTCATGCTGATGGTGCTGATGGCGGACCCTCTCGGCAATATTCCGATCACGATCAGCTGCATGAAGGGCGTGCCCAACAACCGGCGTGTGCGCGTGCTTTTCCGCGAATGCATGATCGCGATGGGGATGCTCCTCCTCGCGATGTTCTTCGGCCGCCCCTTCCTTGCCGCCGTCGGCCTCTCCGACGCTGCGCTCTCGATCGGCGGCTCCGTCATCGTCATGCTGATGGCGATCCGCATGGTTTTTCCGACTAAGGAGGGCGTTTTCGGCGAAACGCCGGGTGGCGAACCATACATCGTTCCGATCGCGATTCCCGCGATCGCCGGACCTTCGACCATTGCGACCATCATGATGCTCGCGGCGAGCCAGCCCGACCGGCTCTTCGAGTGGGGGCTCGTCGTCTTCATCACGTGCGCGGCGAGCTTCGCGGTTCTCGCTTCCGCCGACTGGCTCGAGCGCCATATGGGCGAAAAGCTCACGCTCGCTTTCGAGCGCCTGACGGGGCTTCTCCTTGCCATGATGGCGACGCAGATGTTCCTCGGAGGCTTCAGCTCCTACCTCGAGTCCCTCCCGAAGCACGGGCTCTGACCGGGAGCAAAAGAAAACCGCCCGTACGAGTGGACACGCTCTTTCCGATTGAGTAAAATCCGCTCCCTTGACTCGAGAGGTCCGGGCGGATTGCTTACCCCATCTTCGGTTTCCACTGGCGCCGCCCCTGACGGACTTCCGGGCAAGACAAAGAATGCATGCGTTCTTCTCCGAGCCGGCGGCATCTGACCGTCCGGAGAGGAAAGAGCGCATAAAGAATCCAATTTTCAGAGCGAAAGCCATCCTGCCTAGCAGCAGATTCAGCGGTCGGCGCCATCCGGCAGCGGGGTCGGGCGGACGGATTTCCTCATAAGCAACCATTAGGTGAACGCAATGAAGACCTTCTCGGCCAAGCCGCTTGAGGTTAAGCGCGACTGGTTCGTGGTCGATGCCAGTGATAAGGTGCTCGGCCGTCTGGCCAGCGAAATCGCGCTGCGCCTGCGCGGCAAGCACAAGCCCGAATTCACTCCGCACGTCGACACGGGCGATTTCATCGTCGTGATCAACGCTGACAAGCTCGTCCTCTCCGCTGAAAAGGCGACGAAGAAGACGTACTACCGCCACACGGGCTATCCCGGCGGCATCATTGAGACGACCTTCCGCGAAATGCAGGAAAAGCACCCCGGCCGCGCCCTCGAAATCGCTGTCAAGGGCATGCTTCCGAAGGGCCCCCTCGGCTATGCGATGATCAAGAAGCTCAAGATCTACGCCGGCGCCGAACACCCGCACACGGCTCAGCAACCCAAGGTTCTGGATCTCTAATAGAGGCTTGAAAAGATGATCGGCAACTACAACTACGGCACCGGCCGTCGCAAGAGCTCCGTCGCGCGCGTGTTCATCAAGCGCGGCACCGGCAAGATCGTTATCAACGGCCGTCCGCTCGAACAGTACTTCCCGCGTGAAACCGGCCGCATGATCGTCATGCAGCCCCTTCAGCTCACCGAAAATGTCGAAACGTTCGACATCATGGTGAACGTCGCCGGCGGCGGCGAGTCCGGCCAGGCCGGCGCTGTCCGTCACGGCATCACCCGCGCCCTCATCGACTACGATGAAGGCTTGAAGTCCGTTCTCTCCAACGCCGGCCTCGTTACCCGCGACGCCCGCGAAGTGGAACGCAAGAAGGTTGGTCTGCGCAAGGCCCGCCGCGCGAAGCAGTTCTCCAAGCGCTAATTGCTTCCCGTGCGCCGCTCCTGAAAGGCTTCTTTCGGGAGAGCCTCCAAGAAGAACCGTCCGACATCCTTCGGGGTCCGGGCGGTTTTTCTTTGGGGCAAACCCTATCTCTGCGCCGGATACTGGTGTAGGATGAAGGGCTTCAGAGATCTCCGGCAGGTTCCCTTGAAGGAAATGGCCGGAGAAGCTATTAGGATTTAAGAAGAATGACCGAAGCGACTACGACGACGGCCCAGAACCCCAAGACGGAAGAGGCCGTTCCGGAAATGATGCCTGATCCGATCACCTTTACCGATGCCGCTGTGGCAAAGGTGAAGGCGCTGATGGACGAAGAGGGCAATCCCAATCTCAAGTTGCGCGTTTTCGTGCAGGGCGGCGGCTGTGCCGGCTTCCAGTACGGCTTTACGTTCGATGAAACGCAGAACGAGGACGATGCCGTGATGGAAAAGGGCGGCGTGAAGCTCCTCATCGACTCGATGAGCTACCAGTACCTGGTGGGCGCCAAGATCGACTACAAGGAAGGTCTTTCTGGCGAACAGTTCGTGATCGACAATCCGAACGCCGTGACGACCTGCGGTTGCGGCTCTTCCTTCAGCGTCTAAGCGCTGGCGAGGGAACCTCCAGGCGTTCCCGCACAAGCCGCATTCAGAAAAGCCGCCGGAGGCATTGCGCTTCCAGCGGCTTTTTAACGGGTGTTTGCAAAGCGCGGTTTTCCCGTCAGGCGGGATAGAGCGCGCCGAGAATTCGCGGGCCCTTCGCCCGCGTGACTGCCGGAAGATTCCCGGGCCGTCTGAGGAGAAAGGCGCGTGCAAGCCAGGCAAAGGCGGCGCCCTCTACTTCCATCGGGTCGAGCCCGCGGTCCTCCGAGCTCAGAAGGGCGCAGCCCGGCATCCGCTTGAGAAGCGCCTGCCCAAGACGCTTCATCAGGAAGGGATTAAGCGCGCCCCCGCCGCAGACATAGAGCTTCCTCGCTTCGGGCTCGGTCTTTGCGAGCGCATCCGCAATGGTCTCTGCAGTGAGTTCCGTGAGGGTTGCCGCGACATCCTGCGGGGCGGCTTCCCCCTGAGGGAGCAGGGCGAGGCGCTCCTCGAGCCAGGCGAGCGAAAACCGCTCGCGCCCGGTCGATTTCGGGGCCGGCCGCGCGAAAAACGGGTCGCAGAGGCACTTGGAAAGAAGCTCCAGAATGACGGCGCCTGAGGCTGCAAAGGCCCCGTCGGCGTCGTAGGCACGTCCCGTGCTTTTTTCCATCCAGGCGTCAAGGAGCATATTGCCCGGTCCCGTGTCAAAGCCGAGCACGGGTGCATGGCTTCCTTCGGGCGGAATCAGCGTGAGATTCGCGATTCCGCCGATATTGAGTGCGGCCGCAGGGGACTTCCCCCGGAAGATTCCGGCATGAAAGGCGGGAACGAGCGGCGCGCCTTCGCCGCCCGCGGCGACGTCGCGCGACCGGAAGTCGGCGACGACGTCGATTCCGATGAGTTCGGCAACCCGGGCCGGGTGGTTGAGTTGGAGCGTGAATCCGCGTTCGGGGCGGTGGCGGATGGTCTGGCCGTGAAGACCGACGGCCGCGACTACCTCCCGCCCGATGCCCGCTTCCTGAAGCGCTTTTTCGATGACGGCGGCATAGAGATCGGCAAGAGCGACGGAGGCGTCGCCCGCCCGCTCGATTTCGTTCGTCGTGCCGAGGGCGAGCGCCTTCAGTTCCTCCCGGAGTTCCCCGGGCATCGGAAGATAGGCGCGGCCGAGGGTCGCCATGGGGGCTTTTTCATCCTCGGGGAAGGACGCAATGACGGCGTCGGCGCCGTCAAGGCTCGTTCCCGACATGACGCCGATCGTGATCATTTGCCGCTCCGGCCGAGATGTTCCGCCCGGGCTTTCCCTTCCTCGAGCGCCACCGGACGCACGCGTCCGCCCGCAGCGGGCGCTTCGCCCTGGTTTTCGGCAGGAGCCTCTTCGTCCGTGAGGTCGTCTTTATTCTCGCGGGCCGCGGCTTCGGCAGCGGCTTCTTCCTTCGCGCGCGCTTCGGCGAGAAGCTTCTCGGGCGAGGGAAGCCCCTCTTCCCGCGCCGCATCCTCGAACATCTTCTGGATGGGAAGCGCCCGGGCGCGGAGCTGCGCGAGCTGATAGGCGGAGAGGTTTTCCGTGTCGGGGAGATCAGCGGTAGCCGGATTGATCTGTACGCCGTCGATCATGAGTTCGTAGTGAAGGTGCGGACCGGTCGCGAGACCCGTGCGGCCGACCAGGCCGATGAGCTGGCCCTTCTTCACGAGAACGCCCGGGCGGACCCCTTTCTGAACGCGCCGCATGTGGGCGTAAAGCGTCGTGCGCCCGAGCCCGTGGTCGATCTGCACGTAGTTGCCGTAGCCCTTCGCCTCGTAGGCCACCTTCGTCACGCGCCCGTCAGCGGCGGCAAGGACGCGCGAGCCCTGGGGCGCGCGCAGATCCGTGCCGTTGTGGGGACGGAGCACCCCCGTGACCGGGTGGCGTCGCAGGGGCGCGAATTCGGAGCTCACGTCCTTGATGTCGAGCGGCACGCGAAGGAAGGTCTGGGAGGCGGAGCGGCCGTCAAGCGTATAGAAGCTCCCCGGGTGGGGGCCGTCCGAAAACCAGAAGGCTTCGTGGACGCCCGCCTCGTCGACGATCTGGGCGGCGAGCAGCTGCCCGTCCTTCACGAAGCGCCCGTCGGCGTATTTCTTCTCGAATACGAGGCGCAGCGTGGCGCCGGGCTTCAAAGCCGCCACCGGGTCGTCCGCGCCGTCCCAGACGGCGAGGAGCTGGTCGGCGATGCTCTCAGGAATGTTGAGGGACTTCGCCGTGGCGTTGAGCCCGTTCTTCGCCTCTCCGGACACGAGTGCGTCCATGGTGGAGAAGGTGAAGGGAAGAACGTCCGAAATCAATTCGCGGCCGATGCGCGAGACTTCAATCGTGCGCGAGTCGGCCTGGCGCGGCCCGTCGAGATAAAGCCGCAGGAATTCAAGTTCGCCAGAATCCGCAACGCCCGCCGTGATGTGCTGACCGGGCTGGAGTGCGAGAAAGGGCTCGAGGTGCGGCGCCGCATCAAAGAAGGAAAGCGCCTGCGGATCCTGAATGCCGAGGTGCGCGAAAAGCGAAATCAGTGTGTCCCCCGGCTCCACGTCGTAATGGCGGGGCGTATAGGCGCCCAGACGGGCAAGTTCAGCAATCTCGGGCGTCAGGTCCGGGGTCTGCACGTCGATCGAGATCGTTTCAGCTCTCACGGGCGAAGGCGCAAGCGCCGGGCCGAGCGCGGAAAGCAGTCCCGCGGCGAGGCCGGTGCCGACAATGAGAAGACCGAGCGCAAGCGCACGGGGTTTGTCTTCATCCGGGCGCAGGCCAAGGCGGATGAGCCGCGTGCGCGAGGAGAGGAGTGCGGCACGGCCGAGCGCGCAGAGCACGTTGGCAACGAGAGACGGAGCCGGCATCAGAAAGTTCTGAGGAGAAATAGAATGATAAATTCAGGTGAATCTTGGATTTTAGACGCCCTGCGGCGCAACCTGCTAAAGTTTTCCGATTATTGAGCATGATTGGGCGGCCGCCCGGATGAAGGCGAGAGGCGCCTCCATCCCCCGCATGCGGGGTTCCCCGGGCCTGAAAGGCCGCCGCCGCCCGATTTTTCGCTGCCAGAAACACTGTTTTCCTCAAATACAAAATGACACAAGAAACTGCGCCCGAAAAGAAGGGTCCCGAACGCTTCCCCGTGACGGACGACATCCGCGAAGCCATGGCCACCATTGCCCGCGGCACGGACACCTTCCTCATTCAGTCCGAGTTCGAGCAGAAGCTCGCCCGCTCGAAGGCGACGGGGACGCCGCTCCGCTGTAAGCTCGGTCTCGATCCGACGGCGCCCGACATTCATATCGGCCACACGGTGGTGCTCAACAAGCTCCGCCAGCTTCAGGATCTCGGCCACACGGTGATCTTCCTCGTGGGCGACTTCACCGCCGCGATCGGCGATCCGTCCGGACGCAACACGACCCGTCCGCCCCTTTCGCGCGAGCAGATTGAAGAGAATGCGCAGACCTACCTCAATCAGGCGGGCTACATTCTCGACCTCGACAAAACGGAAGTCCGCTACAACTCGGAATGGAGCAATGCGTTGGGCGCAACGGGCCTCATTCAGCTCGCAAGCCGCTACACCCTCGCGCGCCTCCTTGAGCGCGACGACTTCGCAAAGCGCTTCAAGGAAGAGCTTCCGATCGCGATGCATGAGCTTCTCTACCCCCTCATGCAGGGCTACGATTCGGTGGCGCTCAAGGCGGACCTCGAGCTCGGCGGCTCCGACCAGCGCTTCAATCTTCTCGTCGGCCGCGAACTTCAGCGCCAGTACGGCCAGGAGCCGCAGTGCATCCTCACGATGCCGCTTTTGGTCGGCCTCGACGGCGTCGTGAAGATGAGCAAGAGCAAGAAGAACTACATCGGCATCACGGATGCGCCCAACGACATGTTCGGGAAGGTCATGTCGATTTCCGACGACCTCATGTGGAACTGGTACGACCTTCTTTCTCTCAAGGGCAACGACGAGATCGCGAAGCTCAAGAAGGAATGCGCCGAAGGTCGCAACCCCCGCGACGCGAAGGTGCTCCTCGCGCGCGAAATCGTCGAGCGCTTCCACAGCGCCGGCGCGGCAGACGAGGCTGAAAGGGAATTCAACGCGCGCTTCCAGAAGGGCGCGGTGCCGAACGACATCCCCGACGTTGAGGTTCAAGCTCCCGAAGGCGGGATCGGCATTCTGCAGATGATCCGAGCGGCGGGCCTTGCGCCCTCCAACGCTGAGGCCGGACGCAATGTCGACCAGGGGGGCGTTCGCATCAACGGCGAGCAGGTGAAGGACAGGACGCTGCGCTTCACGCCGGGCGAGCCGCTGGTTCTTCAGGTGGGCAAGCGCCGCTGGGCCCGCGTCACTGTGGTCTCTCAAAAATGATTCTTCTCCTGCAACGCGTAAGGGAGGCCCGCGTCGATCGAAGGGGCGAGGCGGGCGCGCCCGACGAGAAGCTCGGGAGCGTGGGAAAGGGCTTTCTCGCCCTTGTCTGCGCTGAAGCGGGCGATACGGAGGAAGCGATCGGGAAGGCGGCGAGAAAGACCGCGCGCCTTCGCGTTTTCGAGGACGAGAGCGGCCGCATGAACCTCTCCGTCAAGGATGTGGCGGGGGGCGTTCTTGCCGTCTCGCAGTTCACGCTCGCCGCGGACTGCATGAGCGGGAATCGCCCGAGCTTTTCGAAGGGCGCCGCGCCCGAAGAGGCCGAGAAGTCCTATCTCCGCTACGTCGAAGCGCTCCGGGCCGAAGGCATCCCTGTTGAGACAGGCTCCTTCGGTGCCCACATGCTGGTGTCGCTCGTCAACGACGGGCCGGCAACCTTCTGGCTTAAGTTTTAGTGTTTTTTTCGATAGGAGGCCGTCATGGATCTTCAGTCCCGTACTTTTTCCGAAGGTGAAATGATTCCCGAGCGCTGCGCCTACGGGCGCCTCGGCGAAGGCGGAAAAACGGTCGCGAGCGAAAACACGAATCCGCATCTCGCCTGGTCGGGCGCTCCGGAAGGCACAAAGTCCTTCCTGGTCGCGTGCCTCGACGATGATGTGCCGACGAACCTTGAGGAAAGGGACCATTCGGGCGAAATCCCCGCCGGTCAGATCCGGCGCCGCTTCGTGCACTGGGTGCAGGCGAACGTCGACGCCGGAACGACGGAATTTCCCGAAGGGGCGTTCCGCCACGGCGCGAAGACCCCGAAGAGCTTCGGCCTTCCCGGCATCAACGACTACAGCCGCGGCGCGGTGCCCGAACCCGGGAGCGTCGGCACGGGCTACGACGGTCCCTGCCCGCCCTTCTTCGACGCCCGCCGCCACTACTACCGCTTCCAGGTCGCGGCGCTCGACGTCGCGAAGCTTGAGGGCCTCCCCAGGGCCTTTACCTGGCAGGATGTCGAGGAACGCATGAAAGGTCACGTCCTTGCCACTGCGGAACTCGTCGGAAGATATACACTGAACCCCCGTCTGCGCGGCGCCTGAGAACTCAGGCGCTCACTGAAGCAGCTTTCCCATCACACCCATATTCAGGAACAGCAATAGAAATGTTCAAGACAACCGACAGCCCCGCCAAGGCGGATCCGGATCTGTGGCAGTGGATTGACGCCGAAGCGCGCCGCCAGGAACAGAATATCGAGCTTATCGCCAGCGAAAACTACGCCTCTCCGTCGGTGATGGCTGCTCAGGGAAGCTGCCTCACCAACAAGTACGCCGAGGGCTACCCCGGAAAGCGCTACTACGGCGGCTGCGAATTCGTCGACGAGGTCGAGCGCCTCGCGATCGAGCGCGCGAAAAAGCTTTTCTGCAAGCCCGCCGGCGTTGAAATGGCTGTGAACGTGCAGCCTCATTCGGGCGCGCAGGCCAATTCCGCCGTCTTCTTCGGACTCCTTCAGCCGGGCGACACCTTCATGGGGCTTTCGCTCGCCGACGGCGGCCACCTCACGCACGGCATGCACCTCAACTTCTCCGGCAAGTACTTCCATTGCGTTCCATACGGCCTCAACGAAGCCGAGGAAATCGACATGGACGAGGTCGAGCGCCTCGCGAAGGAAAATAAGCCGAAGCTCATCGTGACGGGCGCATCGGCCTATTCGAAGCGCATCGACTTCAAGCGCTTCGCGGAAATCGCGCATTCCGTGGGAGCGCTCCTCATGGTCGACATGGCGCACTATGCGGGCCTCATCGCCGCCGGCGTCTATCCGACCCCCTTCGGTCATGCCGACATCGTGACGACCACCACTCACAAGACGCTGCGCGGTCCGCGCGGGGGCATGATTTTCGTGCGCCCGGATCTTGAGAAGAAGATCAACTCCGCCGTCTTCCCCGGCATGCAGGGCGGCCCCCTCATGCACGTCATCGCCGCGAAGGCGGTGGCTCTCGGCGAAGCGCTCACGCCGGAATTCAAGGCCTATCAGGAACAGGTCGTGAAGAATGCGGCCGTCATGGCCGAGCAGCTCATGCAGCGCGGTCTGCGCATCGTGTCGGGCGGCACCGAAAGCCACGTGATGCTCGTCGACCTCCGTCCCCTTCACATCACGGGCAAGGCCGCCGAAACGGTGCTTCATTCCGTCGGCATTACGGTTAACAAGAACGCCATTCCGAACGATCCGGAAAAGCCCTTCGTCACGTCGGGCATCCGCCTCGGGTCCCCTGCCATGACGACCCGCGGCTTCAAGGAAGACGAGGCGCGCCTCACGGCCAACCTCATCGTCGACGTGCTTGAAGCCCCTGAGGATCAGGCGGTTCTCGATCGCGTCCGCGTGGAAGTCGCTAAGCTTACCGCGCAGTTCCCGGTTTACGGCGAATAATCCCAAATCTCACCGGCGGATTCCTTACGGCGCTTCAGCCGTTAAGAATCCGCCTTTTTAAGGCTTTCGGCACAGGATCTGGTCCTCCCGAAGGCCTTTTTGCTATCAGATGTGTCCTCATCCTTAAATCCGGCGCCTTCCGTCCGCTAAAATCATCGGATAACCTTCTTTCCCCTCTCCCATCCCCATACGGA
>ERZ1673737.1424-NODE-1424-length-23254-cov-7.833484_pt1 | contig 23254 bp, 25 predicted proteins | sample MGYA00580211_ERZ1673737 | MGnify/ENA primary metagenome ERZ1673737 (study PRJEB41218, sample SAMN15661789) | gut metagenome | host: Homo sapiens | place: Canada: London | collected 2015-08-20/2019-03-30 | study: EMG produced TPA metagenomics assembly of... | reverse complement strand
AGAGAGAGAGAGAGAGAAAGAAAAACAACCGGAGTGTGATGCTTCAGCACCAATGCAATACAGAAGACTTCATCCGACAGATCCGTATACTATTGGAGCCCACCATACTTCTGGAACCCAATTTTGGTAAAAGATCGCTGTTTTTTGATAGGATAGTTGGGCTTATCATAAAGCTTGGTGACAGTAGGTTATATGAAGTTTAAAACCCTTAAAGGGGCGCGAACTGGTATATCTATTACAAAAGAGACCCCAACAGACAAGGCCAGTTGGCCTGCCTATTCTCCAAAACCATGTATTCAAGACGTCCGTATGTACACCTCTGATTTCCATGGTGACTAAGGTACAGGGGAGGACAGAAACTATCGCGGGTCTTACTGTATGTACTTCCCTTTAGAATCATCACCGCCCGCCCTTTTTCTTTCTAACGAGAGCTTTGTCCTAAGTTCTGGGTATTGTCTGTATTTGACAAAAACCCGGGGATCGTGTTTTGCTTGTGGGATTCCTACAGTGCTCGCTTGACTTCAATATGTTCCACCATGATTCCCGCCATAACGAGTCAAACGGTTGACGAAGGAACAATTATCCTCAGCCCAACCTTATCTTCCAAGGAGCGTGAGCGTACCAACCCCTGTATAGCTATCACTCAAGGCCAGGAAACCCATCACCGAGCCCTGACAGCTGGCACAGGTCGAAAGCATTGAGATCGGATGGGGGACTTGACTTGGACGCCACCGTTGGGTCTATATGATTGGAATTCTTTTCTATGAGTGAATTCAGTTGCTCGCACCTACGAAAAGATAAGTCGCCGAAGCGTGCGGTGACGGGATCATGCATACTCACATGAGCGCGAGCTTGCTACACGTTTCTTGGAGCGCATTTTGTACCTTCTGCATATTGTTGCCAGTGTCGCTGTCCAATCCCAGTACAGACTCGATTGTCTTTAAACGGGCTTCAAATCTGTCGGATTCATCTGACCCGTGGGCGTGGTGGCGAGGATTCAAGACAAGTCTTTTTGGTCTCGGCTGAGTTACTCTCGTGTCATTCAGTCGTTTTGGGGCAAGCCCTAACGCGGGTGAAAACGGAAGCCGGGGCAAACTATGGTAGCTTTGGGGGCGGTTCAAATTCAATGGTCCATTCATCTCGAACCGGTGTTTTAGATAGTGAGAATAGAGACGGTCCGTGAAGGGCTCCTCGATTTGCTTTAATACATGTAACAAATTTGGGGCAAAGGCTCCAAAATTAGGACGATCGAAATGGGGGTGCAGTGGTGGTTCTAAATTTAGCAAGCCCCGAGTTTATTTTGAGGTAAATCAAAGGCACAATAATAGGTTACAAAGGCGGTACCGCTGTGTATATGCGCGTGATGTGTGTGGATACCAAGTAGTGAACTCACAGAATCAACTGAGGTCCATGCTCATGACCACTAGCGGGTTGATATTCTCTCTCCGTCGCAAAGATGTCCCAGATTTGAGGGCCTATACTTTGGCTACCTGAGCGACGATGCTCTGGAAGAACTTCCAGTAGCGTGCCATTGCATCTCCGAATACCCCTCTACTTCGAGCTCCGAGACCAGTGAGGCCTAGCAATGGCAGCGAGGCGGTTGGGGCAAAAATCGGAGTAGATGAGCCAACTGGCTGCTAAAGGACGGAGGTAGTGGGAAGATAAAAACGGATCTGCGCTGAAGGAGCTCACAAAGGGAAAAAGAACGATCATGTGTCAATCCTAAACGGGCGGCACATGTATATAATGAAGGTCGGCTTGTTCAATGGTTCTAATCCAAGGAGTAGCGTTTCCCGTGGGACCCTATATGGACAAGCAGAATAAGATCGTGATAGTTACAGCGGCAAACTCAAAGAGACCAAATATGTTGGTCATATATACCGGAAGCTATGGATTTTACCTCATGAATTTGTCTTGCAGCGACTACGGCAGATCTGTTCGAGGGGAGACACGTTCTCCAGCTCCGATGTGACAAAAGCCTATATCCTGTTTGACAAGTCCTCACTAGGGCTAGACAGCAATTATTGAGGATTCTTACAAGTAAATCTGAGTTTACGGTAGACGAGGGTCTATCAATGGTTCCTGAACCCGACCAATAGGCTCGAAGCAAATATCAACTGGATCATGCATGTAGAGTCCCAATGTGATGGTTGTCCTGCATGGAAGAGTGCAACATGGCGGGACCTGCCAACAATTGCGGAAAAAGTCTGTCCTAAACCGAGATTCTATTTGTACAGTATGTATATTGCCAGTCTAGTGACGAAGGAAAAAGGGTCATGGGATTGCTTGCATGGGATGTCCCGGCGGCCGGTTTACTGGGCACTGTGTGAGACATTCCCCCGCTGAACCAAGGCTCACTTAGCTCCACACGCGACATCCAACGTTGGACTATTATCCCGCTGGTAGGTTTTTATGAGCGCGCATTCTGTCTTCGGCTGACCTGTGTTTGGCTTGTCTTTGGAAAGCAACCATTTCTTTCCTCCGCCATAAAATCTTCTACGACGAACATTCTTTCGGCCTGGAATAAGCTTGTGGCGTTCTCCCGGCCTCTTTTTCTGGCTATGTCTCTGCGGAAACGAGGTTGTAATTCCATGGCGGTCGGTGGTCCTCAACACAGGCATCACCTCACGATAGACCTTTCCGGAGGCGAATTCAGCAATAGCGCCGAGACGTAAGCCTTTCGCTTGGTCAATAAAGCTCAACTAGACTTGCGTTAGAAGCGGTTTACAACCCAGGTGGCTTCGGTACGTACTTGAAGGGCCATCAAGATGGCCCCACCTATGATACCACTCTGAAAATCAGTAGGCTCCTCGGTGAGACAGCGGGTGACATCCAATGCTGCCGCAAGAGAATCAACACGAGCAAGCATCGATGGGCTGTCGCAGCATCCACGGTCGCCGTCACTCTCACAGGATGTATCGATGCAGTGGTAGCATGGCCCTTTGGACTTTCCGATCAAACTCACAGCGAGCTGGACCAGTGCTTCATTTGTCCTGGTCCAGCTTTCGGGAGCCTCGTGCTCGATAAGATGAATTGCGCCTGGGCTTGCATGAGTACAGAACTGGTCAAATCTTGGCCCGGCAGCCTACCAATTTTCACCACGCCACTGTTTGTTACTAGAATGTTTGGTAGATTAAGCATGGTATGCTGCAGCCCTCGCGATGTCAAAAACCCAATTCCTGTCAGGACCTGTCCCAAGTCAGTCATGTAGGATTTGTGAAGGGATGCCTTCAAGAGTACCTGCTTGACAACAGACCAAATCTCATCGTGACAGAGCATGCTTGGCCATTGCTTCACGCCCAGGAGCACGTCCGCCAGAGTCATAAATGCGTGTTCAGACACGGGATAGAAGGACCTCTGATCCACATGGAGAAAGGCTTGGATTGGCATAAGCAGATGCTGCATTTGACGTTGCTCTAAGTTGCACGCATGACATTCCTTCATCAATTTTTCAATTGCGTGCGATGATTCCCCCATGACTTGCGCTGGGTATTTTCGGATTCCATACAGCCTTGTGTCATCTTCTTGATTTGCAGAACGTCTAGCTGTTACAGTATTCTTCGCCGTTCGCAAACTGACTGTGGTCATCATATCTAGGCGGGAGTTAAAAATGGGACGAAAATGGATGACCGGGTTTCCCCACGAGATCTTGGGTTGATATATTGCGTGTTGGTACACCGGCTGTACCTGGCGTCTAGAAAGAACCAAAGGTCGCAAATGATCTGGCATATTGTATGTGGGACGTAAGAAATGGGGACAGCTTAGCCAAGCGTGAGTGTGGCACAGTATGAATATGTGAGTGCCAGCCAGAGTCGCATAGGGTTTCCAGAAATAGCGCTCAAATCTAGTTGCCAAAAAAATAATAAAAATAAAAAGGAGAAAGAAAAAGATACTAGTAGCTATGCAACGCACTGGGGATGATGCACAATGGGTCAGGCCAGCAAACTAGTCGGAGTACCTGGGAAATACACATTGCAGGTCACCCGACTTTTGATGGCTGATGGCTATGAGGTATCAATGAGACCAAACGGGACGGAATCCAATACGGAATATGTCATCAGATGACGCCTAGCTGCTGTAAGCGCTCTCCTGCCTGTCGAGACTCAAACTACCTCGAGAAGGCCATAGAGCTTTATTGGCGTCGGCGAATGCCAGAGCCTTACCATGCCCAATCGTTGATCAAGGCTTTCCGATGCGTTTGACAAAGTATTACGGACGGACGCAATAATGGCATGCTGGTTTTAAAACTGGCAGCTTTAAACCCTACCACGCGATGCCATGTGACGCGAAGAGCGAATACGCTCGCACGTTGTGCAGTCCCAGACCTCTGATGCCGTAACCGTCAATCGAGAAATACCTGGTGGGCTATATACTATATTTTAGGTTTTTGCAGCAGGATGATTGGGCGAACACGGAACGCGGATGGATGAGCCGGAAATGTTTCATCTAGATGGCATCCCCCTCTGTGGTTTCCAGAGGCTATTGTATAGGAGTGTATTGTTGGTCTATCGGAGGATAATCGCGAGGGAATCCACCGGCTTCACATCGTGTGATATCCGACCGAAGCGAACCAGAAGTATTGAGGGACTACTACGATAGCATCTTCGGCCACTAGAGATCTCCCTCTGGCTTTCTGCGCAACAGTCACTGTCATTCACATGCGAGGCAAACGCTGGAAAACAAAGGAGCTGCTTGGTAGAATTTGAACTTGCGGTATACACAGTCTCCTGGTCTCCACTGCAGTAGCCTAAAAGCCGGCACCGTGCGTGACAGGTGATAGGAGATGGCTTGAAGGTGGCAAAACTTGGATGTTTTGGGATCACTTCAGTTAGGGGAAAGGGGAACGTATTTTATCAATAGCCACTTTAGTGCTCAAAAAAGTAAAGAAGTTTGAAGATCCTATCGCAAGGTCCAAGTACAACCCCGAGCCTCACAGAACAGCCAGCGCATTGGGAAATCGAGACTGAGCACATCCGAAGTCGCTAATGCCAAACGACCATATTTTCCCGTGGTACTTTCCACCGCCTTGCCAAAGTCCTAAGATAGTAAAAGCTCTCCAAGTGGAAGTCCAACAAAATTCCAGACACCATCCCCCACCCACCACCGATGCAGAACCAATGTTGTCGAAGACTGCTCTTCCCAATTTGCACACAGCGCAAACCGAGGAGGATTTGAAAGGCTGGTGGTTTGACGATCCATTTGCTCTTGGACCCTAGAAATGTTCCAATATTAGCACACATTTCTGCGCTTTATCGCCGCTGGACGCCAATTTTGACTGCATTTATGGAAGACCAGATATGGACCTGGAGGCGAATTTGAGGAAGCCTGAAATAAATTTCTCGCGATCGACCAGTACCCATAAGTAGATCCAGGCTCTTTCCAACTGCTGCCGTTGTTGTAAATATCTATCCTTTTCCCTTGGAGCTTCAGGTGCCCTTAGTGTGCGTGCGATTTCGTAAAGTCAAGATGGCATGGAGTATGTGTCCCACAATCTGTTTGGTATCACTTGTTCTGATTCGGTACGCCTTCGCACATCCGCTCTCCTCGGTTGGAAGCATAGGTGTTTTAAATCATTGCGACGCTCCAATCTACTTAAAGGTCACAAGAGAGGCGGATTGCCCGACGAGCATTCTAGAGCCTGGAGGGACGTACCGAGAGACGTATCAGTTTCCCGCACATGGCGGGACTTCGGTAAAACTGGCAAAAGACACTGACAGCTTACAGAATGGAGAAAATGAAGTACAGCTCGAATATACCTGCACTGACCAATGCTATGTAGACTTTTCCCTAATCAACGATGCTACTAAGTTCCCAGGAGAAAATACTACACTGTCTTTAAGACCAAGCGACCCAAGGTGTGATACACTAATTTGTACTGCAGGCGATACAACCTGTCGAAACGCGTATTATATTCCAACCGATGACCACGCCGTTCGTGCCTGCTCCTTAGAAGCTAGCTGGACCTTTACCCTTTGTGATAGGCCCTCGACGCGATGAAAGAACTGCCCCCTACGTCTCAAGAGCCCTGAACAGGCGATTCCGTAAGCCAGGATGAAGGAACTCTTCTCACAGCGTAAGCCTCAACCAATCCGGAAACGAGAGGGTCCTGACTAAACGTCTATCTCAGTAGGAAAAGATCTACGACAGTCGTGTGCAAAGCACTATGACGGGCAGCCGGAAGGAAGACAGATAAACACGTCCTAGATACCGACCGAATATATATTACAGAAGATTTTCGTAAAGGTGACAGTAGTGGCGACCACTCCATTACGGAATGCCATAGCGGCATCGACTGGAGGTAATTAAATTAGTTGGGTGTATAAGCAGCCAATGTGAACGTGGGTACGAAGGCGACGAGAGTTAGGCTCATACTCATGAGCTCCACGTTTTGATTAACTGTAGCAAACCAACACTCCTCCTTTCTATAAATCAATCGATTTATTTTACGTTATTGTCGCGTAGCAAGTCATGAAGATGCAACACAAATGACATAAGCATCGTCTAATTCCTGAATATAAAGCATGGGAACTATTTTGCAAATGTTCTTCCATATCCCTTCCATGGCCTGATTTCTTTTCGCCCTAAGCTACGAAGTCTTAGGCCAGGCACCAACCCACTACCAATGAACCACCTCGTATCTGAAGGGAGGCAACAAATGACATGCAATTCTGTCTACTTCCCAAAGGAAGATATGAAGATGATGTGGAGCGGAATACTGTCAACCAACGTGTAATTCCATTTCATGGACCCGCTAGTGGGACTACAGGCTACGCAACAAGCTTTCAATTCCAGGCTGGCGCAAAGGGAGGCGCAGAAAAACCTTCGAAAGAGGCAAAAAGAGCAAAGAAGACTGGAGCAGGTCAAAAGTGAAGAGCAAAGTAGAGAATTTGAAAAGGAGCAGCATGCCAGGAAAGGCTGGAGGAGTGGTTCCAGCAACTGATGGCCGAGATTGGGCAGCTCAAGTTCAGTGCTGAAAGATGGGACGAGAACTCCACAGTCCTGCAAGGAAGCATGAAAGCCATCCTGGATCTTCTTCACTGAGGGTCGTGTGCCCTATGTCGCGACGCCAATCAATCAAGCGCAGGAAGACCCTTCCCGCAACTTTTCCCACGTACCAAATTTCCTTCGTAAGCAGCGCCTACAGTATGTGCATTACGCACATCACTTTGGCCGCAATAGGAAAAACGAAATCTCGGTCCATGATATCGCCCACCTCGCCCATGATCGTGACTCTACCCTCCCTGTTCATAGCCCGTTCCTAGCCAGAAGAGATTGCGAAAGAAGAACCGAAGTGAACAGTCGATGATGGTGCAGGCATCGGCCTTGAAACATTGGTCGATCAGGTGATAGGTGATTCTAGGGGAGGCGTAAATGAGGGTAACACGAGGGTAAATGCACGTCGCCCAGTCGATAAAATGAAATAGCAGCTTGTTGAAAATACAAAGGCCCCAGAAGCAATGATGGCGAATAGTTCACGAAGCTTCCTAGAATTGAGTAATTGGGTATGGAACCGTGTTGGTTTTCTGACGTGACTTTATGAGCCTCTAGCAATTGGTTCGGAAGTTCTCCAAATAGATCCCCGTCTTCGCTTGGTTGGTTGCAAAACGCGCCCTTCGTCAGGATCGTATGGACATATAGTGAACTGTATATTCTGGGGGCATTCGTGAGACAAACACCTTTCCTTCATACATGGTATGGCCCGACGATCGTTGCATACGCTGTTTTTGCAGGGTCTCTGAGTCTGACAACCTTGCCGATATGTTTGTGATGATCAGTCACGGATGAGAGAGCTCTTGTAATAGATCCTCCATCGTGTCATACTACCTTTGTTTTCCTCGTCTTGACAGGAATCCTTGGTTTTCTTTTCTTTTTTTTATCTTTGGGTTCCATTCCAGATTTAATTGTAGAGTCCTCACACTTATTGGGTCTACAGACTCTAGTCTCGGATACCTCGGTCTCAAAACGGAATTCCGTAGTAGATAAAACCCTGATTTCATTCCCAGTGAAAGCGCTGGGACCAACATAAGCCTATTGAAGCCTTTAGAGGCAGCCATTCAACAAAGGAAAAGGAAAAGAAAGAAAAAGAAAAAACAGCTTCGGAGTAGCGTAGAGCCATGGCATATATCAGCTCAACCATCAAGGCTAGTGGCATTGGGTGGGAGAAATAGCGCTGAGTGCATTCAGCCACCAAGCAGCAGACCTTTCATTCATCTTTTCTATTGCCTGATTGACTGTCCAACGCCAGTTCACTGTATAACCTACCGCTTTAATGCCACCCTTCGAGTCATGCAGGATCAAGTAGGTAGTTCAGAGGTGGACGCTCTCATAAGGCCGCGGGACGGATGGAAAGGACAGAGACTTGTCCACCAGTATCTGATACTGGCATCCCTTTGGTGGTTTCAGTGCTCGAACATGCCCAGGGATCAGGCTGTCCCAGTAGTCAAACGGCTGTTGGTCAAGTAGGCTGGCTTTTTCATTCCACGCTTCGAGCTTCTGTCCGACGCCTTTTCGCAGAAAGGGTAATATTTGATCCCCAAACCCCCTGTTGAAGCCGACTTCGTAGGAGTCATCCCCCTCTAGGATCTCCTTAATATAATGTGGGCCGTCTAGAGCTATGGTCAGTCCTAACGTAGTTTGATGTCCAGAATCAGATGGAAATACCTTTTTGTGCTCTAGATCCATGGACCCGAAAGTAGTACAAGGTTCCGAAGCAGTGAGCAAGCTCAAAAGTCTCTGGTAGCTGGGCCACTATACTCAAATTGGGTCAATAGGGCATTCGAAGTCCATCAATACTCCCGTTATACGAACTTTCACGAAGGCCAATGATGATCGCCCAACGGGGCCTTTCCCAGTAAGGACAGGGCAACACATCCATCTTTCCAGATTATGGTCTATAGTTTTGATACTATTTGACCCCCCAAGGGCCCTAAGGTACCCCTCAGTAGTATTCGACTGCCCGTAATTGACGTGTACCTCTCCCCTGGCCGAAGCTCCTGCGGCGTGGGCTTCGGGAAGTGGTAGGGAGATCTGACCTAGAAGCCCTTTCGTCCAGCAGCCAGCAAGATATCGGGCCGCCGTCTCCACTCTGAAGATGCGGCCTTGCCTCGCGCAGCCGCCATGAGCATTCTCATTGGGGCCGACGATCATATACCCGGTATGAAATCCATTGGGTATCAGCAGCTGCGAACCGACAGTTGCGAGCCAACGGTCTTGGGCCCAGATTTGGGAGCATTTGCCTATAAACACCGTGCTGGATCTGGGTGTGCATATGATGCGAATAGCCAGCGCGGAGACAAAATGCCCATCATTCTTCGAACAGAAACTTAGTTGCGACATCTCAGCGACAACCCATCTGGCAATGCAACGAATCTGGGCTGGAGCATAATCTGTCTTTCCGAAATGGTATGCAATCAACGGTGACAGTGTTCGCTGGTTCAGATCGTCCGGGTCTGAGCATTGAAAGTCTTTCGCTATGAGCGCTGCCTTATCCTCCTTTGCGAGGAAGTAAAAATGGCCCTCGCAGTATAGAGAACATTCAGAATGGAGCCTTCCTGTCAAGAGGCGGGACCACCTCTCTGGAGTACCAACCAAATAGACATCATGCAGGCCCGCCTGTTTCATGGCATTGGAGACTAGTTTGGGGTTTTTCAGAAGCCTATGAATTTGGAGATGGCGCTTTGCAAGTAGAGTGAGATTGGAGACACGGAAGAGAGAGCTGGGTAAGTGGCGAAGGTGTCCTACACCCGGTAGTGTAGCAAGCCCACCAATGGGCATCTGGTAGATGTGCCTCTGGATGGGTTCAGTTATTTCATTCAGGATGTCGGAGTTTGAGGGGCCATGGAATATTCGTTCCATGAGTGAGCGAGGGCGTCTGAAGAACATGCTGTCTTCTTTCAATCAGTGGGTATGAAACCGAGAAGTCTTTAGAAAAATGAAATTTGGAACGGAAGAGCGTCCAGCGATGGCATCGGCGATCCGTGGGGAGTTGTTCAGGTCCACTTGGAGACCGATGATTGTTCATGTGAGGAAGGTCCTGCTCGTAATTCCCGACCGTTGATTTTGCCCCGGTAACCTGAAAGACCACTCCGTTTTACTTTTATCGAGAAAAGAAAGAAAAGGGGGTGGGGGAGATATATAAAAACGTATAGAAGCTTCTCATTGAGTAATGTGCATCCACCCGCAGCCGTTTCCTGCCGTCGCCGCGAGTGACCACGATACTATAGAAGACGCGCCCAAAATTCCGCTCGTTTCCCCTCATCTCCCCTCAGATAATTGCCTTAAAGACTGAATGATAGCATCATCATTTGCAATATTTCTCCTGTCCAATTATATGCAAAATGACGTTTCGTTTCGTGTATGTTTCACCGGCGAAAATCTCCCCCGCAGGCACCGAGGTTGGGGCGGCAGATTGTGTTTTTCCATCGTGGTCTACCACCGGCCATTATCTAAGCTAAAAATACAAGGGAACCATCTACATGCTTAGTTTCAACTAAAAATATGCGTAGACAAAAGTAACTTCGGAACTGACCGCGCAGCAGGCATGTAACACATGGGAATCCGTCGGTGGCACAGTCTTGCATAAGATGTGATTGTCCTAGGGCTTATCAACCACCGTTAGAGGAACGGCATAATAAAAGGCGGAGATGTAAAAAGCCGTGCTCAAATCTTTCCCGAACCGTCGATATTAATACTATAGAGATAAAGTTATATAACGCTAAAGAACGCTCTTAATTAGAGTTCTGTTAACTAACAAATAGATGCTACCTCACCAGAATGGATCCTCCTCTGGTGCAGAGCAGAGAGCATATACAGAACGGATCCAATTGATACACCCAAGCCGTCAAATTCCAACAGGTGATGTGAATCAGCGTGAAAACCGCTTTCAAATGGCTCAATGATGGTGTTAGAGATTGCAGTATGCTTCGTCATCGGCCTAATCGAGTTGACATTTCCGGACCTGCGAAGGTTATTGCTGATGTTGATGATATGCTTACTACACTCAGCAGCTTTAGCTATTTTCCAGATAATTAGTGATTTGCTTAACATCATATCCTAATTATTTCGAGCTTTAAGAAAGGAAGTTTCGGGCACCATGTTGCAGCGAGAAACCTTGATGTTAATGGATGAGAGTTCTGGCAGGGGACGGTGGGGGTTCATCAAGGGCGGATGGAGAGTAAATTCAGTCCTTGCATTGCTCACTCCTCTTCTCAGTGAGCATAAAATTCCCCATTTCAACTGGGGGCTCAAATACTTGAACGAATAATGATGAAATGCGCTTGAAAGATCGCTTACCTGTAGTAATTCCACTTTAACTGCCAGTTTATTTGAGGGTTCCCCTTGATCTGCACTCAATATCTAGGCTGCCGTCTTGACGGTAAGGCCTAGGTTGAATGAGAAAGTGCAAACCAGTGAAGCTAGTTCTGCACTTCTCTGTAGAAGTTGAAACATTGAAGCACTTCGCAGATAGTCTGCGATCTGATTTGCAGCGATCTATCATAGGCTTCCATGGCATTTCACCGAATTCATCGTACATATTGCGTAGCTTTTTAGGAATTTTGTAGCTTGTTCTTACAGTACATTGAGCTCAAACCACATACTTGCTGTCCTATTCATCGCCGGCAAGATAAAACATGATGATGTAGCATGCTGCAACAGCGATGGACAAGCTCCAAACAGTCAAACCAAGCCGCAAAGAATCTTGCGGTGCCAAAAGTAGGAAAATAGACATGTTCAAAAAGCCCATCTTACTAGCCTCATAGCACCCACTAGGTCAAGATGGCGGGTCAGCCGCATGTTTAATGATACTTCCGGAAATGGGCACCTACTTCAGCAACATCATGAATATGCGGAGATGATGGTTTCGGTACTGGGGGCTTAAAAACAGCTTGACTGAAAAGCAAAATACAACGCACACCGCTGTTGCTATCATGGAAGCTAAGATCTGACTGAAGTTGGTAAATCCCGGCCAGTCGGATCGTAGTGTCCATGGAAGTAGTAAAAAGCTGAGGAATTAGCCTCGGGACCGAAATGTGGTTATTCTTAGAGAATATCAATACCTGATAGATAAAAGAAAGGGACACACGTAACTACTGAGACGCAATGCGCAAGCAAAGAGCATACTATCGTGTCGTTCATTAGGGCAATTGAGAGCGGGATCCATAGCGTCATACTTTGCAACGCATAAGTAGGAGGGTGGATGTTGTCAAGGTTTGAAGGCTTCTTGAGGTTGCCTTTCCCCAACTTGTTTGTGGCGAGATGGTTTCTGGGGGTACCTAATAATCGAACAGTAGCATACACATAGACAGGATTTAGAACGAAAATCGTAGAAGTTGGGCTGCAAGGTAATAAATGTTTCGGCTGCTTTTTCTGGTCGTTGGTAAAACCAAAGTTCAGTAGGAGACCAAGCGCGTGACCATTTGTAGGAGTGATTAGTACAAATTATGGAACCACAAATGATAGGTATAACCCACTCGCCTACGATAAAATGTAGCACTCGAACAATCCGCACAATTACCTTTTGGTTTGTGTATATTTCTAGGCCGAAATTTCCCAATGCAGACGGAGGCCGTGGGATAGGAGATTCCGTTTTGAATGGCCTACCGCCAGACTGTCTTTTAACCAAAAACACCAAGACCATGACGATAAATATAACTTATACGCTACTGCCTCGAAGCTCGAAATACATGACTGTTCACGATGCACGGGATGGAGTCCTTGATTGTGCCCTTCTGCTTAATAGTAATATTGCCGTTCACCCTATGAACATGACGGGAGAACGTCGTATGGGACACTTCTGGAGGCCTCTTGAGGTTCACGCGGATTTCTATCGCCCTAGATCAACGCGTGGGCTTACATGGTACGAAAAAAACCGAACAAACTTCGTTTTGATCAAGAATAAATTCAGTCTCCACCAGGGACCATGTGAGAAGAAATCATTTGGGATGCGGTCCGATTAACTGGCGTGATAAAATTTCAAAAGAGCAGCGTGGCAATACCTGCTTTGTTTCCGCAACTAGACAAAGAACAAAATAATCTGTAATTGACTGCGAATATCTTCGAGGCTAAGTATCGGTGAAGACCACTAAAGACCGACGATGCGTACAACCGCAAAATCCACTGAGTCTGGCCTGTCATATTAAGATGGCGTTTGAATTGGTCCGTTTTTGAGGATATTGAGACAGGATGATGGAGTGAAATAGTTGATCCAACGGTTGCTATATTTGCGGGCGTTACATTGTACCTTCAACTGTCTTACATATCCAAATTGAGTTCTTTGTCCATCTCACTATGATGATTGTAACATTAGCACCTCTGGGCAAATGTATCACTTCATGATATTTTTAGTTCCGGTATTGTTCATGCACCAGACAGTAGGCTTATCATATATTATTCTTTTTGCCAGGTTGGCGTTTAAGTCATCGGTGACTCTGTAGCCCAAGTGGAGGTACCGAGGATATGTTGTAGTTGTAGATGGCTATGTAATGTTTCTCCGAAGCAATAGACATTAACGATGAATCGTATCATGGGCAACGGCCTCTAGAATCAACGTATAACTCGATATACCATATGAATTAAAATGACCGGTTTCTGATACCCGACATAACACTAATCCAACAAGACAGAAGAGGAGCAAGAGTGTTTAAGCCCAACAATGATCTAGAGAGATTTGAGGGGAAATCGGTAGGTTGCTTAAATCAATTTTATCCTTGATAGAAGCTTTGAAGGTTGAAGATCAATTCCTCCACAAGCTTCCTGCTAGCAATCTGACTTTTGCACCGCCAGCGATGTTTGCCAGTAGGGTTGGCCAGGCTTTGCAATACCATGTCGCACTACCCAAAATACTGCATTGTAGGGGCCCTTGTAGCGTTGGAAAAACTTACGGGTCATTTCTGTCATTCCCACTTGGTCCGTTCCACGGAATGCAACCTGCCCGATAGCGTCACGTAAGTTTGAATCATCACTAAGCCTTGTTATTTACAGTTGCGTAAATGGCGCGGACTATTCCTTCGCAAATCCTCTACGCTCCTGCTAAAAGTGTGACGGAATCCTTAATCACGGTGGTTCGAGTCTGAAAGCCCCAATTGTCATACACATAAGCTGGGTGTGCCCTAAGGATCTCCTCATGCTTCTTACGACTCAAAACGATACTTATTCCCGTGAAACCACCATCAGCACTAGTATCGTAGTACTTTATAACTAGATACCGCAAATATAAAGAAGCCCGATCTCCCGACCAATTTTCTGCTTGACACCCTCACTTCGTATCGTCCTCCCCCCCTTTTCCTTTTGCTGTATTCTTACCGCCACATACATGATCAGAATGCGGAGTTTGACCTTGCCACTAGCCTTACTTTGCATCCAAGGCCTCTGTTTTCTGGTTGCCTCGGATGTGTCCGTCTCTCATTCTAGTCAGACAGGGGCCCCCTGCCAGATGGGGCGGGTCGGGGTGACAACGGAGCGGATTATATCCCGTCGGGCCAGGGACATAATTACTATCACACTGACCTCAACCTCAACGGACACAACCGACTGTACATGTACGGAGACTGCACTTAGCACGGCAGCTAATACAGATGAGACTCAAACGACAAGCTCGCTACTGGCAAGCTCATCTCCACAGGCCACAGCGTCGCGGGCTAGCGCTGACGTCCAGTCCATCTCGACAGACACCTCAACCACAAGCGCTGTCCCCGCTTCTACCAAGACAACTCTCGATAATATGTCCACCGTGACAGACTGGAGTGTTACCACGGTAGTGAGCTTTATCACAGTCACTGCTGACTCTCCTACTCCCTTACCCAGTAAACCTTTCACGTCAGATATAAGCACCAGCTTAGCGGTTAATACGACAAGTGACCCCACTCAGCATCTTAGCGTGTCAACCCAATATACCACGGTCACCGATACTAGCTATACAACACGATGGGGGACTACAGCACTTGCAAACACAACGCCAACCAGCCAGTCAATCTGGTCATCATCTAGCGACGCATCCACTATGACAGAGAGTGGAGCCCTGTTTCCATCCTCGGAGAGCTATGGCCAAAGTTCGACGATCATGATATCGACAGCCACGACATCGACAACCATGGTATTAGATACAAGTGCGACCGATGGCTCGCAAGTGGACACATCGGCGACAAGCAAATCAAATCCACCGACTGAGTCAACAATAATAAGTTCAAGGGTGCGGTCGTCGTCCGAGCCGCTCGTCACTCTGGTCAATCCTGTGCCTATACCTGCAGACTCCAGCGATGGGCAGGCTCAAACTGATGGTAGAAGTGCCATGTCACCTTCAGCAATGGCTTCCTCCAGTAAGTGTGGACCTAGGAAGAACGGGACTATGGTGATTAACGTGAATAGAACCATCGATTTCGATCTGTCCGACCAGAGTCAGCAATCCAACATACACACCGACATCCGTACCACCTCGGGACTACACCTGGGGCTGCCCGCCACACTTTCTTTGTAGCCCATCTAAGAGAACGGCTGACGGGGAATGCAACTTCGAGGCTGGACCACCGGCCGATAACTATTATTGTGCGCCCGAGGAGTGCATCCCAAGTCCTCCGCTGCCCATTACTTCATCCCAAGTCTCGACGACGTCCTCCGGTCAAATACGATACACTGTGGCCCCGGGATTTATCAACTTAAGCCCTATCCAGTTCGGCCTTGGGTACGATATTTTCGAGTTTCCCCAGCCGCGTGCAAATACCCAACGAGAATGGGCTGTAAAAATCCCAGGAAAGTGCTATGACTCGTGTAACAATGCGATGGAGGCGGCCGAATCAATCACCAAGGCCCAGAAACTATGCTCTCCGGGTTCTCCATTCCAGCTGTCCCATCGCGCGTGCAAATCCTGCGTAGAGTCCGGATCGGGAGTGCGCACTTCAAGTTCGGCTCTTCCCGAATTCCAACAATTTCTCTTCTACTGTGAGGAATCAACCAATGTCACGTTAACAACACAACACCCCTCAGCAACATATAGCAGAGGGAGAGGCTCTTCGTCTATGCCTCCGACAACAAATACTGGAGATACCGTATACTCGAGTCCTAAGCAACCCGTCAGCACGGCGGCGTATACCATCCCTCATGCAAAGTCCGCGTCTACATCACACATCCAGTCAACTTCGTCCCGTCTTCCGGCGTCGACAACATCCCACTGGATTTACACGGGTGGTGCCTCCTGGCGCTACCCGACACGTTCCCTCTGGGAAATTACGAGTGTATTCCTACTCTGTCTTTGGCGTACCCTTTAAGTGGGAAGCTTTATAATTTGGGGATGCAACTTAGCTGTGAAACGAAAATTTAATCAAATGGTTTCTTGTCCAAATCAATTCTCTAAAAGAGGAAGGTGGGTGATTTTTGTGCAGTGCCCCTTCGCCATACCGTCGGGTTTGAAGGCTGCTGGTTGGAAGGTCTCTATAGCTACATGGAGCAATGTTATGATCAAATGTACGACTGAAGTCATAGCGAGGCTCTCACTGGTATGTACTCAATCGGCATCTAAGAGATGTCTGGATACATTCACTATCTGTAAACATACGCTGGGTACCACGCGCCTTTCGGAACTGGTCTTTGAAAAACCTTTTCTTACCGAAATTGTGATTGTGCCGTTACTCGCTAGTTCCATGATTCAACACGGGCCACAATACGAGGTGAAACCGTTCTTCTTGCCTTACATGTGATTCGCGAGCTCGTAGCTGCGCTGTTCAGATAATCTCAGTTTTATCGCGCCCAGAGGGGGCACAAAGTTTGAAGGTCCAGCGAGCTTATAAATAGCAGACATGAACGGCATGGTCAGCAGTTGGAGTACCACATGCGTTTCGATAGGTTGCATCGCTTGCAGTTCTGGCAATTTATCGCAACGTAGATCACTTGGCAGCGTTTCCCCTCAAAGTCTCACCAGCATTGTTGATGAGTAAAATGTCTACATAACATTGGCCAGTGGAGGTATATCTAAGCTGAACTCCATGTCCTTTCTGCAGGTTTTTGGTGTTTGTGGCCTGTGCCACCCAAGTCTCGCCACATGCGGGTAGCTTATACTTCTTTCTTCTCTCGGTATGTCTCTCCAAGCCCAGTATCCCCCATCGGGACCGGCCACCCTTGTGACTTTGAAGGAGATTGAGGTCTCGCAATTGTTCGGAATACCCAAGCACCAAACGGAGGAGTGAAGGAGTGTCGAAAGAAAAATGGCGATGCTACACATAAAATGGCGTAAAAAATGTTTCCCACCGTTCCGTAAGCGGAGCTACTCACAAGCCCCAAGGATAGATATATTCAAGAAAGGCATTGGTTCAGAAGATTTCAATGCTTGTGGGTACTGGCCGCAGCCGAGATCTTGCTTTCCGAAAGATAAATATCGAGAGTATGGGATCACCTCGTAGGACCCATTAGTTTCGCTTTCCATGCCCCATACCCTCTTCGTTTCTCCCCAGCGCTCCAATCGCTGAAGCATATTTCCATGTGTAAACTCTGCAGAACGTATGAGGAATCTTTTCTATTCAGAAGTTGTTCGTTTTGTTGCTCAACGGGTCGCTGCATAAGCTGCCGGAACGGAGTATGTTCAAGTTGTTTAGTGGAACCGATTTCTGACAATCGGTTCCGCCAGCAATATCGACTGAGGTCCCCAAACATTAGCCAACTCAGTGGGTCTGTTCGGTGTCGCATGTAATCTTTTATAATTATAATTGAATATTTTATCTCAAACATTTATGATATATACCAAATAATAATGTAAACGTTAGACGTACTAGTTATTAAATAAATTCTCTTCTAGTAAGGTCATCTATGCTTTCTACAAAATATACCAAAAGCCTCTTTTAATACTAAACAGATATAAATGTCGACTTAATCGCCCATAGGCAGGACTTGGATCTACAAAAATCAAGGCTCCCTCATCTCCTACCTCCATACCCTAGTTCTAGGTCGCGCCATTCGGGTCTGGTAAAATGCCACGCCGGAGCCAAGTACCTACAACATTTGCTCGAATCAAAAGATCACAACCTACCCTACCGCCCTGGAAACTGCGTATGATCTATGATATGGTAGTCAGCGAAAAGCTGACCATGGTGGATATGGCGGAAGCGGCGGAATGCAGCGCGGAATCAATAAACGAAATCTGCCAGTTGCTTCAAATCCTAGCCGTCTGGGAGGATGAAAATCCTCCCCCGCCATCTCCGACAGTCAATATCAATATCTTACCAGCAGATTCGTCTACACACCCATCAATCACAATTTCGGCGGCATCTACAGCGGTGAACATTTACGTGACAAGAAATATCACGGTTTCCGTTCCCAGAGAGGGTGCCGTCGAAAAACAACAGGCATGACCGACGTGAGCGCTATCAAGATGACCATTGGCTAAGCTACATAATCCCTTGTAACGAAGAATGCGCCAAAGCCAATACGTCTCATCATAGCCTCTAATACTAGCATAATAGTTTTTGGGTAAGGGTTTGTTGTGGTTCAGGCCTATTGAATACATTTCGTACCTAAGTATTGCTCAGGTATTGTAGTCTTTGTTGTATTGACCCCCATAATCTATTTCTTGCGCTAGCACCTCGGCAGTTGGGACGAGAAAATAAGAGCTGTCGTCGGGTTGGCTACGTTCTGAGCGAAGCATTATCATCACCCAGCCTGGATACAAGCTCTCCGACATTTACTGAGATTACCGCTAACCTCTCGTATCGACCATTGGAGCTATAAAATCTGCGGAATTTGGGAAGGACAATACACCGATCCCAACGAACGCAATCGCGTATCATAAAAATATACTGAATGTTTTGCTTGCTAGCTGGGATGCAGCCGCACGATCTTTCTCTTGAACATTGTATACAGAGCGTAGACAGATCTGGTTTACCCTGATCATAACTGACTTTGCTTTCCGGTCCTTGGTCGCCTACCTATCCGTCACGCGCATATGATGGAATGCCTGCGTCGAGAGATAGCTTTGTCATGGAAAGTGGCCCACACCAAGTTAGGAGTAGATCAGAAGAATACCATACCTTGCTTGTTTTATCGATGAAAGTGTGTCCAACCGATCTGTGTGATTGCGATTTACTGAGTGACCGGGACTTCAGCTTGTCAGTCATTTGCCCCGCCAAGGAATGAAACAGACTACGCCAAAATGCTCCAAAGCTTGCGTAAACTGATAATGTTGATGGCTCTGAAATTAGCAAACCTCGGGTCCATTTTGGTGTATACTTTCCAAGAACAATTTTTTTTTCTCCCCCCCCCCCCCCCCACAAAACGCCTTGGATGTCCTTCTTGCGGGGAGATGACCAGCGCCATTATTAATTATCATGGCCCATGCCAAGGCACAAACTGTAGTAGAGAATCGAGAGTGATTTGCGGATGATTGAGAGTTGGGGTACTTGCTTTCCCCCGTGCACATTGTGGGTAGACTGGGTTTCTTGTTTCTAAAATAGCCCTTCGTTGATAGCTTGGCGCACAGGAGGCCACCAGGTCTTAAGTCTATTCTCCCTCTCTTCCCCTCTTTGCCCTCCTCCCGATATTGTAACGGTTGTGTCTTCTGGACGCAATGAATGCGCGCCAGGTATTGCAGCGCACTTTTTCAATAGGTATGTTCGGGTATGGCCGCCTCCCTCAATTCGGGTCAGCCTTTCCATTTTGCTGCATTTCGTCCCTCAAATATGAGCAAATGTCCCTCTGGCCGTTTTTGAAGATGCGGTGGAACGACCCGACGGCGAACAGTGGCTTACCCATGCCGCGGCGAATAACTTCGTACGTTCCCTTGAATTATACCATATATTCCCCTTGAGCCGTGGATGTGCACGAAAAGACCATTCATTTCTCCCCGAGACTGACGTTTTTTATGCCGTTTTTCCCAACAGGCTGATTACCTCACCTCGCTGGTCGAGGAACTGGTCCGCGAAGATAACCCATCGCATATCCGTGCTGCTGCTGGTATTGCATTGCAAAACGCGTTTACTTTCCGAGACCAGGCCAAGCTGCGTGAGGAGCAGCGGCGGTGGGCTGTTCAGATCCCTGTGGAAACCAAGGCGCAAGTAAAGAATTCCGCACTCAAGACACTGCACACATCTGACCGCAGAGCTCGAAGTTGCGCAGCCCTTTTTATTGTGTCAATTGCCGCGATTGAGCTGCCGCGAAGTGAGTTGCCTGACCAGATGCAGACCCTCGTGCAGAATGTGGCCAGTGGGACCGATATCCTGAAGCAGTCATCGCTGACCACCATTGGCTTCATTTGCGAGTCTCAAGATGTCGACCTCTGCGCCAGCTTGCGGACGCATTCTAACGCCATCTTGGCCGCGGTTCTGCAGGGAGCTCGCCGTGAGGAGCTCAACATGGAGGTCCGTTGTGCTGCCATCGCCACTCTGGGTGATGCCGTCGATTTACGCACCCCAGCATCGACAATGAGGGCGAGCGGAATTGCATCATGCACATCGTGTCTGAAGCCACCCAGGCTGAGGATACTCGTATCCAGACCGGTGCGTTTGGCTGCTTGAATCGTATTATGGGGCCTTTTATGATAAAATGCCCTTCTATATGGAAAACCGTCTGCTTGACTTGAGCATCACGGGCATGAAGAACAATAAGGACGACGTTGCAAAGCTGGCCATCGAGTTCTGGAGTACAGTGTGCGAGGAAGAGATCACCATTGAGAATGGCAACACGGCGGCCGAACAGGAAGGTTTAGAGCCTCGCCAGCTTGCCGGGTTTGCCCGTAATGCTACTCGTAAAGTAGTCCCCGTGTTACTAGAGGCTATGTGTCGACAGAACGAGGACATTGGTGGTGATGAATATAATGTGTCGCATGCCGCATATCAGGCTCTTCAACTGTATGCTCTGTGTGTCCAGGGCGATATAATATTGCCTGTGGTCACGTTTGTGGAGGAAAACTGCCATAACGAGGACTGGCACCGACGGGATGTTGCGGTGGCTGCCTTCGGAGCTATCATGGAGGGCCCCGAACCCAGTATATTGGAGCCTTTGATTAAGCAAGCCTTGTCCACTGATCTCCTTGGAATGATGAATGATAGCTCACTCCAAGTGAGAGATTCCGCTGCCTACTCCCTGGGTCGTGTGTGTGACAGCTGCCCCGAGGTATTGGACCCCGATCTTCACCTGTGGCCTTTGATCACTGGCCTCTTGAACGGCATTTCTAGCAGCCCCAAGATGGTTAACTCCTGCTGCTGGGCTTTGATAACCATTGCCGACCGCTTTGCTGGAGATGCTGGTCCTCAAACCAACCCTCTTTCTAAGCATTTTGAGGACAGTGTCAGATTCTTGCTTGCGGTGACTGAGCCTCCGCACGCCGATGACCTCCGTACTGCTAGTTACGAGGTTCTCAACTCTCTCGTCCTAAACTCGGCCACTGAAAGCCTCGCCGTGCTTTTTTCTCTCTTGAACGTTATCATTCAGCGTCTGGGGCAAACCATTCCCACGCAGCAGCAGGCTGTCAACACCGAGGACCACATTCTCCTCGAAGACAAGCAGTCATCTTTGGTTAGCGTGATCCTGACTATTGTTCAGCGTTTAGGGACCGATATCCAGCCCCAGGCCGATCGAATCATGCATGTCTTGCTTCAAATCCTGTCCACTCACAATATTAAGTCAAGTTGTTTCTGATGTTTCCTTCACTACCATTTGGTGCTGTTGCTAGCGCCCTTGAAGAGGGTTTTGGTAGATATATGGAACCCCTCAAGCCCTTCATGGCCAACACATTCAATCACTCAACTGACCCTGGTATCTGCTCTATAACCATCGGACTTATCAGTGATATTGTTTGTGCTTTGAACGAGGATGAAGCCCTTCTGCCATGAATTCTTAGAGGTTCTTGTGAGTGTTCTGCACAACTCTCCCAAACACCTCGTTCCGGTTATTTTACAGACCATGGGCGACATTGCCCAGGCTATGGGCCCTACCTTCAAGACTTGCCTGACTGTTGTCGGTCAAGAGCTTCAGCAAATTACCTCGATTGTCACCACGCCTAACCTGCCTCTTGAAATGGTGGAATACATTATCGCTATTCGCATGGGTATCTTGGATGCTTGGGATGGTATCATTCTTTCGTACAAGGGTGACTCCGACGCCAATCAACTCCAACCCTTCATAGGGCCTATTTTCCAGATTTTGCATATCGTCTCCCTAGAAAAAAACCGTGATGAGGGTCTGATACGGTCCTCGATGGGTGTGATAAGGTAAATTAATGGCTCACCCACCATCTTCATCTTCTGTTAACGCAGGCGCAGTGACCTTGCAGGGGCATTTCCCAAGGGAGAGCTTGCGGCGTATTTTCGCAACGTCTGGGCCACAACCCTGGTTCGAGAGACTTGCACAGCCCGCCAGTACAGCCAGCGGACCATTGAGATTGCTCGTTCGGGCCGTGTGCAGGTCAAGCGCCAAATCAACATGAGGGCAGATGCCGCTTGAAATTAGTGAGTGCTTACCGGTTTTCCATCATACCATCCATGTGAGAGCGGATCATATCCCGCCAAAATTTCAGCTCTTGCCAATAGGATCCGAAATAAATGGTGTGTCAGCCACGCCGGAATCATTATTACAAGCCAGACTTTGGGGTGATTGAGCTGCTGCTTCACTCGGTGTATTCTATAGATAGCAATAAACTGCTTACAGATTGTGGAACTCCCATACCTCTGCACCACTCTGGCTTTTCTCCAGCAATGAGTTCCTGATAATTGCTTTTTTCCAGTTCTCCCCGACTTGACCTTAGAAACCTAGACATCGCTGTATTATATATCCATGTACGAATTGGACGATCATCGAATTTTTAGAGAGAGGTTCTTGCAGGTAGGTTAAGACGATCTTTCGGTTCCTTTCTTTCCATCCGCCACATTATTCTGATATCTTTCTTGGGGAATTTATTATCATCGTTCTCTACAATTCCAAATACCTGCCAGAGTTATATATCAGACTATCCACAGACTCTGTAATATTAATGTCCACACATATTTTGAATAGGTGTCATATGAGGAACAACTGCTGGCAAATTCCTAGATTCTACCCCTACGCAGAGTCGTCGTGCATTGTGTGAGTGAATTTTCTAATGAATTCATGCCACGATATGAATCGTCTCAGACTAAAGGTCTGAACACCTTGGTTATGGTAGCAGCCGGCGGATCGGGCAGGTCGGTCATGGGTGGTTCCAGACCCCGGTCAGTCCTCTATTTGTGTGTTTAGAACTCACTTTGGACAGCTGGTTATTACTTTGTCATCTAAGAAAAGACAAAACCTAGGCTTTAACATTAAA
>ERZ1673737.1422-NODE-1422-length-23365-cov-29.807979_pt1 | contig 23365 bp, 19 predicted proteins | sample MGYA00580211_ERZ1673737 | MGnify/ENA primary metagenome ERZ1673737 (study PRJEB41218, sample SAMN15661789) | gut metagenome | host: Homo sapiens | place: Canada: London | collected 2015-08-20/2019-03-30 | study: EMG produced TPA metagenomics assembly of... | reverse complement strand
AATTATGATTTAGACTTAAGGAAACAAGCACAACTTAGTGAAGATAAATCAAAAATCAATTATCAAATTGTAGCCTCTACAATGAATGGAACAGGTGAATCATTAAAAATCACAGATAGCTTCGTATCTAATACAAATGCGAAGGGCACATATGATAAAAGTAGCATGAAACTGTATAAAGTATCAGCAGATGGTACAAAGACGGAAGTAACTGATAAAGAACCAAGTATAAAAACAACTAATGGTCAGCAGACTTTTACATATGATAATCTAGATGAACTAGAAAGAGGTGAGCAGTATATTGTTGAATATAGTGCGAATGTAGAAGAAAGTAAGACTAAAACAGATGGATCATCTAAAATCCAAAATAATGCTTATGCATCTAATAAATATGTTTATAGATGGGCTGGTACAACTACCGAAATTTCTAAGACAATGATTTCTAAGGGAGGCTGGTATGATCAGTCTATTGGATTAATCAGATGGCAGATTAATGTTAATGCAGGAAAACAGAATATTGGTGATTATCATTTGGAAGATATACTTCCAAAAGGTATTGAATTCTCAGGAAATATAGAGATAACTGATAGTTCAGGACATACTGAAACGATCCATCCAAATGGTAAAAATATTGATTATACGTTCCCAAAAGATTCAAATGACAGTTATACAGTGACTTACTATACAACTGCGCCAAATAAAAATGGTAATGTTTCTAATACTTCTACAATTGGTAAAGGTGATAAGGAGTATACAAGTACAGGTGTTGTAGGTGTTACACATCGTACATGGGCTGTTGATAAATCATGGAGAAATGAAACAGTATCAGCAGAAGGACAAAGAAAATATAATTGGTATGCTTCTGTAGTTATTCCTGAAGGTAATTTAACTGAATTCACTTATGTTGATACAATCAAAGATGCAATAGATGAAAATGGTAAAACGAAGAAAGATACGCATTATGCGATTGCATCAGAATTAGATGCTGAATTAAGGCAGAATGTTCATTTGAATTCTAATAATGGATATTTAGATAATTCTGTAGACTTTGAATTTATTTATAAGGACGCAGATGGAAAAGTAATAAAAGCGACTGATAGTACAAAGCATGTTAAATCATTTGAAATAAAGGTAAAACCTAAAAATGGTCAAACAATTACAAATGCACAGCGTTTATCTATTGATTCTTATTCTACTAATCTAGATACATCTCATCAGATAGCTGGAGAATCATGGAAGTTCAGCAATATAGGTAAAAAAGATGATTTAGAAACAGTTTCAACACATTCTTATACAAGGCCTAAACCTGTAGTGAAGCAGGGTGGTGTTAGGTCAGAAAATGGTAATGGTATTACATATAAGAATGGTACTGTTTCAGCTAATTTAGAAGAAACAAATGGTATTCTTTATTATCGAGTTCTTATTAATACAAATTTAACTGATAATGATGAAATCAATTTAGAAGATATCATGCCAGAAGGTGCTAAATATGTAGATGGAAGTCTACAAGCTGCATTCTATGATAATGATTATTATACTTATCCTAAGATTGAAATTTGGGATTCAACTTTGCAGAATAGAGATCCTTCTGGTTGGGATAGTGATCGTCATGTGTATGTTTATGATCTTACTGCTAATAAGAAGCCAACTGTAGATGTTGCAGGTGGACAGATTCGTATCACTATTCCTAAAGGATATAACTATAACTTAAACAGTAGCAGTGGTTCTGGACGTACAATTCAGTTAACTTATCAAATGAAGGTAAGTGATGATACTTCATGGAATGATCCAAACCAAACGCAAAAGACTTATAGAAATAGGGTGAAATGGGGAAATAACTCTGACAGTCAGACGACGGAAATGACAAGAGAATTAAGTGAAGTTCAGAAAAGAGGTGCTCTGATTTATAATGATGATGGAACACCAACTGGTAAAGTGAAATACAATGTGGTCATTAATCCAGCTAGTAGAGATTTAGATAATAGATCTGATACATTGAAATTAAGGGATAGACTTACTTTACCATCAGAAGCAAGTGCAAATTTAAGTCTGGATGAGACTAAGCTTTATTACTTAGATTTAAGCAATAGAGATAATAATTATCATGGTGAAGTAGTTGATTCTAGTTTATATAGAATTGCGTATGATGATATTAACAACGAGATTAGTGTTATTGTGCCAGATAAGTTTGCATGTGTTCTTGAATATACTTATGTAGTGGATGGAGGTAATATTGCAGGTGCTTATCAAATAAGCAATAGTGCTACACTTAATGGTCAATTTGAGTCTTCAGTTCAGACAAATGTTATGAATCTAAGTTCTTCTGCAACTGCAGAAAAAGGTAAGCTGAAAATCTACAAAGTAGATGATAGAGATTATACTAAACGTTTAACAGGTGCAGAATTCAACCTGGCAAAATTTGATGAAGCTGAAAATCAATGGAAAGATATTACTAGAGAAGTTGCATTTGATGGTATATCAATTAAGACAAATGGAAATGGTGAAATTATTTTCCAAGGTGATGAAAACCATAAGATATTATATGGAGGAACTATTTATAGATTGACCGAAACAAAAGCACCAGTTAATTATGATAAATCAAAAGATCCTTATTACTTTGTATTAGTTAAAAAAGATAAACATGAGACAATAGCATCAACTAAAGAAATAATGAGGCCTGTTTTCGTAAATGCGAGAGCAGATATCAATAAAGCACATTTCTTTAATAACAATGAAGAAGTTTATATGTATATCCCAAACCATACAAGTAATGTGAATGTACACAAGGTATGGGTAGATTCTGAAAACAGACAGATTACTCAGCATCCTGATTCAATCAATGTAAACTTGATTCAGAATATTTTGACTCCAACTGGTGTGACAGTCAATTCGTATATTTATACACATTTTGATTGGGACAATGAAAGAATTGTAGATAATCAGACACTTCTCGTAAGGGAAGGTGGCTCTATTAAGATGACTCTTCCTGTCGGATGTAAACCTGGTGATGAAGCAAGTCAAGTATCAGTCACAGGAGCGGAAAGTTATAGTTTTTCTAATGATAATCAATATTGGGGTCATGTTGTCTTAACCATCAACAATGTCACATCGAATATGAGCTTGAAAATCAGGCTTAATGCTAATGATGGTAAACCAGTTGAGTATGATTATGATAGAGACTATAATACAGTCCAGCATAGGATTGATACAGTTACATTAAATAATGACAATAACTGGAGTCATACATGGAAAAAAGTTGATCTACCTAGACAGGAAGGGGGTAATGACTGTATATATACAGTTGAAGAAGTCGTGCCTTCAGGATATCAGGTATCTTATACAAACAATGATGGTATTCAAGAAGGAGATATTACAGTTACTAACAAGCAGTTAGATAACTATGATCTTCCAGATACTGGAGGATTCGGTACTTTTGGTTATTACGCAATTGGCGCCCTATTTATAACAGCGACTCTATTTGCTATTATAGCAATTAATAAAAAGAAGGAGGCCTATGGAAAGTAATATACATACAAATCAAGAATTTATTAAAGGAAGGTATTTTATGAATTAATGGGGATCATATAATAAGGAGGAAAAACGATATGAAACTATTTAAGAAAATCGCAGGATTTATACTTGCGTTCGCAATGATATTAGCCATTGCGATGCCATCAGTAGTTATGGCAGAAGGTAATGGTTCTATTGGTAATGGTTCTATTACTATTACCGGTGCTAAATCTGGTCATACTTTTGAAGCATACCAGATTTTCGCAGGTGATTTATCAGAAGACGGCAAGTCACTATCTAATATCACTTGGGGTAGTGATGTGACTGAAGCAGGTAAGACAAGATTTGGTGATGCTCAAGACAAGGCTAGGAGCTTAGAGGGTGATAGACCTGCTGCGGTAACTTTTGCAAATGAAGTATCTAATTATTTAGCTAACCCATCTGGTACAAGTGTAGAAGATGATGGAAACTATAAGATTAAAGATTTGACACCAGGTTATTATTTAGTAAAGGATAAGGATGGTTCAGTAACTGGTCAGGATTCTTATACTAAATTTATTTTAGAAGTTGTAGGCAATGATGTATCTGCACAAGTAAAATCAAGTGTTCCTACTTCAGAAAAGAAAGTAAAGGATACAAATGATTTTACAGGTAAAATAACAGGTTGGCAGGATGCTGCAGACTATGATATTGGAGATGAAGTTCCATTCCAGTTAACAGGTCATGTGGCGACTGATTATTACCAGTATAAGAGTGCTTATCAGTTAGTATTCCATGATACTTTATCAAAAGGTTTAACATTTAATGAATCTTCTGTTAAAGTATATGTAAATAACAGCACGGATCCAGTTAGCGCAGATGAGTATACAATTACAAATCCAACAACTGATGGTCATTCTTTTGATGTGACTATTCATAACGTAAGAAATTTAGGTCAAGATATATCAAAAGTAAGAGTTGAATATACTGCAACATTAAATAAAAATGCAGTCATTGGTTCTGCAGGTAATCCAAATACAATGTATATGGAATTCTCTAACAACCCAAATAGTACTCAGGGTGGATCTAAAGGTAAGACACCAGAAGATAAAGTAATCGTATTTACTTATAAGACAGTAATTAATAAGGTAAATTCTAGTCAACAGTCTTTACCAGGTGCAGCATTCAAATTAGAAAAAGTACTTGCAAATGGCTCAAAGAAAACAGTAAAAGAATACACAATTACAGATAGTGAAGAAGATTGTAATAGAACATCTTTTGAATTCACAGGTTTAGATGATGGTGAATATATTCTTACAGAAACAAAAACTCCACATGGATATAACACAATGCATCCAATAACATTCTCTATTACTGCAGATCATGATACAGATTCTGCCAATCCAAAGTTAAGGGGTTTAAATGGTAATCTAGTTGATGGTCAAATTATATTTACTGCCGATAAAGATGAAGGTACATTAACTGCAAATGTAGTAAACTACAAAGGTGAACTTCCAAATACTGGTGGTATGGGTACTACAATTCTATATGCTGCTGGTGTAATCTTAATTCTTGCAGCAGGTGCATTCTTAGTAATGCAGAAAAAAGCTGAAGATAAATAAAACAGAATAAGAGGAGTGTTCTATAATGAAAAAGAAAATCATAAACGGAATTATAACGCTACTATTCGTTATAGGACTCTCCCTAGTTATTTATCCAAGCTTTAGTAATTATTGGAATCAAAGACATCAAACCAGAGCGATTGCTGGATATGAGGAAAAGGTCGAAGACCTGACTGAAAAACAGTATGAAAAGCTCTGGAATGATGCCACTTTATACAACAAAAATTTAAGACATACAATGTATGCCTTGAATGATGACGAGAAAAAAATATATAATGAGACTCTAGATGTTACTTCGACTGGTATGATGGGTTATGTAGAAATCCCTAAGATTAATGTATCACTTCCTATTTATCATGGAACAGATGCTGAAATCTTACAGATTGCGATAGGGCATATCCCAGGTACATCCTTACCAGTAGGGGGAGAAAGTACTCATTGTGTTATATCTGGACATAGAGGATTACCAAGTGCACAGTTATTTACTGATATTGATCAGTTAAAGATAGGTGATACATTCATGCTTCAGATATTGGATCAAACTCTATATTATGAGGTTGATCAAATTAAAACTGTTCTTCCTACAGAAAAAGATGATTTAAAGATTGTAGAAGGACAGGACTATTGTACACTTATGACTTGTACACCTTATGGTGTCAATACCCATAGACTACTTGTCAGAGGTCATCGTATTAATAAGACAAATCTAAGAATTAGAAGAGATCTTGTTAAAATAGATCTGGTACTTCTAGATATATTCTGGATACTACTTGCAATTATTATTGCATTTATCTGGTATCTCACATCAAAAAAACATAAAGAAAGGTGATGACAGCAATTATTATGGATAAAAGCTTAAAGAAAATTATATTATGTTTTACAGTTATATTATCAGTTGCTGTATTCAATTTATTCCAGGTAGCTGCTGTTGATGTCAATAAGAAATGCTCGTTGACACTTAATGAATGTTTATCAGGATTGAACGTTCATTTGTATCGAGTTGCGAGTATTGATGAGGTTGGCAGTTATCAATACACCGAGGATTTTAAGGAAGCAGAAAATACTACAATTGATTTAAATAAGTTAGAAACAAGTGAAGAATTAAAAAATGCAGCGATTACCTTAAAGGGATATGCTGCAAGTCAAAAAGGCGTTATTAAACAAGCTAATTCTTCTACATTGAGTTATACTAATCTTAAAATAGGTCTTTATCTTATTACTGCTGATAATTTAGAATTAAATGGTACAACCTATACTTATTTACCTTATCTTATTTCTTTACCACAGGGAACTGATTATGATGTATCTATTGACTTTATTAAATATTCAAAAAATCCCTCTCATGAATATAAAATAGTCAAGCGTTGGGTGGATAAGGGTTTAACACATCCAGAAAAAATAGAGGTAGAACTCTATAATGGTTCTTCTTTAGTTGAAACAATCACATTAGATGCAAAAAATAATTATGCTTATTCATGGAAAACAGATCAAGCAATCAATTATAGTATCAAAGAGAAGAATGTAAAAGGGTATAAGGGTATTGTTTCTTCAAGCAGTAATGAACAAAGTACAGAATATATTATTACTAATACAAGTGTTGATACACCTAGTACCAATGTAAAGACAGGAGATTCTACAAGAATCAATCATTGGATTATGTTGATGAGTGCTGCTGGTTTATTGCTTATTGTATTAGGTAAATTATTCAAACATGTAAAAGATTAGTTAATTAAAAGGCACTAGGAATGCATTTCCTAGTGTCTGTTTTTAATTCTGTTCAAAGAATACTTCTTCATCAATCATTGGGTAACATGTCAAATCTTTATTATCTAGATTTGTTTTATGCATATCCACAGCTTTAATTGTATGACCATGATAAGTTGAATAATAGTAAATACCCTTATTTAAATTACAACAAGAAGTATAAATAGTATATTCATATTTACCTTCGGCTACTTCACATAGTCCTTTTTGTTGTTCTACTGAACCAAGAATATGGAAGAACTGACTGACATTTTCCTGTTCATTTAATCCTTTAGTTACATTCATATTAGTGAATGCAACACGCACAAAACGAGATGCTGATGATAAATCACCAGGTAACCCTAAAGCACCCATACCTCTACTATAAGTAGATAAGTTTACATCTTTTGAGAATGTATTCTCAGGCTGTTTAGTAGAGAGATACATATAATTATTTAAATTAAACATCTGTTTATCAAAAGGTGGATTATTAGTCAATACACCTACAGGATTATCATAGATATGTACTCCATCTTTCATGATTTCTACAGTAATAGTCTTATTTGAGTCACTGATCATATAATGAAGTGAAGCAGGTGGGAATGATTCACTAAAAGGTGTATCACATAAATTCATTTCATTAATAAGATGAATCGCTTCCTCAACAGTTTCACATTGACATAAGATCCAAGGGATAAATTCGAAAGAACAAACATTTGTTTTATTCTCTACTACAGGATTAAAATAGGCATTTCCTACAAAGTTGAGTCCAGCCATACCTAATCCTTTTTCATTCATTGCATCATAATATAATGGATATCCATCGCTGACATGAGCCATTCCAATGATGGCATATTTGTAAGATGGTTCATCTGTATATCTAAAACCATACTCAAAATTTCTAGGTGTTACAACAATCTGTTCACCATAAGAAAACTCATAATCTAGATTTCTTCCAAAATAACAATCTTTATCTTTAAAACATGCAGCAGTACACATAATCACTGCCCCCTTTCAACTGAATCCTAGCATAAACATATGGGTATGTTAAGTCCATAGTTTGACATAATTCACACATACTTTCTAAAGAATATTCTATGTCTCTTATATGTCACTAATGTGAACTGTTTGACAAAACAGTATATCAACATATAATAAAATCAAGAGGTGAACTTATGGTACAAGTAGATTTAATTACAGGTTTTTTAGGATCAGGTAAAACAACATTTATTAAGAAGTATGCGAAATATTTAATTGATCAAGGACTGCATATCGCAATATTGGAAAATGATTTTGGTGCGATTAATGTAGATATGATGGTATTAGAAGAAGAATTAGGTGACCAATGTGAACTAGAAATGGTTGTTGGTGGAGGAGATTTAGACTGTCATAGACGTCGTTTTAAGACAAAACTCATTTCTATGGGTATGAGAGGTTTTGATAGAATATTAGTAGAACCATCAGGTATTTATGATGTTGATGAGTTCTTTGATGTACTTCATGAAGAACCATTGGATAAATGGTATGAGATTGGTAATGTGATTGCTTTAGTGAATTCTAAGCTAGAAAATAACCTTTCTAAGCAATCAGATTACTTACTAGGCTGTCAGGTTGCAGATGCTGGTAAAATCATTCTCAGTCGTTCTAGTGAAGCTACAGAAGAAGAAATCAATAACACAATCACACACTTAAATAACACAATGTCTCTAATTAAATGTAAAAGAAGATTTAATAAAGAAGACTGCCTTGATTTAGAAACACTCAATAATGATGACTTTAATTCTATTCTTCATTCTGGTTATGAATTAGAAGGCTTTATTAAGATGTTCTTTAAGAAAGAAGAAGCTTTCTCTTCTATGTTTTTTATGAATCAAGCAATTTCTAAAGAAGAGTTGATTCATGCAACTCAATCTATTTTTAATGATTCTGAGTGTGGAAAAGTATTTAGAATCAAAGGCTTTATACCAGAAAACGATCAATGGATAGAACTTAATGCGACAAAAGATCAGATGATTACTGAAATAATTGCGAAAGGTCAGGAAATCATTATTGTCATTGGTGAATCATTAAATAAAGAAAAGATAGAAGAATATATAAAAAAACCAGCATAGCTGGTAATTGATGAAGCGGATATATGTAGAATATGGTGGGGATCACATATCTTCATCACTTGTATTATATTGATATAAGGTAATGAATAAACCAATTTTATGTAAATAATAAATAAAAAGGTCAGCTAAGAAGGGAATGGTTGCTGACCTCGAAGGGTAGAAAAGAGTGGGAAATCTCTTTCCAACATTATTATATGAACATTTAAAAAAGATTTCATTATACAAATTGTCGTATTTGCTTAGAAAAGGAGTAATATGCATTATAGAAAGGTTAAAGGTATTTTATCTTCTAATAATGGGATGAATCTCTATAGAGGATGTCTGCATGGATGTATTTATTGTGATTCTAGAAGTGCCTGTTATCATATGAATCATTTGTTTGAAGATATAGAAGTCAAAGAGAATGCCTTAGAATTATTAGATATTTCATTAAGAAAGAAAAGAAAACCCTGCATGATTGGTATGGGAGCTATGACAGATCCTTATATTCCCTTAGAAGATCAATTATTGTATACAAGAGGCGCATTAGAAATCATTGATAGAAATGGTTTTGGAGTTACGCTCATTACTAAATCATCACGTGTATTAAGAGACTTGGATATACTGAAATCCATTCAGACACATTCTAAATGTGTCATTCAGATGACTCTCACTACTTATGATGAAGAACTATGTAAAAAGCTAGAACCCAATGTTTCAACAACTAAAGAACGTTTTGAAACATTACTCACTCTTCAAAAAGAAGGTATACCTACTATTGTTTGGTTGACACCTATTCTTCCGTTTATCAATGATAATGAAGAAAACTTAAGAGGGATACTTGATTATTGTATCAGGGCTCATGTCAAAGGAATTATCTGTTTTGATATGGGTGTAACACTGAGAGAGGGAAATAGAGAATATTTCTATTCTAAACTCGATCAACATTTTCCTGGATTTAAAGAGAAGTACATCAATAAATATGGAAATAGCTATATTCTCTCTAGTCCACAGAACAAACATTTGATGCGTATATTTCATCAAGTGTGCGAAGAAAATGGTATTATGCATAACCATGAAGAAATCTTCAACTATCTTCGTACATATGAAGATCATAGATTAAATTTATTAGATTTCATCTAAAAACTGGACCGCAGTCCAGTTTTTACTGTATTGTATTGACTTTCTTTAAGATACGCTCTGCATCCTGTCCAGTCGCAATAATAGGCTGATAGTTATTACGATACTTTACAGAAGAAATCATACATGGAATAATTTTATGTTCCGTACTCGTAATCTTCTTATTAGTAAAGTGGAATGTCTGCTGGTAAATCATAGAATCTTTATCACTTGGATTTCTATTACCACCAAAACAGAAGTTACTTAAACTATATACAATAGGGGAATCCTTATATGTTTCAATTCCTTCTAATACATGAGGATGACTACCTACAACCATATTAGCCCCTGCATCAATAGTTGCATGTGCTAAATCTCTCTGCCCCTGAGTAGGACTATAGTTTCTTTCAATGCCCCAATGATAATAAACAATCACAAAATCAGTTTTCTTCTTTAATTCAGTAATCGCATTCTTCATATCATCAGATACAGCATTAGGAAATGCATAACCAAGAAAACCAAACTTAATACCCTTTACTTCCTTAATATAGCTTTTTGAATATCCAAAATAGCCTACACCATACTCATCTAGAGTTGCTTTAGTATCATCCATCCCTTTTTGATAACGATCCATAGAATGGTTATTTGCGACTGTGACAGCTTCAACACTACTATTAGTTAAAATCTTTGCATATTCCTTTTTACCTTTAAAAGGGAATGACTTAATAACATGACTCTCTTCATCAGTCAAAGGACCTTCTAGATTCGCAATAGTTAAATCGTCCTGTTCAAAAACACTCTTGACATTCTTTAAGAAATAATCAGGATTATTACCCTGTTTCGCATATTCCTGATCAAAAGATCCATCATATGCCTGACCTGCATAATTTCCCAAAGTCATATCACCTACAAAAGACATAGTAATATCAGTATGAGTGACCTGAGCTGTTTCTTCTGTCTTTTTCTTAGTCTTCTTTGGTGTTTCTTTCTTCTCTTCTTTAGCACATCCAGTACTTAATACAAGAAGTGCACATACAAAACCTTTTAAAAACTTATTCATTTTCATTTCTCCCTTGTACAAATACAAAACAATGATCATTAGACAGCTTTTCATCAAATACAAAATCTAAATCATTAAACTTCTTTAAGTCCTCTATATTTTCTATCTTTTCTTTAGCCATATAAGAGATCATTGCTCCTCTAGCCATCTTCGCATATGTTGCCTGCTGCTTGAGTACTCCTTTAATATTTCTTAGAAACTGTATCTCTATACATTGATCATCTTCTGTTAGGTAATCAGTAATACATTTAGAATATTCTTTAGATGCGAGATTAATAATCACATGATCATCAAGTGATTCATAAATCTTACTGCCCCAGAAATCATATAAATTAAGCAATTTAACGCCCATTTCTAAACGATAGGGTACAATTCCATCAGTAGGAGTTAAAACCCCATACAGCCCTGATAAAATACGTAAATGCTTGTTTAAATAACTTCTCTCTTCATCACTCATAGAAAAAGGATGAAGATACTTAAACGCTATTCCATCATAAGCATGAATTGCACATGTCAGTGGTTTAAACTGACGCTCCTGTAACTCCTTGAAACATTGATGTGTTAATGATTCATTAGTTTTCCATAATCTTCTTAACTCATCATAGGACATATTCTTAAGCTTTTCTTCTAATATATAAGACTCATTAAGAAAACAAGGTGTAGTAGGAGTAATAGAAGCATCCTCATCTACTCTCATCTTCTTAGCAGGACTCATAATAATCTTCATGATAAAGCCTCAAGCATCTCTTGAGGATTATCTGCAGTCTTTACCTTTTCCTTGGCTTTAATGATGATTCCTTCTTCATCAATAAGGTAAGTTGTTCTTACAACACCCATACTTACCTTTCCATAATTCTTCTTTTCTTTCCATACATCATAATCCATAATTGTCTTCTTTTCTGTATCAGAAAGTAAAGTGAAAGGTAGTTCATATTTCTCTTTGAACTTCTTGTGGCTTGCTACAGAATCCTTGCTGATTCCTATTACTACCGCATCCTTCTCTAAGAATTCAGGATACAAATCTCTAAACCCACATGCCTGTTTAGAACATCCAGGCGTATTATCTCTAGGATAGAAATAGAGAATCACACGATGACCTCTGTATTCTTCTAAAGTATGTATATTGCCTTCTTCATCTGGTAGATTAAAAGAAGGCGCTTTTGTATTAATCTCTAACATAATGAAACCTCCTTTCTGCATTATACCAAAAATAGAAATAATGTGCTACCTATGCATAAAAAAACGATTGTAAGCATTAACATTTTAGAAACATGTTGACACATTGAAATACAGGTTTTATAATCCATTTGTCATTAAATACAATTAAATATTAAATAGGGGGACAATTATGACATTTTCATTAACTACTCGTCTCATTGCTGAGTTCCTTGGTACTGCAATCATGGTTATGATTGGTAACGGCTCAGTAGCAAACGTGGAATTAAAGGGAACAAAGGGAAGCCAAAGTGGATGGATCGTCATTGCAATCGGTTATGGTATGGCCGTTATGATTCCAGCTCTTATGATTGGTAAAATTTCTGGTAACCATATTAACCCAGCATTTACTATCGGTTTAGCTGTTGCAGGTGATGTACCATTAGCTGAAGTATTACCTTACATTTTAGTACAGTTCGCTGGTGCTATCGTAGGTCAGTTTATTCTTTATCTTTGCTTTAAGCCTCATTATGATGCAACAGAAAATCCTGATGCTATCTTAGGTACATTCTCAACTACTGATGCAACAAACAATAAGTTCAATGGTTTCGTAAACGAATTTTTCGGATCATTCATCTTATTCTTCTGTGCATTATCTATTACTCATTCACCAATTTTCGAACATGGTAATCAGGGTGCTGGTTTCATCGGTGTTGGTTTATTAGTTATGGCATTAGTTGCTTCATTTGGTGGTCCTACTGGTCCAGCTTTAAACCCAGCTCGTGACTTAGGTCCAAGAATCTTACATGCAATCTTACCAATTAAGAACAAGGGAACTTCTCAGTGGGATTATGCATGGGTACCAGTACTTGCTCCAATTTGTGCAAGTATCTGTGCTTGTCTATTATATTTCAACATTTTCTAAGAAGCTATCAATCGATAGCTTTTTTTCTTTGCCTCAAAGAATAGGGGAATAATAAAAAAGGATAAGCATCGAGAGTTTGGTAACTGAAATGCTTATCCTATCCCATAAGAACAACTGAAATAAAGCACAAAAAAACTCAGGAACGAATCCTGAGTTATATTTATTAATGGCGCAGGTTGAGGGATTCGAACCCCCGCAGGACGTTAATCCTCTGTCGGTTTTCAAGACCGATCCCTTCAGCCGGACTTGGGTAAACCTGCATCATTCTAATGGTGGTTCCGGCCGGAATCGAACCAGCGACACGAGGATTTTCAGTCCTCTGCTCTACCGACTGAGCTACGGAACCAAAATGGCGGTCTGGACGGGGCTCGAACCCGCGACCTCCGCCGTGACAGGGCGGCATTCTAAACCAACTGAACTACCAGACCAAAATAAATGGTGGAGCCTAGGAGGATCGAACTCCTGACCTCCTGCGTGCAAAGCAGGCGCTCTCCCAGCTGAGCTAAGGCCCCGAATAAATGGTCGGGAAGACAGGATTTGAACCTGCGACCCCCTGGTCCCAAACCAGGTGCACTACCAAGCTGTGCTACTTCCCGTTTATATAAATGGTGCCCTGGGCCGGAATCGAACCGGCACGGAGTTTGAAGTCCGCAGGATTTTAAGTCCTGTGCGTCTACCAGTTTCGCCACCAGGGCACACGTATGGAGGTTCCAACCGGACTTGAACCGATGGTCGAAGAGTTGCAGTCTTCTGCCTTACCAACTTGGCTATGGAACCATTGCTTCATGGCGCTCGTATAATATACTATGGATTTTAGATAATTGCAAGGGTTTTTAAGAAAAAAGTTTAAAAAAGTGTATAAAAAATAATTCATTTTCTATATGAGAAAACCTGATAATCGGTTTTGTGATGGAATAATCAATATAATTTTTATTTCTAATATAATCACATAATTCTCTTAAAATTAGTAGTCATAATAGAAAACAAGGAAGTGATTACTATGTATAAAGAAATAGTTTTATCTGTAATTAAAACCTCATTGCCATTAATGATTGTTTTGATTGTATTACAGTATATATTTAGAAAACAATCTACATGCATATTAATAGAATTCAATGTCGCTTATTCAATTGTTCGTATGATGCCTTTAGTGAATTCTATGCATACTCTAGGTATAAAAGGGATTATAACACTTATAATATGTTTTCTATTTTTGAATACGAGTACATTGCTGATGTATCGTATCCATAGTCTCAGTCTATAAAGAACACACATTTTTACGTATTTCTACTTGCAGAATATCTTTGATACAATGAACTCACGCAAAAAGGAGACATTTAAAATGAATAGATATGATTATGTAGGTAGTTTCTTAAGACCTGAGAGACTTAAGAAGGCAAGAAGAGATTTTGAAAATAATACAATTAATGCAGAAGAATTAAAAAAGGTAGAAGATGAATGTATTATAGAACTTATTACTAAGATTAAAGAATTAGGTTATCATACGATCACTGATGGTGAATTTAGACGTTCTACATGGCATTTAGACTTTATGTGGGGATTTAATGGTGTAGAACACAAAAAGACAATAGAAGGTAATACGACATTTGATGGTGAAGCAGCAATGATTGATGATACTTATGTCACAGGAAAGATCAGCTGTGATCATCATCCTTTCGTAGAACATTTCAAATTTGTAAAACAGTTTGAAGATGAAAAAACAGTTGCCAAACAGACTATTCCTTCACCAGGGCAGTTCTATGCTTACTTTACAGGAGCACAGCTACTTAGAAACACATTAAGTATTTATGAAAGTGAAGAGGCTTTCGCAAAGGATGTAGTTAAAGCTTATGTTGAGTTTGTCCATGAAATTTATGATGCAGGATGTCGTGTACTACAGTTTGATGATTGTGTCTGGGGTGGTATGGTCAATCCACAGCTTGCATGTGGCCTTACAGGACGTACTGGTGATGCATTAGAAGAGTATAAAAAGAGATTATTAGAACTTAACAATGAAGTTGTTGCACAAAGTCCAAAAGACTTAGAAATCAATACACATGTATGTCGTGGTAATTATCATTCTACATTCTTTAGTTCAGGTGCTTATGATGGTGTGGCTGATTTTTTATTTGGTGAAGAGAATGTGAATGCATACTACTTAGAATATGATGATGAAAGATCAGGAGGTTTTAAGCCTCTCGCAAAAGTATCTGGTGATAAGAAGGTTGTCTTAGGATTAATCACTACTAAACGTCCAGAATTAGAAGATAAAGATAAAGTAATTCAGAGAATTAAGGAAGCAAGCAAGTATATTCCTCTCGAACGTTTATCTTTGAGCCCACAATGTGGTTTTGCATCATGTGAGATTGGTAATAAACTAACAGAAGAAGAACAATGGGCTAAATTAAAACTTGTAAAAGAAATCGCAGAAGAAGTCTGGGGTTAATAAGTGTCCTCTAGGAGATCCTAGGGGATTCTTTTGTGTCTTGTAGTATATTAATGGATACAATATAATTTATGTATAAGAGGTGAACAGATATGATAGAAACTATAATTAGATATATAGTTATTGCGATTGTGCTAGGCGTTATCGGTGAAGTGATATCTCATTTATCTAGTAAAACAATTGATGAGGACATAAGTACTACACATTATAGAGTTAAAGTGCCAGCAGTGTTGAAGTATGCCTGTATGTCACAGTTCATTCTAGGAATGGTTATGTTTCTTGTATTTAGTTATTTCTATCTGCAAGGCAATGAAACAGTAGAGATGGGACATCTGTATGTTTCTTCTATCTTTGGGACTATTGGTTTATATGGCGTGGCCTGGGCATCTATATGGGGTGTACAAGTAGATGATTCTCAATTAGAGATACATAGAATATTTCATACTAAGAAGGTATTATGCATCACTGATATTGGACAAGTAATTATTGATAAGAAAGATGCAATGATCTTGTATGATAAGATGGGAAAGAAATTGATTAAGATAGACGCTTTATCGGATAATTATGATCATTTATTGAATCTATTAAAGTCACAAAATATAGAAATATCAAATAAGTACCTTAAATAAGGCGCTGTCAAAGGCTTACTCAACGCATCTAAGAATCATTTCTACTATAATAGAAATATAGAAGGGAGGTATTCTTATGTGGGATGATGTGGCAGGTAAAGCTTCACATGATAATAGAGATAAGTATGTTGTATTGCAGGTGGTACTTACTGAAAAGTTTCTAGGTACAGGCTCTGGTACAAAGAGTTTGACGAATCTACAGGCTGAAAAAGGATATAAGTTACATACTATTTCTACTTCATCTTCTGGATCAAAAGGATTCCTTGGAGGAGATAAGATTCAGGCTACAATGGTATTTGAAAGAATAGACTAAAAAATGAGCTCTAACGCATATGTTACAGCTCACTTTTTAATTAATTTTGATAATAATTTGTGTGAATCGTGAAATCTTGTGCTTATAATCGTTAGTTGCTTCTATAATGATATGAAGGATATCATTTGTTTTTACATCATCAGGAATTTCAATCTTGATAGAATCATCTAAACTAACAGAAACATTTCCTTTATAACTAGAAGCATCTTTATAATACTTTATTTTATAGAGTACATGTTCTTCTTTATTTATATGAAGCTCTACAGTTGTACCTTTATCAGCTTTCATGTCAAGAGATTCCTGGATAGATAGTACAGGCGCTTCTTCTTTATCATCGGTGATACACCAAGAAGCTCTTGCTGCAAGATCTCTTTGAATAGAAGACACATAATACCACATAGATTCTGTGTACTTATCAATATAGAGGTCTTCTACAGGATTCCAGTAATTTAAAGTAATTCCCTTAGAATTCTTCTTAGTATTATCTTTTATATATCTTCCAGATAATCCTCCATATGAGAAATCTTCAAGACATCTTAACCCCCATGGCAGTAAACAGAAGAAAGTAGGGGAATCACCTTCAGATAAGAAATCATAAGGAATATGTGTACCCATACCATATTTCTTTCCCCACCAGTCAACAAGAAGACTCTTGTTTGAGCCGAATTGTGATCTATTTTCTTCACCTTCATAATACTTATCATCAGCCCAGGTAGCGTAACCACTCATTAAAGCACCCTTATTAAGAATATGTTCTTTCATGAAATCAGCTCTAAGAGTCTCTTTACTGCTTCCTTCAGGCATATTATTCCAGCCGTATCCATAACTATTCATCATCACACATTTCACAAACTGAATGTTTGGATAAACTTCTGAAATATAGTTCTGATACGTATTATCCTGTTCACCACAGGCAGTTAAAATAACTTTCTTTTCTATTTTTTCTTTGATTGATAACCAGTTCTCATCATCTTTATAATCTTGCTCAATATCATAAAGAGCACGAGCAATTGTATTAGTACCACCCCAAACTTGAATATAAAGTGGTCTAGGATCATCATCTAATATTTTTTCTCTAATTAATTCTGAGCCTGGTGTAGAAGCATCCATTTCTCCTGGATATCCAATGTTCCCGATTTTAATAAGACTTCTTAAATGATCAGGAGAAGGGTAGTTGGCATCATGAGTCACAAGATGTTTATAGTCTACAGCATAATCATCCATTACGTCCTGCATCCATTTTATACCAGTCCAGCGATAAGGCTGATCATAATCAGCCTTATCGCTTGGTCCAGTCTTTCCTGGTTGTCCTTTCCAATGAAAGATGGATGATGTCTGTACGATACCCTGTATTTCTATATCATTGGCATAAAGGAGGATATGTCTTAATGAGTTCTGATCATCTACTTCAGCATCCTGAGTGATGATTGTTCTAATAAGGTTTAACATAATTATTTACCAGCTCTTACTTCAATGATTTCTTCTTTTGCAGTCTTAGCACCATAAGATGCAGGAACAATTTCTTTATATTCAGTAGTATTAGTAATAATGACAGGAGTTACATTATCATAACCAGCTTTCTCGATAGCTTCTAGATCAGCTTCAACAAGTAAATCACCAACACTCACTTTTTGTCCTTCTTTAACTAAGACATTAAATCCTTCACCATTCATATTAACAGTATCCATACCAATATGAATAAGTATTTCAGCGCCGTTATTAGACTTTAATCCAACTGCATGGCCAGTCTTGGCAGCCATAATGACTTCACCATCAACAGGAGAGTAGATACGACCATCGGTTAATTTAAAAGCAACACCTTCACCCATCGCTTTTGAAGAAAAGATAGGATCATTCACATCTTCTAAGGCAATCATCTCACCAGTAGCAGGAGAACTGATTGTTTCATCTTTTAAAGTAGTTTCTTCTTTTGTTTCAACTTTGTTTTGTGGAAGCATAGAATCATTAAAACCAAATAAATAAGTACAAATAGCTGAACCGAAATAAGCAATCGCACAAGCAATCACAAAACCTACAAAACCAGGACCAATATAGCCAGGAAGACTTAAAATAGAAGTACCAAGTAAAGTAGGGCAGCTAGTACCAGCAGCAGCGACAATCATACCGGCAATAGATGAAAATACAGCAGCAATCGCAAATGGTCTCTTGTAAGGTAGTGTAACACCATAAATGGCAGGTTCAGTAATACCTGCAAGAACTGCAGAGAATGCCGCAGAACCTGATAATTCTTTTAATTTCTTATCTTTAGTTTTTAAGAATACGCCAAGTGCTGCACCAGCCTGAGCCATGTTATTAGGTCCAGTAATAACGAATAATGTGTCTCTACCATAAGTGGCGATATTATTCATAACGATAGGTACAAAGCCCCAATGAAGTCCAAAGATAACGGCTGCAGGCCAGATCAAGCCAACAAATCCTCCAGCAATAATAGGGTTGAAACCCATAATAGCTGTATACCCTGATGCAAGTAATTTACCAAACTTATCCATGAATGGACCGATAACTAAGAATGTAGCTGGTACCATAATGGAAAGTTCTAATAATGGTGTTAAGAATAACTTACATACTTCTGGAATAATCTTCTTTAATAGATTTTCTAATTTGCTTTGAACATATACAGAAATAATGATTGGCATGACAGAAGAAGCATAGCTTACAAGAGTCACTGGTATTGTAAGGAATGTCAATTTCGTACCTTCTGAGTATGCGTCAGTCATAGTTGGATAAAGAAGTGACATTGCAATAGACATTGCAATAAATGGATTACATTTAAACTTCTTTGCAGCTGTATAACCTAAGATAATTGGCATAAAATTAAATACACTATCTGCAGCTGCATAAAGAATTTTGTATGTTCCCATATCAGCAGTTAGTATATTCAATGTAGTGCATAGAATAAGTAATGCCTTCAACATACCGGCACCACACATAACACCAAGCATTGGTGAGAAGATACCAGAAATTGTCTCTAATAGAGTATTAAGAAGGTTTTTGTTTCCTGTATCTTCTATTTCTTCGCTGTTACCAGCATTAATATTTGTACAGCTAAGTACTGCATCATAGACAGTATCTACCTTATTTCCAATAACAACCTGAACCTGTCCTCCTGCTTTCATTACAGTAATAACACCTTCAGTCTGTTTTAAAACATCCATATTAACTTTGTTTTCATCAATAAGCTTAAATCTTAATCTTGTTGCACAATGTACAAGTGAGATCACATTATTTTCTCCACCGACATTTTCTACAATCTTTTTAGCTAAAGAAGTATAATCCTTTGCCATTTGTATTTTCCTCCAAAATTGATATTTGTTAAGTTAACTTACATGCTTATCATAATGTTTTATGAAAGCGATTAAAATATCATAAACACACTTGCAGACTGTCAAAAACCGATGTTATAGTTAGAATAGGTGATAATAATGAAAATAGAAGAATTAAGAAGTAGGATTACTCCACTAACCAAAAAAGAACAATATTATAAAAGTCACCCGAATCATTCAGATGACTACATTGAAAAGCATATTAATAAAGACGATGAAAAAATAGTTCAATTCATAATTGATAGATATCAAACCACAAAAGAAAAACATACTTTATTTTATGATGGGCAGATAATTACAGATGAAGTTCTTGCTTTTCCGATTTATTGTTCAAAACAGACAAGATATTCATTTGTGCCACTACATACAAGAAGCTATGTAGAAATGAAATATGTCTATTCTGGACATTGTTATGCAATTGTTAATGATAAAGAAGTGATACTTCATGCAGGAGATATGATTCTTTTAGATGTTAATTCAAAGCATACAGTCTTAATGCCTACAGAAAATGATATTATCTTCAACTTTCAAATGGATCGCTCTTATTTTAGTGACTCATTTATTAGTAAATTTTCTTCGGTAAACCCGATTGTGACTTTCCTGACAAATATTATAGATCAAAAAGCACAGCACAATGATTATATTATTTTTAATAATAGAGAAGATGATCATGATTATGTAGTGCAGCTTATAGAAATGATTTTATGCGAGTATTTAGATCCTTCTTTGTTTGCAATCTCTATTCTTGATTCCTATTTTTCTCTTCTGTTTATAAAAATGGCACAAAGATATCAGATGAATATGGAACAACAATTTAAAGAAAATAATAAGAGCTACATGACAGAAATCATTCAATACATAGAACAACATTATCAGGATTGTACTCTTATGGAAACAGCAGAGAAGTTCGGCTATAATCCTGATTATCTCTCACGTGCCATTCAAAAAGCAACAGGCTATACCTTTAAGAAGTTAGTAAACTATTATCGTATGGAAGCAGTAGGAAAGGAACTTATCAATACTGATAAACCTATTTATCTTATTGCACAGGAGAGTGGTTTTTCTAATTTAAACTACTTCTATAAGAAGTTTAATGCTTATTTTGGTGGTTTTCCTGCAGACTATAGAAAACAATTCCAGGCAAAATAAAAGAGGCGGATGCCTCTTATAATTTTGCCGCTTTCTGGAAGAAGTAGAATCCAATCACAAACATCACTGAAATAACTGCTACGCCATAGTTCATATGTCCTGTAAGTTGTGAAATAAGTCCTACAAGAGTTGTACCCATGAAAGATGCTCCTTTACCACAGATATCAAATAAACCAAAGTATTCACCTGATTTCTTAGGTGGAATAATCTTCGCAAAATAAGAACGAGATAAAGCTTGGATAGCTCCCTGGAACATACCTACAAAAATAGCTAAGATCCAGAATTCCCATTGTTTATCTAACTGAATCGCAAATAAGGCAATACCAGTATAGGCAATAATACATACTTTAATAAGTTTATCTGTAGGGTATTTCTTAGACAAACGTCCAAAGATGAGCGCAAATGGGAAAGCAACAATCTGAGTCACTAATAAGGCAATCAATAATCCATTTGTATTAAGTCCAAGGGCACTGCCATAGGCAGTGGCCATTTCAATGATTGTATAAACACCATCGATATAGAAGAAGAAAGAAATCAAATAGAAGAATACTTTCTTGTCTTCATTTAAAGTAGAAAGAGTATGTCCTAAACGTTTAAAACTATCACGAATAGGATGTTCTTGTTTCTCTACGAAATTTACTTGTTTATAGTTCTTTAAGAGGGGTAATGTCATGCCGAGCCACCATAATGCATTGATTAAGAAGGCGATTGTCATAGCACCGTAAAATGGAATATCCATCTTTTTATAGAATAAGACAAACACTAAGCTGACTACAAAAGGCACACAGCTTCCAATATAACCCCATGCATATCCTTGAGATGAAACATAGTCCATACGCTTTGCATCTGTAATATCTAGAAGCATGGAATCATAGAAAATCAGACTTGCATTATAACCAATCTTCGCAATAACGAATACACCTAAGAATAAAATCCAAGACTTAGGAACTGAAAAACAGGCTAAGCCCATTACACCTATGATCATACTAATAGTAAAGATTGGTTTCTTGTATCCTTTTGTATCCACAATAGAACCAAGCACTGGTCCGATAATAGCGACAATAAGAGTTGTGAAAGAAGATGCATAACCCCAATAAGCTAAATAGTTAACCTCACTGATCTTTGCGAGAGATGCAAGATAGTTAAAGTAAATCGGAACTATAGTAGCAACAAGTAGAATAAAGGCGCTATTACCGACATCATACAAGATCCAGTATTTTTCTAGTTTAGTTAGTTTATTCATAGTTTCTATTAAACCTTTCATTTAAGTAATCATCATCAAGATGGTCAACATACTCATTAATGAGTGATACGGCTAAAGGTACTGCTTCATCTTTCATTTCTATTAAATGATTGATATCATTGGCAGCATGTTCATCTTTTTCATAGTTAATAAGTAATCCTTTATATTCTTCATACATACCACCTAACTTCATTACACTTAAGACAAAGCTTCTCTTTAATTTAGTAGGAGCAACAAGCCACTTTAAGATAAATAGTAGATCATGTAATGCTTTATCTACTTCTTCTGCCTTTAAATCAAAGAATGGTGCAATCACCTGTGCATTGGTATAATCAGGATGAATATGAGTTGTTAAATTGGCAGTCAAAGGATCTTTTCCAACTCTTACAAGTAATTCTCTATCTAATTCAGATTCTAGTAAGCTATGAGTCATAGATAAAGTATTCTCTAATACACCAATTTCAGGATGTAAAGAACTATCTAATGTAAAGTGAGTAATAAATCCAATAGTATAAGCGAGTGTTGCATCTGTGGCATCCTGTTTAATTAGTTCTTTTGCATGTTTAAAAAAAGAATTGGCAGGAAGCTGATGCATTCCAAATCCTAATGATTTAACTGGATTCTTTTTATAGACATCATAATAAAAGAGAATATCTGGACCATGAATTCCAATATGATATAAATCAATATAGGGCATAATTCTCTTCTTGATACTTTCATCAAGCTGATCTAAAACCTGTTCACCAAAAACATAATGTGTATAACCTGCTGGCATAAAAAAACCTCCTAGAACCTATTATAAGCAAGTATTTCTTAACATATATCAATTTTAGATTACAATTGTGTTAAGATTGTGTATCTTTATTATACATTAAACACCTTATTTAAGTGAAAATTTCAATCATTTCAAAAAAATAAATAAAAAATTTATCTAAAAAACAGGCAGAAATACCCACCACCTCAATATAGAATATAGGTGAGGTATGAATGCCGTTAATGCATCTGATAGAGAAATTTGGAGTAAGAAATAGTATAATA
>ERZ1673737.1421-NODE-1421-length-23394-cov-4.274776_pt1 | contig 23394 bp, 25 predicted proteins | sample MGYA00580211_ERZ1673737 | MGnify/ENA primary metagenome ERZ1673737 (study PRJEB41218, sample SAMN15661789) | gut metagenome | host: Homo sapiens | place: Canada: London | collected 2015-08-20/2019-03-30 | study: EMG produced TPA metagenomics assembly of... | reverse complement strand
GTTAGCCCGGGTATTTCCCTCGCAATGCACCCATAATCTGGAAGTTTGATGACCGAATCATGATTTTCCAGTGTTCGAGATGGCTTTCCATGACTTTTCCCCATGCTCACACTTCTTTCCGGAACCGAGTCCCGAAAGTCAAAGGAAAGTGACAGGTCCAGCAGCGCCGGTCGATGAGCCAGTGCTTATCGCATAATGATGTGCATCTACCTAGGTAGTGTCTGGACCTACCGCACCTCAGGAACAGCCAGAGGATAGACCGGACAATTGCCCGACCTGGGTTTGTTGTCCCTACTTTTCAGCTCCTTTTTTCCGGCATGGAGGTTCTGGGCCAATCGCAGAAGTTCTCGCTGCTGACTTAGATCTTGGGACCCATCTGGCCAATGCTTTGATGTCAGTCAGGACTTTGTTCATCTGATTCGCTCTACCCTTGCATGAAACTATCCATATGTGGAGATGGATATGGTGTTGTGCCGTGGAGACATTTGGCATGCATCTGCAGCCAAACCCCCCATCAATGCCAACTGAGAGAGTCGCAATTGTTTGAAATCACCAAGTCCCCTATAAGATGCATTGTCCGGCAAGATGCAAGTACTAATGCCCCGGAATTTGCAAGCGCATACGCATTGCAGCCAACCACTGCAGCCCAGCGAGGGATGGCCCAAAAACGCACTATACATCCTCAGCCGCAGGATCAAGGGTACATTGTGGCGCACAGCGAGTCCCCGTAGTCCATAGAGACCCGGTCAACAGTGACGAACGCCCGATCTGCAGAACGCCCCACCAGACCCTGCCTTATTGATTGATCTGCTGGATGCAGATACAGTACACGCTGCCCGATCGCGCTGCTAACTGCTGCATCCAAGTCATAGCATTCAGGATTCCAGCGCGGGATCCAACCGGCGCCTAGTGTGGCTCGACTTGCAGTAGCTTGCAGCCCGATCATCCACCTGCATGGCTTGATGCTAATGTGACGCATCTGCCTCAGCTCACAGCCGAGTCCTGCTGTCGTGGGCCCCCTAAAACGCCCTGCGTCCGGTTTGCAGTGCGGGTTTTTTCTCGTTTCTTTGTTCCTCCTTTTCATCTCGTTTCTTCACTCGATTCGACTCGACTCGACTCGACTCCGACTCTCAAACCCCGACTCTTTCTTCTTGTCTCGCCATGACCCGGCATGTATCGTTTTGTCAGTCGGATTAACGTCGGTTTGCGCTCGGGCTCTTCGCGTCGCGGTTCGGTGCGCGACTTCTGGGACTGTGTGCACTGAAGATCACTTTATCCTCTAGCGCTGGCGGTGCGTTCAGCAAGCTCTCGACACGCGCGACTATTCTAAGCCATTGATTCGCCTGAGTCTCACCGGTTCACGTCGAGTTCACGCGCTTAACCCCGCAATTGGAGGCTGAAAGTCGGCAATTCACACACGACCTAGTCCATGAGTACCAGAAAAGGTGTGTCGTGGTCTCAAAGGTATTTTCCCCCATGTCCATGTTGCCTGTTGCGGGGTGGTGTTCCAACCCCTTTCGGAAGGCAGCCTACTGAGCACGGGATTCAAGTGATGACATAAGAAACCTTGCCATCCATGGATCCTACACGGCATCAACTGCCGCCTGATCTATACAGAAGCTAATGAGCTAATACTTCGTCTAGTTCCTTGGGGACTCTCGATGCCCATATATCCACATAGACGCGGACCCCGAGTCCTGGCGTTTAAGCCAAGAAAACCGGGTCTGATCACCTGCATAGCCGGCGCCAACCTTGTGGGTTCCCAGTGGGTTCCTGGAAAAGAGAGAAAAAGAAGTGAAAGGACTGGATGTGCGCATCATCCGGATCGTCATTTGCCTCCCGTGGACAGCTGAACCCTTTCCACTTTTTCCTCTTTCGCGGTTAAGTCTTTTTTTCTTCCCAACGGTCTGGTCTCTGGACTCCACTTCAGCTATCCTTTGACCAGTCTACTACCACCTTGGAGTGGTAAAAGAATATTGGGATTTTATTCTTTGGGAATTTTGGCGATTTTATGGGATTTTTTTTCCCATACTCTTCCGGTTAGTTGGTTTCTTATTTTTTTTTATGTGCGCTTCAGAAATAGTCGATTCTCCCATCTGATTTGTTCCTGACTGGAAGATTCGGGCGCTTGTCATCCAATGAATTTTTTTGAATTTTCCCAATTTTTTCGGGCCACTTAATGGCTGAATGGCTTTGCATTATTTCTTTCATTCTAACTGAGTATCACTAGGTTTTGGTTTCCGCTTGCAAACTGACGACACGACTTGGCCGTTTTCGTCCCCTTCAACTTCACACACTCTCTCACACCTTCATTTCGTCCACGGCCTTGGCTCGCAAAAAAATAATTAACCCCACAGCTATTACCACTCTACACTCACTCCTTATCTCGAGCCAACTCTCGATTTCTCCTGGTCCAACCCAGTTCTTCCCTCTCTACTCTCTCTGTAAAACCACAGATCATCATTGCCTGGTCTCTCCTGCGCCGATTACCCGGTGGTTCACCTAACCTGGAACTTAGCTGGGTTCTCTCCGCCTTTCTAATCTCCATCTGCCCCTCTTCGTCTTGATGAGTGCGACGTATAGCGACTCCTCTCTCTCGCGCGAAGCCCAGAGGTTCGTTCTGCCCGCCTCTTTTGACAGGGTCGCAACTCTTACGCTGTGGTCCAGGGCATCCCACTGACAATGTTGAACACCAGTTCTGACTTTGACTTGACCATTCGTCAGCAGCCCAATCGGGCCCGCGTGGCGGGGGGCAAGGAGAAAGGTACGTGAAGCTCGCTGGATCTGGCAGCCACGGATGGTTAATAGCTTGCAGAGCGCAAACCGATCGATCCGCCTCCGATCGTTCAGCTCCGGGTGCGAGAGGAGGGCACCTACCTCGCACAGTAAGTAGTGACCATCTCCTGTGGGGGGGAGCTGGCTAACTCGCCACAGGCATTACCTGCAAAGTCCGTACTATTTCATGTGCTGCAGCTTGTACGATGCCACAGAAGATCATCCGGTGCCTGTAGCACCTTCGACCGCATTGGCAGGAACCCTGGTTTCGTCCCTTCACCGGCTGAAGGATGTGGACAACAGCGGTGAGTACTGTTCCCGGACTGAGAGAGCTTCGCTGACCTCCGCAGATGGGGGGTTCTTCGTCTTTGGCGATCTCTCGGTGAAGATTGAGGGCGACTTTCGCCTCAAGTTCACCTTGTTCGAGATGCGCAAGTGAGTTGCACGGTCGGGAACAGGGCTCAGACGCAAGCTAACTAAGAGCCAGATCGCAAGTGACCTACTTGAAGACCATCATTTCCGAACGGTTCACAGGTAAGATCACTTCTGAAAAGAGTTGCGCAATGGGAGCTGACCAGGCTTGCAGTGTCTCCACCAAAGAGTTTCCCTGGAATGATGGAGTCAACCTTCCTTTCCCGCTCATTTGCGGACCAGGGAGTCAAACTACGCATTCGCAAGGAGCCTAGGACTATGATGTACGTGGGAGGCCCTGTTGACAAATTGAGGTAGCTGACAGCCCTCCAGGAAACGGTCGGCTCCACGACCGGAGGAGTTCCACCAAAGTATCCCTCCTCGATCGCCGGAGCGTCAGGCAGTGCCAATTCCTCCTACCACTGGCTATGGGGGCTATCCGGCGGCAGCCCGCGACTACACGTACTACGGTGCGCCTCCAGTCAAGCGCCATCGGACCTCGGTCGACTATGGCAGGCAGGGCATCTATGACGCAGATGGTCGGATGGCTCGCCAGATGGATGCGTACGGCCAGCCCGCAACTGCCCTCTACGCTGGTCAACCAGGAACTTATCCCACGCAAGCCATGCCGTCTTACGCAGGGCAGGTGGGCCAGGTGGTGCCTGACTACGGGGTTCGTATGAACAAGCTCGTTAGATCGACCATTCACTAACGCTTCCCAGATGTACTCGAATATGCAACCGTCAGCTCCAATGACCCAGATCCCCGATCCTTCCGGCCAAAGCCGATCCAGCCAGCAGGCCGCTGTGGGACAACTGATGGCGATGAACCAGCCTGGCACTCCTGTACGACACCCCTCTGCGAACCAGTGAGTACCCAGCTAAAGGTGGTCTTTGAGATAGACTCCGGATTCGACTGGAGCGATGATGGCTCAGGGATACCCTCGGACCGGATACCCTCCCGCTAGCTCTACTATTCTTCCTCCGTTGCAGCGCAATCGCGACTTACAAGGAAATGGATCTCGAGGCTATTTTGAGCAGCCTCAAGAAGCGACCACCCCTATTCTTCCCTCTCAAATGGTCGATCGATTTGGCTCCGTGGCCGGCCCCGCAGCCTTTGATCCCGACTCTGCGAATGGAACGCCTCAATGATTGATTGGTTTGAGGCCTGGCTTTTGTTTTTAGAGTGTTTTATTATGGTTTTATGGTTTGTTACAGGCGCTGGCGGATATAAAAGGGGAGGTTTTTTCTTTGGGTAGGAATGTGTGCTCTATTCTTAAGCCCTTCTTGTATATACCTCTTTCTTTACAACCCTTCCAAGTGCTGGGTCTCCTTTTAATTGACGAAGTATGAGGAGGGAATGCAATGGCTTATTTTTACACTGGGTCGCTCTTTCCGTATTCTTTCTTCTCTCGCTCTTTCTCTTGCTCTTTATCTCGCTCTTTCTCTGCGTTTGTTTACTTTGCTTTCCTTTTCATCTTCCTCTTCTCTTCACCTTTCCACCTCAACCAACTCTTATTTTGATACCATGAATCCCAGCCTTGAGACTGTGATACGTGATATCAAGTTTCTGATATCTCTGCTTCTGGTTATTCTGATCTTGGGCCTTGAAATCCTCCATCAGATCATTGATACTGTGGCTCTCCACTTCAATCATGGACTACGCACCCGTCAGCGTAAGTCCATTCAGTAACCTGGACATCTGGTGTAACTGGACTGGGAACCCCAACGATGCAGTGGACGTCTCCATCGCCCTTGAGGTAAGCTATGGCCACTGGCCCCCAGGAATCAAGTGAGCAGTCACTAATCACTTCTGTCTCAGGTCTGGTGTACCCCAGACATCCGCCTGCCAGTCTTCAACATCCACTCCCCCTACATGGTGGGAGGACCAACGTTCGGGATACTCCCAAAGAACAAACCAAAAAGCCACAACAAGCACACCGATGCCGATAGCACGCAGCCCTTCGAAGAATGCCCAGTGACGCCCACCCGTCCAAACAAGAAAGCAGCAACGAAGCATGACGCCCTCTCCGAAGGAGACAGCGACCCCTCCTCAGACGCAGAAAGCATCATCATCAACCCCGAATCACCAGAAGAACAACTCGTCCACCCCGTCGACATCTCAGTCCTCTACACCCAAGCAAATGTGAGCCTCTGGGAATTCTCAACTCCGTCAAAGTCGCCAAACCCTCGCAAGCGCACTGCCAAGGCTGCTTCCCTTCCTGATTCCATTCCGGACTCCGATAGGGGTGGTCAATATGATGATGATGGGCTTACCGTTACTTCGGTCAAGCCGATGCTGGCGCCGCTGGAGCCTTTGGCTAAGGTGCCCAGTAACAACAGCTACAATAGTTGCGTCTCGCATCGTTCTCTGCCTATTCGCATTACCCGTCCGGCTAGTTTGGATGAGACTGATATCCTGCCTGAGAATGTTCCGTTGCCTTCTGATTCGGCCCCGGTTTCTGCGGCAGAGTATCGTCGGTACGAGCCTAGTGGTAAGTTTTGCAAAAGGGTTTTGCTTGGAGGGGCGCCTGGCGATGATTTGCCTGAAGATGCGCCTGAAGAAGATGCACACGAGGATGAGGATGAGGAAGCGAAGAGTCTCTTTGATGCGTGGACCTCTCTTGGGACTCATGACAAGGGTTATTCGAAGTGCACTCCACAGACTGATGAGAAAGAGCAGCAAAAGCTAGATGCCTTCTCCACCACCGTTTCACCCGGAAACTCTTCACGTTTTGGGGGTGGGAAGCAAGACAGCCTTTTTCCTTACGAATCCGATAGTTCATCCAGCATTCACGACGATGGGGATATCTACGGTGTCCCTTTGGCACGACTGTTCACTCCACGACATTCACCCGCGCCTGACTCCAACGCAGGTGCCCAGCTCATTATAATAGAGGATACCCTTTACGTGCAAACCTCCCCCACAATCTTGCCCGCTACATACCAGTTGTCAATCAGCGTTTCCATCCAAGTGAAGCAAGGTTCAAAGGATTGGTGGGAGGTGGCTCTGGCCGGACTTCCTCGACTGCGTCCCGATGAGTATGGATATCTGTATTTCCTAACACCCCCTGGCCAGGGAATGGAGTTCCGCACCACGGTTTTCAAGCGAAGCAAGGTCGTTGACAACTGCCTGATCGCCCAGTTCGTGGTGTCACCGAGGTTCGTCATTCCCTTCCGGACTTGCGACGCCCAGTTCTACGGTTTTCTCAAGGACTTCAAAGTCAACCAGCTCATCCAGTTTGAAGTGAAGGAGGACGATAATGATCCATTGTGCTATGTCGTCAAATACCGTGCCCTGTGCTCCATTGAATTGATTCAACGCGACTTTTGGGCGGAGAAGTGCAGCTTCTATCTCTATGTGCATGGTGGCCCAGACGGCGAATACACAAGCAACCTCCAGTCAGATGCAACTGGCTTCCAGACTATCAAGTTAGATACACGCCCCAATACCGGATTCAACAATTCTCAAGTCCTAATAACATGCTCCCGTTCAAACCTGAGCATGTTTGTGCTGGCGTGGGAAGTCAGATTGCCGTACCACGCAGCTGTCAGCTGGATTCCCCAGATCAAGACTACCTCGGAAGTCAGCGAGGCAGAGATGAAACTCCGACTCGAATATGCCCAGGCTGAGCCTGAGAGTGATGAGGTTGTGGAGGCCAAGACTGCTGATGTCCAGAAGGGTGTGCCTCAGCGCAAGTCTGTGGTTACATTTGTGGAACCCAACAAGCCGCATCGTGTTGTGCAGGGCTTGTGGACTCTATGGGCTATCGTCTCGTTTTTGTTCCAGCTGATCACCATTCTGGCGTCTTTCACCATTATCTACTCGTGTTCCTGGCGAAACGGTGCTGGCTTCCTGTCCCAACTCAATGGCGGTTACTCCCTAGTCTGTCCACACCTAGTGTCGGTCAATGACATGCCGGTTGTTACAGTGAATTTCACTGGGGAATGGCCAGTGACGGAAACTTTCCAGCTGGAAGACTTCGAGTCAGAGCCAGTTGAGTCAGAGCCAGTTGAGTCAGAGCCAGTTGAGTCAGAGACAGTTCAGCCAGAGACAGTCCAGCCAGAGCCGGTTCAGTCAGAGATTCAGCCAGCTATCTTCACCCCATTGTCCCTGCGTGACCGCATCGACTATCTCCTCGGATGGAGGGGACCGATTGAGAAGAACTGAGGGTTTCCCAATGGAGGACAACTAATAGCATCATTATCATGGAAGGGACCAAACCAACAAAATCAGAGCAGAAGCAGGTACAAATAATGCAACAGATATCTATCCTCACACACTCCAACGTAGAACATTTACAGACACATCATATACCCTTCTCCCCAGCCCAATATCCCAAAATCAACTCAACAGCCCACCTAAGCACCCTCTCCATCCCCTCCTCTCCACACCCCGGCGCAACCTCAACCCCAACATCTCTCCTAATCCTCCTCCCATCCCCGACCCTCCTAACAAGATCAACACGATCATCCACATTCCCGCTCCCACCCTCCTTCTCATCCGCAATAAGCAACCAAGAATGATCCTCCACATACCGCGGCCAAACAATATCATCCACATACCCAGGCGGATCCGTCCAAAAGTTCTGCGGCGGGCGATCATCTTCGGCTTCGAGGTCGACATCACCGGATTCGTTATTCGTAGTGTTGGTATTGGCGTCAGATACATCAGGCGCAGGCCCAATAGTCACATACCCACTCCTCCCCTCCCGCCTCGCTTTAACGAGCTCATACGACGCCGGTAGAAAAAGGTGTAAGTTTATAGCGTCGTGGACTGGACGGAGGATATGTTGCTTCTTCTTCTTCTTCTTCTGCGCCTCGCTTGTAGATGTATCAACCGGCGGACTAAACAGCAAAAACCCCTCCAGGAACGCAACTGTCTGCACCATCCCTTGCTCTGACGAGGACAACGAGGATAAAGATCTCTCGACCGTATCCCTCAATTCACGGACTACCTCATCGGGAACCCCACTATCCGCTTTATCATTCTGGTCTTCTTTACTGCGCAGGCGGGGTGGTAGTGTTCCATTTTGCCGGACGTAAGTGAGTGCTTTTGAGAGGAAGGGGATGTCGATTGCTGAGGCTGTGTCCCAGTCTTGGATTTGTTTGCCCGATGGGAGGGTTACTGTTGGGATTCTGGGATTGTGAGAGTTGGTTTGGTTGTTGATTGGGGATTGGATGGAAGTGGGACAGGGATAGGGGGTTGGGGAGGGAATGTGGTACGTACTGATCATCCGGGAAATAGAAATCATCTTCGTGGATTATAAAGGTGTTTAGATGGGTATTGGCATTGGCATTGGCATTGCCGTGGGTCAGATTCACCCCGCAGAAGATGCGTTGGAGGAGGCGGGCGAGAGTTGTTTTGCCGCTGCTTGATGGGCCGGATATTCCGATTATGGTTGCCTTTTGGGGCGGTTCTTGGGACATTGTATCTCTTTCTGTGTCTGGCGGGGGAGGGAGTGAGGTTAAAGAATCGTCGAGAGCTTGGAGGGGGGTTTGGTTCTTATCTGCTTAAGTTATCTTTTATCTTATCGTTGATGGTTCAAGTGCGAAGTATAAGTTAAGAATGTGTTGATATTGAAGTAATGAAGCAATGCATTCTTTGATACTTTCTTTGTTCTATTTCTTGGGTAAAGCAATTGTAGCAGCTGCATCGGTGTATTGTGTATTGAAAACCAAATCCTCAACTCCTCGCTATTTCGCAAAAGTGATGCACTGGGCCTCGAAATATATCACGGCCCGAACAACGAAACACGTCTATCACCATTGCTATCCCCACTCTCAATCTTAGGAGAAGGAGAAGGTGAACGATCACCAGCATTATCCAAGACCTGCACATGCTCTGCAAACCCAATACGAGGTCGTTTAGGCAGAGGGGCCTCAACAGGCGGCACATCTCCACCAGCATCAACATCAGCATCAGCATCCAAGGCCTGCACATGCTCCGCAAACCCAGTACGAGGCCGTTTAGCCACAGGAGCCTCAACCGGCGGCAAATTCCCACCCGCTCCAATATCAGAACCTACATCAGCACCAACATCCCCCTCCAAAACCTCCAAATGCCGTCGTTTAGACGGACTACGAACCGCAACCCCCTCATCATCAGGAATAGGCAAGCGATGAGCATCAAAGAAACCAGTCTGGTACTCAAGCCGCGCAATAGCCTCGGCCCCTTCCTCCCCCATGACCAGAAACGGCTCATTCTGAATAATATCAGCCATAGCCGAATCATCCAACAGACTCCTCTCAGCAAGCTGCATCTCGGACTCGGACATCTCCTTCCTGCGTCTGAGCATGCGGTCTTCAAGCGTGTCCCTTAACACAAGAGTCTCCACATAAACAGGACGCGTCTGGCCGATACGATGGGCACGCTTGATCGCCTGGCTTTCGACGTTCGGTTGCCAGATTGGATTGACGATGAAGACGCGCGATGCTTGGGCGATGTGTAGACCGTGCGAGGCTTGGCGGAGGTCCATTAGGAGGACGCGGACTTCTTCGGATTCGCGGAAGAGTTTGAGGTAGCTTGTTCGCAGTTCGGGTTTTAGTGTGCTGGCGTAGATGCGGTAGTCTATTGCTGTTAGTTCTAGGCCCTCCGCTATCCAGAAGGCTGTGTTGGGGTTGTCGTAGAATATTATCGTTTTTTCAGTTTTGTGCACTTTTTGTACTTCGTCTAGGAGGTAGCGGAGTTTCGAGGAGGATACTCCGACTAATTTGGTTTTCTTGAGAGGGGACGTCTCTGGTAGAGAGTGGAATTTGTTTTGCGTGAATGTTTTCTTGGGAGATTTGTTGCTTTGCGGTTTCGCGCTGTGAACTAGTTGGCTTGGTGCTGGTGCTGGTTTGGCTGACTCTGGGGCACCTCTGGGTGCGGCTTGCTGGTCACGCTCGGTGAGTTCTCGACGGACTTTGATACCGGCGCCTGGTAGGCCTTCGGCTGGATCACGGGAGCGGAGATGCTTCGTGACGTATTGCTGGGCGTGGCGGGCTTGAGTGATTCCAAGGAGGAGTGGCTCGTGGTCGGAATTTGCCGAGTCAAGAGCCCAGAGGCTGCGAGCGTGCTCTGGAAAATCTTGCACGAAGACACCGAGCTCGTGATATTTTTTGAATCCATGCCAGGTGGGGGAATTGATTGCTTTCTCTGCGATGCGGATTCCTTGGGTCAATTGGTTGATATCCGCTGGAGTCATCTTGTCACGGTTCTTCTCCATGTATCTAAGGGCATGCTCGACTGTATCCTGTACATCGCTAGAACCGGCCCACCAAAAACCAGCCTGGCGCAGATTGTTGATCACTTGGTTCAGATGTTTTCGATTCTCCTTGCCAAACATGTAATCTGGTCCTTGTCTCTCGGATGTGATCGCGTTGACAGCGAGACCAAAGAGGAACATATTGATGGATAGTTTATCGTGGAAGGTTGGTTCCAAGTAGACCACCTTGTTGTAGAGCTTAGGCAGAGTGATTTCCCGATTCACCTTGTCGAGCTGGTGCCGCACGACTAAACTCTGCAGAGTCGCACGCAGAGATGGCGACTTCCGGCGCTGTCCATCCGAGCCCAAGGGTTTGATGTATCTTGTCCAATCTGCAGGGTCCTCGGCACGGGAATTAGACCAAGGTTTGAGATCAAGGAACTCGATAACAATGCGACGCATCCGATCCAAATCTTTCAACTCATTGTCGACTGCATTACCTGTCTTCTTGCGACTTTTCAAGACCGCAGCAGTAATGTCCTCGGGTGATTCCGTATCACTGGTATTCGCTTCCTGTGAGGCAAGACTCACTTCCACTCCATAGAGTCCAGTGGAAGGTGTTCCGGAGATGATCCAGCGGCGTTCAAAGTGGAGCTGTTTCAGCATATGGATCATATTTGACCCATGTCCGGCAACATTGTGTCCTTCATCGACGATGACACGCAACCAGTGGAGCTTGAGCAGGGTTGAATCGGCTTGGACTGGTGGTACATATTTCATGCGACGTTTGTGAACTGGTTCTCCAACCTCTCTTTCGAAGCGAGGTTTGGAAAAGAGGATAATATCAAGGTTCTGGAGTTGCTCGACTGCAGGTGTGAGGTCTGAGGCTTGTCGTAGAATTAGCACTTTCAGTCCTACAGTATGAGTGGTAATCTCCCGCTCCCAGTGATCAACCAAGTTGGGTGGAACAACAATGATAGTGCCGGAACAAAGTAGAATGCGCTGCGCCGGCGGCCGGGGATAAGAAGAACTGTTGCGGCCTTGGTATCGAGTCTGATGGGGTGGGATCTCGTAGGAACCACAGTGATCTTTACACGCCTTGATGCATCGATCATAGTGTTCCCCTTGAACAGATAAACTCTCAAAAAATGACCTCCAGGGCACTGATAACCGGCCGGCAGTTGCAGCCGCCATTTCCATCAGGGAACCAGTCACTTTCCTCGTCGGCTGGATATCAGTCGCTTGATACTTGATAGGAATCTGAGGGAAATGGCCAAGGGTAGCCAAGATAACAGCAAGACTGATCAGAGTCTTACCACAGCCCATAGTCTCTGCAAGGATTCCTAGTATAGAGTTAGTTATATACAGAATGGAGGACAAACCAAGAACGATACGGAAGACAAAACCCACCTCCACAAGCCTCAGAGTACAACCTCTTCTCCTTGACAATACTCCCATCCTCCTTATCATAATAAAATTCCAACCCAGTAGGACCCTTCCAAGCCTGCAACCTAGGGTCAAGAACCATAGCAGGCTGCGCCTCACGCTGGACCATCGCAGCAGCCGACCTACGCTGATAAGGATAAAGCGCAGTCTTAAGACCTAGAATCGCATCCTCACCCTCCAACAAATCTTCCATAGCCTGGCGAGCATGCGGGTCTCGCATGATGTCCACTTGCGGGTTTGGATTCTGCAGAGTATTGAAGATGTACCAGAGGGACTCATCCTCGGCGCTATCAGATGGATTGGGAACTGGGCTGGGGGCACTGGAGATGCCATTCCATGCTGCCGGGGTGGTATCGATCTTGGACATAATCGTTTTAAGTGCGGCTCTAAGTTTGTTGCTCGAGCGCGGGATTGACCCGCGCTTGGCGTCATCTGGCAGGATGAAGATATGGGTGTTTTCATCGAGGGATTTGGTCTGGATCCAGTTGTGCTTTTGTAGGAGGACTATCTCTGACGCGGGATAGGCATTCTCTGTTGTTGATTTCCATAGGACTCCAACTGGGATGTACGAATCGGGGATTCCTGTGTTATTGTGAGCGGCTGTTTGCTCTTGACGCGGGCTGATAATTTTCGGCGGATCCACGGGGCCCGGTCGAGCTGGACTGGATGGTGTTAGGGACAATCGCGGGAGTCCCGATGGTGGATGCGCCATGCACCTTGGAGCTGTGGCATACATAGCCCCGCTGGAGAGGAGTGGTATCGACTCTATCGAGGGAATGATCGGAGACATGATGACGGAGAAATAAATTGGAGATGATGGCAGAACCGTCACCGCCTTGGATCTGGGGGTGGAGAAAGTGGATCGAGAGGCTCAAGCTTGACTCCTTACGTCTTGGCCTCTCTTGTTTGCTCATTGTTCACTACCAGCAAGAACTTCAATTATTCTACGCACTTACAAACCCAATGGGACACAGTAACTTTTGAATCCATCCTCAATTACAATGATCTAAGTTATCTATCACAATGCAACATTACAATCTACCAAGCACAACGCTCACTGAGTCAAAAAGTCCTCAATCTCAAAGCCCATGCGCCGAAGAACCTTATCCTCCAAATCCCTCCCAATAACCTTCCTCAACACAACAGTCCGCGCATCCTGCAACCGCACCTCAACAGCCCCCATGCGATCAAGCTCCTCCTTCCCACACTCACGCACATAGACCGTGATATCAGGCCCAACACACGCCCGCCACAGTGACGCCATCCACTGCCAGTGATCCAGCGGCGCATAGGAATCGCCAATAGGCGTGGAGCACGCGAACGCATCAGCTGTCGTGAGCTGGTAGCGTGGCACCAGCGCGATAGGCACGGAGTAATGGCTCCCTGTTGTAACGGCTGACACGACGCTACCCTCTGAGCCGTGGTCGCTGGATTGGGCGGGCGAGTTGATTTGCAGATTTGCAGTCTTCGGGATGAGGGTTCTAGGTGAGACGTTTGGACCGGATTCCTCGTCCGTGGTTATTGAGTGAGCGTCGACGGAACCCGCTCTTGAGACGGATTTAACGAAGCCGACTACTTCGTCGGAGATGCGATGCCAGGCGGATATTGTGTTGAGGTAGTCGACTGTTGCGTCGCCCATTTGGCCTTGGCCTTGGTTTGCCTCGGCGGCGGTTGGGCGCGGTGCTTTTATCTCTGGACCGTCGAAGACGCGGACGTGGTACTTAGATTCCTTTTTTAGAAGGATTTCTAGGTACTCGACAGCTGATTGGACGAGGTCTGGGTCTTGGCCGTCGATGGCGATGACCGGGCCGCGGGCTGGTGGGATGCCTTCGCGGAAGGAGGGGACCAGGGGTGGGGAGATTTTGGCGAGGACTTTGATCTTATTCAGGAAGGGGATTATCATGACCGTGGCTTCGACGCTGGTGTCTTCTAATGGGAAGGGCGTCATTGGGGCCATGATTGGGGTTGTCGCGGTTTGGAGTGGTGGGAGTTTCAGACTTGGGTCTGGGTGTGGTGTGCCTGGGATGCTACTATATTGGCGTTGTGGTTGAAGCATGGGGAGGTGACGTGGTGCCATATCTGGCCGAGCACTCCATGGGGTCATTGGAGCCTCGGGGCTCCGGTCTCGGTAGGAGTGTAAGCTTGGCTTGAACGGTGCGTGTGCTGGGGGATGGGCGTGGGCATGGGATATCCGGCGGCGCTTGTTGTCTGAGGAGCAGCCACCGTTCTCTTCCCATTGCCTCGGGCGAGACCGTGAGTCAGTTTGGTCCATCTTGACGCTTTTTTGCACTGGATATGAGTCCTTTTCGCGGTTTCTTGGTATCGTATTAGGGTGTGGTGAAGCTGCTGAGAAGCTGCCTGATCTATATCCAGAACCAGCGGTGGCACTGCTCGGTGTGAATGGAGTCATGGGAGAAGCAGGTGCATTCATAAGGCGACCACCACATCGGTTACAGGTGGACGAGCCCGTTGGATTGTGACCAATCCCTGAAGCAGCATTGCGTGCATTACCATCCCGACCATACCGTCGAGGCTGGTACCGATAGTCGGGGTACTGCTGCTGATGACGAGCTTTTTCTTCCTAGGTCTTGTCAGCGTTTGCGTCAAACAGAGAGGTGGCTGTCTTACCTCGGCAAGTGCCTTCCATTTACTCTTGTCATCTTCGGACAGAGACCGCCATTGCTCTCCAATGATTTTGGAGATCTCGGGATTTGCTAGACCAGGGTTATGAGCCACGACCATAGCCTGATAGTGCTGACGATACAGGATAAACGCTTTAACCACGTTAGCCATATTCACCAGGGTTCGACAGATCTGACCTGGCATCTCAAGATCAAAAGAAACAATCGAAAAGGACTTGCCAAGGTCTGGAGGCGCGGATAATATCGACTTACCATTACGTGGCCGGGGGATCTTCGGATCCGGTTGGCAGAGGCAGAACTGCATAGCTCCCTCTTTCTGTGACTTGCCAGGGCTGGAGCTGCTGGCTGAGGATGACGACGATCGATCAGATCGGTCCCGGAGAGGCAACTCTTTAGTTGAGATCATCGGGCCCACGGGTTTGACAGGGCCATTGAGCACTGATAGATGCTGATGGGTCTGTGATACACCATTTGATCTGACATCAGTATATTGCACCGAATCCCCGACCGGCCCATCAGGATACCGGGCCATCGACTTGAGGTTGTCGTTCATGATTTTGTGATCGAGTAAGTTGCTCGGTCTTGGCAAAGAGACTTGAGCAGACTCATAGCGGAGAGCAACGGGATTGGGAAGCACTCGATCGTAAGACATTTAATAGATTTTGGGGGGGCCCTCTCAATGAAAGGGCTTAAGAAATCTCAAAGAAGGCAACCAAAAGTATAAACGATGAAAGAGAAGGCTGAGATAATATGGTGGACAGGGCACGGGTCAGAAATACAAGGGAGAAAGAGCGAAACAAAGAAGAGAATCAAATAAATCAATCCAGCGCAATCCACCCAGGGACAGACAAAGCGAAGTATATGGGCGTTTGGAGTCTTTGTTGGCTTATCCCCCAGAATCCCTGTTCGTGGCTTGTTCTTTGACAATAGCTCCAGAATGCAGTTGCTATTCTGACCGAGCCAACCGAGATATGCGATTGAAAAGAACTAAGTGAGTTAGGGATATAATTTATTACTATTACCAACGGACTTACTACCTAACTAACTACTACCATTACTTCCATGAACCTATACTATACGTAGGTGTCATCCATGGATCTCAACAAATTGGCCTTGTAACCTTTCAAAATTAGGGCGACGCTAGACTCATTGTTTTCTTTGTCTCCGGATGCGGCGAGCCGCTTGATCGGGCTGTTCATCACTTGGTGTGATTGGTCGGGGGTCATCGTAGGTTCCCCGTCACAAAGAAATGCGCAAACATGCGTGGCGGCAAACATGATTGATTTGATTTTATTATATTATATTCGGGTTTATTTGTCTGAGTTTATTTGATTATTTTATATCTTACTCTTTGTCTTAAACTTGATCTATTGTCAGGTGAGTACAAGTACATCCTCTGATCTCGCTGATCGGCTATCTTATCCGCTGTTACTTCAACAATACCACCTTTGCCCTGTCAACTTTCCAAGGTTCTTTTTTACTCCTGTTGGACATACTACCGTGTCCTTCCAAGAAGGTCCACTCTCTCTGGAACATGGCCATATCCGCATCAAGTATAGTCTTCGTTTGAACGGGTACGGGCTTATACTGGAGACCCCTTGTGAGACGTCATATTCACTTTCTTTTCTTTTTCCCCTTAGCTGTATTGTATGTATTGGTAAAGCCCTGACAATGTCTATGCAAACCCTCGGGTGTGGCGCGATGCATTCAACAATCCCCCAATACCAGAGTAAACTTCCATAGCCAGAAGCCGGTGAGCCTCAGAACCCAAATGCATCTCGTTCCTGATACATGTCAGATGTCAGTCCCGGTCAGCACAAAACGGGATTTGAGGGATTTGACCATGTCGATCTCTGCCTCGAGGAAACATCACACTTACCAGAACAGATATCGATCAGGTTCTTCACACTGCTTCCCCTTTGACATCATGACCCGATACCCGCTTTCGACACACGGTTCCACGACATTCTCCCATCCTTGCTGGTTCTTCCCAAGCCCATTTTCCTCTTCAATGCCGGCCGCGTAGAGCTGCCAATCCCGAATCCGATCGACCATCCACCCATTCATATCAAATAGGTACACAGTCCCACCTTCCCACGCCGTCGCTGCCTCGCGCAGCTTCTTATTCCAATGCTCCACCGTCTGCACTGTATCCTTGTACATGGATCCAGCGGCAGATTCATCATAGCCGGGTAAGAAAGTCACATCGACCGCCTGCGTCAAGATGACTTTAAGCTGGGACTCCGCGTCCCAGAATCTAGCGAGAACATTAAGCTGCGCGATAATCGTCGCAATGCGTCGCTCCACGCTTTCCTTGGCTGTATCGTAGTCCTTGCTGATCAAACTCCAGATATCCCACACGCCAAATGAAACCACGAAAATGGTCTGTTCTTGGCGCGTGCGGATGTCTTCAGTGGTGAGTCCCGTCACGGCGCGCGACTCGGCTACTAGCCATTGGGCTAGCTGAGACTTGAAGTCTGCGAGACGTGTCTGAGACAGGCGGCCTAGAGGGTCGAGTTCTGAATTGTCGACTACTGCGCCGACGTTTTTGCCTCGGAGGAGGGGATTGGCTGTCTGGGCTAGATTCTCTTGGTGGCAGGTGAACTGTAGAGAATCAGACATTCTATATTATTCATGGATGTTGTGTTCATTGCTCCCCAAGACGTGGGTTTTAGTCTTTCTTACCATAGAACAGAGCCAGTCTGTCCATACTTTGCCCTGTGGCTCGTTTGTTTCATTGTCGCTCCATGAGTCTCCGAAGACTACTAGCCGCTGATCGAATGTGGCGGCCGCTTGGAATTGCCCGGATGCTAGAGGGATGATGTCGGGGAAGCGGCGGGATGTCAGAAACCAGGCCGTTGGTAGAATTGTGCATGCTGCAACTGCGGATAGGGCATAGAATCGGTTGAAAAGGCGGACCATCTTTGGACGAGACACCTACGGCGAGCCAGAAATGCTGTCGTCTCGGGTCTCTAATATGTTGTAGGTCTTGTGTCGGAGGTTAAAAGAAGGTCGCCACCACACCTCCGATGACAGATTGAAGACCTATACTTCCAAGAATCCTATACGCAATGCGACAAAACGTCCTCTCCAGTTCAATCTCTGCGGAGAAAAGATGATCAAGCTTTGAAGAGGATCGTCCGGAGATTACGACGAGATGCTCCACTCGGAATCGAAGAGCCGGCAAATTCGGAGTGGGCGGGACCACAGAGATAGAGCAGATGTAGAATTCAATTGTGTACAGAGTAGTAGGAGAAACTGACCCTGCCCCTAATGTTGGACAGATGTGAATGTATGGCCGCGTGGCTAGGGCGAAGTAGATTGGACTAAGCTTCGAACGGGCAAATCATCGCGTGCGCTTGGCTTAATTTGACGTCTAAGCGTCTAGACGGGTGCCACTATGGCTTGTCATTCCGCTGGATAATGTCTGCTCTCTGCTTGACTGATTATTCTGGATAGTGGCGGTTTGATCCCTGGGCTGGACTCGCTGAAACTGAAACTACATTGGAATGTCTCGCATTGTCTGGCATTTGACCTGATCTTTTGTGGTTGACACTGTGAATTATTGGTCCCGATCTGGCAGTCTGTACGAGACTCCACTGCCAAGACATTGTATAAGAATCAAAATGTGCTGCCCAGAATGGAGGTATGTGAATAACTCATGTTGGCCATTTCTATATCATCTGTACACTGAATGCCCTGAAGAGGATAGAATTGCGATCTTAAAGAGGCAATGAATGGCCTGCCAAGATTTATGTTAATTAGAATTAACTTTGTCGCTCAAAGCTCTTCGATCGTGAAGCTGTCCGAACAATGTAAGTCAATTTCAAGACCATGAACGGATGCCCAAGCTCAATATCTGTCGATGTCTCGGCTGGACACTGTCGTAGGCCGAAACACATATTCGTCCCGCTGGATAGCTCAGTCGGTCTCAGTCCGGTTCAAAAGTTGTATAAAGGATCCAAAAGAGGAGAAATGGCGTTTCATTGAAGATCACTGTCAGTATCAGTCCGTGAAAAATGGTAATAGTTGGTAGTGCTTGGTAGTTCCAGATCTGTCGTTGGTGTTCGTATTGGGTGAGATCGAAATCAAACATGCTGCATTAAAGAGGCAATCATGGATTTTTCCACCCCTTTGACGATTGTTGCAATCAGAGAGTTGAAACGTAGAAAAAAAGACCACCCATCGGGAGGTGTCACATGACCCATCACCTGACCAGCAAGCGACTCAAGCCCTATTCTCACGTGACTGGGTTTTCGCACGTGACACGCCCACAATCGCTCGCTAAAGCCGCCGAACTAAAAAAATCCACAATACAGATCCCTTCGACGACAACCTCATCCGTCGACAAACACCCGCGCTACCGTCTTGACCGCGCCGCCTCCGTCAAGATGAAGCTCAACATCTCCTACCCGGCCAATGGGTCGCAGAAAATCATCGAAGTCGACGATGAGCGCAAGCTCCGTCCCTTCATGGAGAAGCGCATGGGCACCGAAGTCAGCACTCCCCATCCCATTCCCCGACTCGACGACCAACTTGAAAAAGGATACACGCACACGATGGAGAACAACAGGCTAATTGGGATTTATTTTCGAATAGGTTGCCGGCGACGCTCTCGGCGATGAGTTCAAGGGTTACCTCTTCAAGATTACCGGTGGTAACGACAAGCAGGGTACGCAACCTCTCCCTTGTTTCTAGGATCGGATTATTCGAGACTGGATGAACATCACAAGAATCAAAATGCTGACAATTTATTTACAGGTTTCCCTATGAAGCAGGGTGGTACGTACATGACCGCACAACACCTGGGGAAATAACAAAAAATTATCATCCCCAGGTTATACCAACTCACATAACGCATCATACTCATCGGTTCTCTACAGTCCTCCTGCCCACCCGTACCCGTCTGCTCCTCGCCGACGGCCACAGCTGCTACCGCCCCCGCCGCACCGGTGAGCGCAAGCGCAAGTCCGTCCGCGGTGCCATCACCGGCCAGGACCTTGCTGTCCTCGCTCTCTCCATCGTCAAGCAGGGCGAGGGCGAGCTCCCCGGCCTGACCGACACCGTTGTCCCCAAGCGTCTCGGCCCCAAGCGTGCCACCAAGATCCGTCGCTTCTTCGGTCTCGACAAGAAGGACGACGTCCGCAAGTTCGTCATCCGCCGTACCGTCACCAAGGAGGGCAAGAAGGACTACACCAAGGCCCCCAAGATCCAGCGTCTGGTTACTCCCCAGCGTCTCCAGCGCAAGCGCCAACGCGTTGCCATCAAGCGCCGCCGCGCTGAGGCTGCCCGCGATGCTGCGTAAGATCCCCCCTTTCATCTATCGGGTATATCAGAAACTAACATCTACTAGCAACGACTACGCCAAGCTCCTTGCCAGCCGTGTCCACGAGGAGAAGGCCAAGCGTGACGAGCTCCGCAAGCGGAGGGCTTCCTCCATGCGGAAGTAAACTTCCAAACCCGCGGTTTTATGATTTCGTTCTGCGGCGATGGGGTTTAATGGAGGAGCTTCACGTCTCTGGGATGATTTGAGGGAGATTCACAAAAAATGAAGTCACTCTCAGGGGCGCGAAGGTGACATGTCTGATAAAAAGAAAAGGGACCAAAAAAAGAGACGGGGAACAGGTTTCAAAACGTACAAAGCAGGCGAATGATTGATACTCCCTTGTGTTTGGCTACGGTGATTTCGGGCCTCGGGAGTGGCGATGCAATATCTGTGTTGAACCTACCTTTTTTGACAACCCTTTTTTTTGAATGGAGTGCATGCAAATTTCAATACTGTTCTGTCAATTGGTCTTCTGCTCGACTTTGCTGTGCAAATGAGTAGATTGGATTCTGCGTAGTCTCCCGTATGGATGATGTATATTGGCCTTGGCATATCTTCTGTGTGCGAATCCACTTCACGAATGAAGCTACCTACGGAGTATTTAGATATGGTGTACACTGGTTTACTAATAGACGCACTCTAATCCCCCCACATCAACTGTCATATTCATCATCGTCATCAGTTGAGTCTTCACCAGGGGTTTTTTATACAAATCACGTGTCACATCAAATCCTGACTTTTCAAGGCTATTATAGGCATACAGCAATTCAAGAGAGGTACACCATATCTATCTCAAGTGCAAACGACCATCGAGGTCTTTATGATCTGACCGAACCCCATAATAGCAAAGAGCCTGCATATAGCACAGACAAGTACGTACAACAGATGCAACATGCATTCGAACCCCAAGGACAACCAACCTCTGCTAGAAGAGACACAAAACCAACATTGAAAGCTGGCTCCTCCTCAAAAGGAAAAAAAAGGGAAAAAGGAAAAACCATAGTAGACAATAATAAAACACTCGGGGACTAAAATCCTCGTTCGGCTAATAAAAAGGGTCATAAAAATCGTATTTTTTTGTTTCCCGCTCACTCCACGGTCTAGTGCACATTCACTAGAAGCATTAAGCACCCGTGGACTGATCCTCCGTCCTGGTATTGATGGAATCATTCATTTCTGTCTCTTGGACTTGTGATTTACCCCACGGTGTGCGAGAACAGGAAGCTAACCGACTCGCCGTTGTGTGTACGCCGGCATGCCTCGGCCAATGTAGGGCTGATGTCGATGGTCTTAATCTTATCGCAGCGCTCCTGCTTGTCACCCAGGGGAACAGTGTTGCTCACAATGATGCTGAGAATAAAAGTTAGCTATGTATACTCCTTGGTGACTTGAAGTGTGAACATACCGCTTGAGGCAGCTGCCGTTCAGGTTCTCGATGGCCTTCCCGGACAGGATACCGTGGACAACAATGGCGTTGACCTCGAGAGCGCCGTGTTGCATGACAGTGTCGGCAGCCTTGGCGAGCGTACCGCAGGTGTCGGCCATATCGTCAACGATGATGGCAACCTTGTCCTTGACGTTACCGACAAGGACCATGCGTGAGACCTCGTTGGGACGGGCACGTTCCTTGTGAATAAGAGCGAATTGCAGGTCCAGGCGATCGGCAATGGCAGTAGCACTAGAAGCAGCCTACATTAGTCCCCGTACTATCTCCGGTCTATAAGTATCATGTTGGGAAGTACTCACCGCTTAGCACCGCCAGCATCTGGACTGACAATAACACAGTTGCTGACATCGAGGTTCTCACGAATCCACTTGAGCATACTGGGTTCGGCGTACAGGTTGTCCACGGGGACATTGAAGAAGCCCTGGATCTGGCTGGCGTGGAGATCCATGGTGATGACGTGGTTGCAGCCAGCGGTCTGGAGCATGTTGGCCATGAGCTTGGCGGTAATGGGAGCACGGCTCTTGTCCTTCTTATCTTGGCGGGCGTAGGGGAAGTTGGGGATGACGGCAGTGATGCGGCGGGCGGAGGCAGTCTTGCATGCGTTGATCATGATCAAAAGCTCCATGAGTCCGTCGTTGATGTCGTTGGGTTTTGTCGATTGGAGAATGAAGACTGCAGCATATCATCTATATGTGAGTCGGGATTCCTTCAGTCAAGGTGGGATGGGATGTCCGTACCATCTTCGTCTCGCACACTTTCACCGATTGTGACACTGGTCTCTTGGTTGGAGTATTGCAGGACCATAATCTTGGTCAACTCAATGCCGAGACTAATTCATCAAGATTAGCTGGTTGACGTTGGGTACACGTTCTGCAGGTTACATACCGATCAGCAACGAGGTTGGCAAGCTCCGGGTGACTGTTGCCAGTCAAGAGCTTGATGGAGTTGGTCGACATATTGCAGGATGGGTCTCTGAAACAGAGAGAGAAAGAGGTTCAATTCAAGGAAGCACAAACACACTCTTCTCCGCGATGACCGTGTTCGGCTCAAAAAATCGTTTCCGCCTCACGGCCCCGCGTCACTTTTTGCAGTCCCGTGACGGGCTCACCGCCCGTGATTAAGCTGGTGCAGCAGAAGTACCCCCAGCCTACTAATTTACCTGTGGAGGTATGGGAAAAAGGTATTTTGCAAGTAGTCATTACAAAAAAGAAATAAAAATGAAGCAATCTAAGTACAGACATAAAAGTGATCTCCGAAGAACAAGGCTGACCTGCACTTCAACCGAATCCTCTGGAGTCTCTGTTTTCATCTCCTCATAAAGAAATTCCTCCACACTGGCCTATGCCAGCTTCTTTTCATACCCTCCTCATTCATCCCCAATAATAAGATTCCCATAAGAATTGAGAGAAACGCCATGGAATGCTTTCGCTTGAAACCATCGTCATGTCGAGCACCCAGAAAACCAGTCTATGCAAATCCGAAGTACTCGCTTCCGGCAGTCATGGCCGTGTAGAGACGTTGGCGGAGATCCTCATAACTTTCATATTCAGGAAGTTCAAGCTCTGTAATAGACAGTTAGTAATTGCAATTGAATAAATGGAAAGATGGACTGCGTAAACTTACGGTTGAAGCATGTGTGCGAGCTGGGAAGGCGATCCTTGTTGCCATAGTCGCGGTGGATGTTGAACTTGCTCACGCCGTTCATACCCTCAAGCTCCTTGAAACCATTGAGCGGAACCTTACTGGTTCCAGTGACGAATTGCAGTAGTTTGGCACGCTCTTCTTTGTCGAACGAGCGAACGGCACGCCAGAACCACTGGATCTGCGAGGACGAGGCGGAGTAGTTGTGGTACTCGGTGTTGTTCTTCCACTCGTCAACGTCGATCTCAGGAAGACCGGAAATCAGAAGTTCCAGCTCCTGTTCATTGAAGATGGAGATCAGGTCTCGGGGAATAATCTCGTGGAAGCCCTTTAGGAAGTTGTCCAATTGCTCTCGGACAGACTCCACCAGGCGGTATTCAACCACGCGCTGGACGTACTGCTCCTTGTTCTCCTGGGTAACAGGGATATCGCGGCCACCTGGAATCAGATCGATAACTTGCTTCTCGCCAAAGTCATCGGTTTCAATGGCGAAGGTCTCGGTGATGATATCGGTAATGTC
>ERZ1673737.1420-NODE-1420-length-23395-cov-5.093188_pt1 | contig 23395 bp, 24 predicted proteins | sample MGYA00580211_ERZ1673737 | MGnify/ENA primary metagenome ERZ1673737 (study PRJEB41218, sample SAMN15661789) | gut metagenome | host: Homo sapiens | place: Canada: London | collected 2015-08-20/2019-03-30 | study: EMG produced TPA metagenomics assembly of... | reverse complement strand
CACTCACCTCCTAGCCATTCAACAAAATTGTAAATAATTTTAAAATCTTTTTCTGGGGATTTGATTATGAATTTAAAAGAAATTTTTACATTCCTAACCAATAACCAATTTGTTTGTACGTTTTAAAAATTTAGCAGGAATTGCTTTTTTAAGCTTCCAAACTATATTCATAGGTCGACTTCCCTCGTGTTTTATACATTCTGCACTGCCTAAATAGGTATAGCCCATAGCAAGTGATGATATTTGTTGATCATTTTTAAATTCGCGTACAAATAATAAAACCTTAGAACCTAACTCCTTATGGTGAATATAGCGTTGTCCAGTAGCCGAATTTTCAGCTGTTGTGCTTTGACTTTGCCAATGGAAGAGATTTTCATTTATCGAATAATCGTTATACAAAGTTGATGGTGAATAATCTTTATCTGATTTATTTAGAGTAATCAACAATACATCAATCTTCTTATCTGGCAACCATTTAACACCCTCACGAATAATCTGAGGCTTATCGTAATCTAAAGCTACAAATAATTGATCACGTGTATAGGTACAATACAAATCTAAAGGACAATCAAAATCTAAATCTTCATGCTCATCTAAAAAATCAATTTTTGCCAATTTATATTCTAAAAGCTCAATAAGCTCACCAAGTAACACTTTCGACTTAGATAAAAGCTTAAAATTTTCTAAAACTTCTGGATCTGTAAATGAATTTACAACTTTACCCCATATTGAAATATAAAACATTTTCAACATGCGCAAATGTAAGCTATTACTGAGATTAAAATCTAAATCATCACTTTCTTTTTTAAGATAAAGATTTTTTAAGAAAGGTATTAAAAATTTTAGCCAACGTTGTGAATCAATTTGAGCTAATTTCATAAAGGCTTTTGCAAGCACCTCCTCTAATTCCTCTTCAAAATTATCTCTTACCTTAGCTCTAACACACAAACGTGCAAATGTTGCAAATTTATATAAAAGTTTAGGTTCTACATGGTAGTAATCTAAAAATGAAGTTAAGGATACCTTTGATTTACCACTGTCATTTTCAAAATAACTTAGTTTGTTTAGTATGGCATTAACTGAACCATAGGTTGATTTAATATTATCTAAAATATATTTAGTAGCTATTCTTTCTAAATGAATATAACAGCCTTTAGGAACAGAGATAAAACCATTTTCTATCTCTTTATTTAAGCTACGATTTGTATTACTTAATAAAGCGGCAAATTTTTCTTCAAATTTATATCTCTGATTTGCCTGACCTATAAAATCTAAAACAGTAAGACAATCTTTTCCCGCACTCAAACGTAAACCACGACCTAATTGCTGCAAAAATATAGTTAAAGATTCTGTAGGTCTTAAAAATAAAATCGTATTAACTTCTGGAATATCTACGCCTTCATTGTAGATATCCACTACAAAAATAAATTTAATTTTGCCTTCTACAAGTTTAGATTTGGCACCTAAACGCTCTTCATCTGAAGATTTTCCTGTTAAGCTTATAGATGGGACATTATGAGCATTAAAATAATTGCTCATAAATTTTGCATTTTCTACCGAAACGCAGAAACCTAGCCCTTTTACCTCCCCCATATCGCCTACATATTTAAGTAACGAATTTAACACTAAATCAGCCCTAGACTGCGCTTCAATGCCTTCAGTGAGTTTATAGCTAAGTTCTGCTTTATCATAACCACCATTATGCCATTTTATTTTTTGAAGATTGACCGTATCATCAGTAACCCCAAAATATTGAAATGGACATAAAAGCTTGCGGTCAATAGCATCAGGCAAACGAATTTCTGCTGAAATATGATCATTAAAGAAAGAAATTACACTCCTGCCATCCATACGCTCAGGCGTTGCTGTTAAACCTAATAAAATCTGTGGATGATAATATTCAAGCAATTTTTGATATGATGGTGCTGCTGCATGATGAAATTCATCGATAATAATGAAATCGTAAAAATCAGTAGCTGTCTTTTGACAAAAATTTTGGGAGTTAAAAGATTGTATAGACACAAAAAGGTGATCTATGTTTTGAGGTCTATAATTACCGACTAATAAATCCCCAAAATTTGCATCTTTTAATACAGCTCTAAAGGTATTACAACTTTGAGCTAAAATTTCTTCACGATGGGCTACAAATAATAAACGTCTTCCTTTATGCGGATTTTGTCTACAATAACGTTTGTAATCTAAAGCAGAAATTACAGTTTTACCTGTACCTGTAGCAGCAACTAATAGATTTTTATAATTATTATAAACTTGTCGCTCTAACAAAAGTTTATCTAAAATTTCCTGTTGAAAAGCATAAGGTCTAACATCTAAAGTATACAGTGCTGAATTATTTGCTTCAGCATAACGTTCTGCCTTTAAGGCAATGGTTAATCTATCTTTTTGTTCAGAACTATAACTTTCAAATTCCCTATCATTCCAATAATAATCAAAAGTTGCAAAAATTTTATTGATAGTTTCACTTTGATCTATATTGGTAATTTTAGTATTCCACTCAAGTCCTGAAGTTAAAGCTGCATTAGAAATATTTGATGAGCCGATATAAGCTGTGGTAAAACCAGTTTCTCTAAAAAATACATAAGCTTTTGCATGCAAACGAGTTTGTTTAGTGTTATAACTTACTTTTATTTCAGTATTTGCTAAAGCCTCTAAAGTCTCTATAGCCTTAATATCGGTAGCACCCATATATGAGGTCGTAATTACACGTAATTTGCCACCTCGTTTAGTGAAGTCTTTTAAATCATCAATTATTAATCTCAAACCACTCCATTTAATAAATGAAACCAACATATCAAACCTATCGGCAGATGATATTTCTTTCTTTAACTCAGAAAATAATTGCGGTTCACTAATAGCACCTGTAAACAAAGAACTTTTTGCAATGGATGTTTCAGGGCGCTTTAATTTCTTAATACCACCTGTTAATAACAATGGATCTTGTTCTTTTAATAAAGCTAATAAAATTTCAGAACTAGGATCAATTGCTAGAGATTTAAAATAGCTATTCTCAGTAATGTTTTCAATAATATCTACAATTTGATTGGCTAGACTGATTTGATCTTTAAGATCGCCTCCATTGTCCACAACATTATCTAAGCCTTTTTTTACAACTGCAGTAATATATTTGGCAATTACTTGAGAAGCTTCTGCTATATCTATCTTTTCTAAAAATTTACGTTCAGCTGGAATAACAGATAACTCAGAATGTAAATCTGCATTAACTACCTGTTCATAAAGTCCTGGCTTTAACATATAAATCTCCGCAACCTATCTATATATATGATCACATATTATTAAGCTACGCACCAGAATAAAATTTAAAATAAAAAACAAATATATTTTACATATTAAGACATGGTAAAAATTAAGATCTATATAAATAGCAACAAAGAGATTGAAATACAATCATTCTTGCTAATCAAAAATCAACTTAAAAAATTTAGAAAATGTTAATTTGAAGAGAGCTTACAGGCACAGAAAACTGCAAAAATTTCAGATATCTATATGATAAATAATAAGATTATTTTATTAAGAAAGGATATTAAAAGACATAAAAAAACCACCAAAGACGGTGGCCGATGGTGGAAGCAACAGGACTCGAACCTGTGACCCTCTGCTTGTAAGGCAGATGCTCTAACCAAACTGAGCTATGCTTCCATTAAAGGAAAACTGCGAAGAACGTGGTGGAAGCAACAGGACTCGAACCTGTGACCCTCTGCTTGTAAGGCAGATGCTCTAACCAAACTGAGCTATGCTTCCACGTGGTGGGTTGTGAGGGGGTCGAACCCGCGACCAACGGATTAAGAGTCCGCTGCTCTACCAACTGAGCTAACAACCCATTCTGAATTATCACAACTGGTGGGTCGCAAGAGATTCGAACTCTTGACCAACGGATTAAAAGTCCGCTGCTCTACCGACTGAGCTAGCGACCCAACCTTGTGGCTGGTTGACTAAGTGAGTCAACGAGTGAGTATTTTATACATTTCTTATGAATATGCAAGCTTTTTTTTAAATTTTTTTTAATTTTTTTTATAATATTTAAAGAATGGCTTATATAAGCCATTTAAAAAAAACAAAATGTTAGCCTTTTTTTCTAGAAATATATTTATTCACCTATTTTCTTTAGATTGAGATCATGATCAAAAATTAAAAACAATATAAATTTTTTTTAAGCAAACGTTTGTTAATTGACTATAAAGGGCATACAATATCCCCATAGACAATTCCATTGGAGAAAAAATATGAAAATTGCTTTAATTTTAGAAAACTCCCAGGCTGACAAGAATGCCATCATCTACAACGAGCTTAAGACTGTTGCAGAGGCTCACGGCCACACTGTTGATAACTATGGTATGTACACCGCTAAAGATGATCGTTGCTTAACCTATGTTATGAACGGTCTCTTAGCTGCCCTCGTTTTAAATACCAAGGCTGCTGACTTCGTTGTTACCGGTTGTGGTACTGGTGAAGGTGCTTGCTTGGCTTTAAATGCTTTCCCTGGTGTTGAGTGTGGTCACGTCGCTACCCCTGTTGATTCTTACCTCTTCACTCAGATCAATGCAGGTAACGCTATCTCCTTACCTTATGCCTTAGGCTTTGGTTGGGGTGGTGAATTGAACCTCCGTTACATCTTCGAGAAGCTCTTCGTTACCGATTTCGGCTGTGGCTATCCTCCAGAGCGTGTTGAAGCTGAGCAACGCAACAAGAAGATCTTAGACGGTGTTAAAGAAATCACCCACCGCAAGCTCATCGACATCTTAAAGGATCTTGACCGTGACTTCGTTAAGAAGACCATTGATGATCCTAAGTTTGCTGAACTCTTCTACCCTAACTGCAAGGATGACGAGATCGCTGCTTTCTTAAAGTCTCTCTAATCTAGACTAAAAAAGTATTTATTTGTGAAATTAAGGCATAGCTTGTTTTAAGCTATGCCTTAGTTTTTGAATCTTCAAAAAAATCTTTTTAACACAATCTGTCAGAATCTCCCCCTTCTATAAAGGAGTAAATTCATAACCAAACTACAACTGTTTTTTAGCTAAGATAGCTGAAGTATCATTAGGATAACTCTTAACTACAACCTCAAAAAAACGCTTGGCCTTGTCATTATCCCCTAACGCTTTATAAATCAATCCCAATTTATACAAAGCATCTGGTCGTTTAGCTGAGTTCTTATATCCTGCGGCATTTAAGAAAGAAACACGTGCATCTTTAAAATGCTCTTGTTTATATTGTACTTGTCCTAACCAGTACCAAGCATTAGGAGATAAAGAGTTCTCTGCATTTTTATCTAAGAAATTCTTAAAAGCCACCTCTGATTCAGAAAGCTTATTTTGCTTTACTAATTCATAGGCTGCGTTATATTCATCAGTAACCTTTTTATCGGCTGCTTTTAAATTACTTACAGGAGCCTTATCCAGCTGTTTAGGAGTTTCGCTAGCCTTATTATCAGCCTCGCTCTTTACATCAGACTTATCTTGCTGTTCTAATTTACTCTGCTCGGCTATTTGCTTTTTAAGTTCAGCATTTTCTGCTTTTACTCTTTGCAGTTCATAATTTAGTTCTTCAATTTGACCATTAGCGGAAGCTAAATCCAACTGCATAGACTGCATCTGATTTTGCATATTTAAAAGAGCACGTTGTAGAGCCTGACTTTCTGCATCATCAGCATGAGCTTGTACACTGACAACCCCCATAGCTAACAGCATGCCTGATACAAGCTTTTTTAACATAAGAAATCTCCTATCTGCATATTTATATGCTCCATTGTATACAAAAAAGCCCCTGTATTACACAGAGGCTTAAAGAGCTAAAAAAAATGATTGAATTAGTAATTCAATATAGCACGACGGTTGTGAGACCAAGCAGCTTCGCTGTGACCAGGATCTGCAGGTTTTTCTTCACCATAACTTACAATAGATAATTGATTTACATCAACACCTAAATTTTGCATATAACGGGCAACACTACGAGCGCGACGCTCACCTAAGGCGATATTATATTCAGGGGTACCACGCTCATCAGTGTGACCTTCAATAATGACACGTGCATCTGGATTATTACGTAAATACTGAGCATGAGCTTGCATTACAGCTAAGTATTGATCTTGAATATTTTCTGAATCATAACCAAAATAAATGGTATTTTTGTCTCTAAGCTCAGCTGGTCCATTGAAAGATGAGCCATTGTTAGCATTAGGATCACCAACGGTTACTGCACCATCGCTATCAAGACCCTCGGCAATCTGATAGCCATCACCATCATTTACCAATGAAGATGAATCAGTAGCATCGGTAGAACAAGCGGTTAAAGTAGTCATCAACACGCCACAGATCATTGCAAAGAAATAATTTTTTAACATTTTATTTTCCTATAAATTTATTTTGCAAGTAAAGGTCCCCAGGCCGGAGAGCTAACCTCGCCGGAGCTTGAGGGCAAGTTTGCCTTAAATCTGCCGTCTGCTGAAACAATGGCCAGACCTTTACGGCCTTGATATACAGTTGAGTATATTACCATACTTCCATTAGGGGCAACGCTTGGGGATTCGTCTAATGATGAGGTGGTAAGCATATAAATACTACCATCAGCATCGACACGGGCAACGCGATAGCCATTAACTTGAGTAATAACAATTAAAGAATTAGAGCCCGGAATTGAACGAGCTGAAAGGTTTCGTGCACCCTGATAAGTTACTCGAGAGGTCTGTCTTGAAGCAAAGTCAAACTTATAAATCTGAGCCTTGCCACCACGCTCGGAGGTAAAATATAAAGCCTTACTATCTGATGACCAAGTAGGTTCAGTATCAATAGCTGCATTAGCTGTAACCCTTACCAAAGAACCTTGAGCTAAGTCATAGTAATAAATATCCGGTTGACCATCTTTTGATAAAGCCATAGCGATCTTTGAACCATCAGGTGACCAACTAGGAGAACTATTCATACCCGGGTATGAAGCTAATTTAGTACGCTTTTTAGAATTAATGTTCTGGACAAAAATTGCCGGAGTACGTCCTTCAAAGCTTACATAAGCTAAACGGGTTCCATCAGGTGACCAGCTTGGAGTCATAATGGGTTGAGTGGATTTTAAAATCGGAGTTTCATTATAACCGTCGTAATCTGCAGTCATTAACTGATAAGGAAAACGCTGTCCATGCTTAACAACGATATAAGCGATGCGGGTGCGGAAAGCACCAGGTGTACCTGTATATAATTCATAAACACGATCTGAAATTCTGTGCGAAGCCTGACGCAATAAACTTGCCGGAGCATCTCCACGATAATGAGCTAAAACCTTACCCTTATTACCGCCTTGCAGACCTACAACCTGGAACTCCACGCTATATTTATTAGCATTAGGAGTCACATTACCAACAATAATTATTTCCGCGCCAGAAGTAGCGGCTACATCCACATTAACTGTACCATTAACGACACTTCCCTGAGGAATGGAAGATGTTGGGATTGGACTGAATTTACCTGAGCGCATCAAATCGGCAGATACCACCGAAGCTACATCAGTATTTAGTCCTGACGGCTGATTAAAAGGAGCTACTGCAATTTTATGACCGGCGTTGATACCGCCTGTAATCTCAATTTGCAATGCTGCCTGAACCTGGCTACAACCGACGATTAAAAACGCCATTGCCAAAAGTTTTTTGAACATTAACTTAACTCCTTAAGACAAAATTTTCCCTATTATAGTCACATCAAAGTTTAGGTGTCATTGAAATTACAATATTTCCACACTCAGGACAATTTGCCGGAGGTCTTGGCAACATACCAATACGATTTAAAGTATCTAAAGCTGATTTACATACTTTTTTATCACCCTGACATTGCTCTCCTGAAATAAGGCCATTGCTATCAACACTGATTGAAACCTTAACGGTCTTGCCGTTCATAGAGGGATCAATAAGCCAATTTTGTTCAATCATTCCCTGAACTTTAGCACCATACCCTCCAGCACCATCAGGACCTGCACCTAAGCCTTTACCATTTATAGGATCTCCATCTGTTGTACCTAAAATATCATCCTCTAAAGAATCAGCTTTTTGTTGAGCCTCGGCTTCCGCCTTCTTCTTAGCTTCTGCTTCTGCTTTCTTCTTAGCCTCTGCTTCTGCCTTCTTCTTGGCTTCTGCTTCTGCTTTCTTCTTAGCCTCTGCTTCCGCTTTCTTCTTAGCCTCGGCTTCTGCCTTCTTCTTGGCTTCTGCTTCCGCTTTCTTCTTTTCTTCTAATTTCTTTTGCTCTTCAAGTCTCTTTTGTTCTTGGGCTTTCTTCAAAGCTAAAGCTTTTTTCTCAGCTTCAATACGTTTTTGTTCATTGGCCTTGCGTTCAGCTTCTAAACGCTCCGCCTCTTGCTTTTTCTTTAAAGCAACAGCCTCTTTACGCTCAGCTTCTGCTTTTTGTTGTGCAGCTAAGCGTTCTTGCAATTCCTCTTGAGCTTTTGCAGATGACTTAGGCTCAGGAGTTTTAACATTTTGAGACGCCTGAGTTTTTTGCTCTTGAGTTTTACCATTAGGATTACCCAAAGATGCAGGTGTAATCATAGTCGCATGCATAATATTATTGCGATTATCATTAGGACGCTCTGGTTTATCTAAAGAGACATTAACCACTAAGACTACAATCAAAGCCAAATGAATAAAGATTGCTATACCAAAGGCGGTACCAGTACCGATCTTCACCTTAACTAATCTCCAAGAGGTTCTGTAACTAGACCTACACTTTTAACACCGCCTAGTTTTAGAGCATTCATAAGCTTGATAACCGCATCATAAGAAACCAAGGCATCCCCTTGTACAACTACAGGACGAGATGGATCTTTGGCTAATTCTGAGGAAACATATGCTGTTAACGCATCAAGATTTTCCATTTTCTCAGAAGTGCTATCAATACTTACAAAATACTGCCCAACCTTATCGACAGTGGCAATAATAGGAGTCTTTTGATCTTCATTCATAGTCTCAGCCTCAGCTTGAGGAAGATCAACTGTCACGCCCTGCATAACCACAGGAGCAGTAGCAATAAAGATCACCAATAGTACCAACATAACATCAATGTATGGCACCACATTAATCTCTGCTACAGGGCGAGAACGCTTTCTTCTTAAAGCCTGCATGATTACTCCTGCTTAAAGCTAGAATTTGCTTGCGCCTGAGGCTTTATAAATGGATCAGGTCGTCTTTGACGGGGATCAAAGGAACGATGCATTTCAGTGTAATTTTGTGGAGCAAAACCTTGTGAAGGAGGATTGCTCTCTTGATGACGATGAAACTGCTGAGACTGTGTAAAATCAGTATTATTACGTTGAAAATGTTGATATTGCTGATTTTGAGCATATTGCTCTTGATATTGATGATTAGAGCGCTGTTGATATTGCTCTGTATGTTCCTCATTAGAACGCTTTTGTTGCGAGCGTACAGTTACCAAGCGACGATTTAAAATCGTAGCAAACTCATCCATAAAATTAATATAACGGTTCTCTAAGGCCTCAACTCTTGAGGCAAAACGGTTATAAAACATTACCGCTGGAATAGCAGCAAATAAACCCATAGCAGTTGCAATTAATGCCTCAGCAATTGGAGGTGCAACCATGGATAAAGTTGCATTTTTTACAGCAGCTAACGCTACGAAGGCATGCATAATTCCCCAAACAGTACCAAAAAGTCCTATATATGGGCTAATAGAGCCTATGGTTGCCAAAGTTGCCAAATGCCCTTCTAAATTTTCCATTTCGCGGGATTGTGCTACCTTCATCTGTCTATAGGTACCATCCATAACCACTTCCTGATCGGCAGGACCTGAATTAACTAAGCGTACAAATTCCTTAAAGCCTGCCGTATAAATAACCTCTAACCCTTGCAAAGATTGCTGACGTTGCATGCAATCTTGATAGAGCTTATTTAAATCAATACCTGACCAAAATTTGTCTTCAAATTCATCAGCATTTTTACGGCTATTTTTATAAAGATTAGTTCGTTGAATAATGATAGTCCAAGATATAACAGATAATGATAATAAGAAAAACATCACTACCTGTACAAGAAAACTGGCATTAAAAACAAGAGCTGTAATGGAGAGAGTTCCGTTTTCCATTTAGTTATTTACTCCTAAAGCTTCGGCATCTGCTTTCATGAAGCTTTTTATATAGGTTCTAGCCTCTGCAGGCATTGGTTTAGGTCGCGCCGTCGTAAAATCTATATAGGCTAAACTACATTCAAATTCAAAAAGCAGTTCCGAATTCTGATTATATATCTGTTGAAAGATTTTTAAACCACATGCGCCAACTTTTACCGGGATCACAGTAATTTTTAAAAAATCTTCAAGACGAGCTGACTTTAAATAATTAGCTGCAATACTACGAATTACAAAGCCTTGTTTTTCTTTTAAAAGCGACTGCTGACTTAAACCACTTTTTAAAAGCCATTCCGTACGAGCTCTTTCACAGAATTTTAAATAATTGGCATAATAAACAATGCCACCTGCATCGGTATCTTCAAAATAAACACGACAATTAAATGAAAATTCTTGATTCATGATTATGCACCTTTAGGAAAATCAAGATTAAATTTTGCATAAGCTTTAGCTGTTGCCACTCGTCCCATACGTGAGCGCTGAATAAAGCCTTGCTGAATAATATAGGGTTCAACAACATTCTCTAAGGTATCGCGATCATTTCCCAAAGAAGCAGCTAAACTCTCAATACCAACAGGTCCACCATTAAAATCATAAATGATTGTACGCAGATACTCTCTATCTATATCGTCAAAACCATCATCATCAATGCGTAACATCTCCAATGCTGCTTTAGCAATATCTAAAGAAATATGGCCTGTACCTTTAACTTCTGCATAATCGCGCACACGTCTTAAAAGACGATTAGCAATACGCGGTGTACCCCGGGACCTTCTTGCAATTTCCAAAGCTCCTTCAGGCTCTATCTCTACACCTAACTTTTTAGCGCTAACATTTACGATAATTTCAAGCTCTTGTGGGGTATAAAATTTAAGTTGTAAGATAATGCCAAAACGCGCCCTTAAAGGTGAGGTTAAAGTACCTGCACGGGTTGTCGCTCCAACTAACGTAAAGGGATTTAAGTTAATTTTAATTGAACGTGCTGAAGGACCTTCACCCGTCATAATATCCACACTATAGTCTTCCATCGCGGGATATAAAAATTCTTCAATTACAGGTGAAAGACGATGAATCTCGTCAATAAATATTACATTACGCTTTTGCAAATTAGTTAATAAAGCTGCCACATCGCCTTTTTTTTCTAAAGCAGGTCCTGAAGTCTGAGAAATTCCCACAGCTAATTCATTAGCAATGATATTAGATAAAGTAGTCTTTCCTAAACCAGGAGGGCCAAAGATCAAAACATGATCCATAGCCTCACCACGTTTTTTAGCAGCCTTAAGAGCAATAGATAATTGCTCCTTAACCTCATTTTGACCTATATAATCACACAATCTTTGTGGTCTTAGAGCTCTATCTTCAAAAGAGCGATTATCCTCAGCTTCAATTTCATCTAGGGTTTTCTCAGCACGAATATCCTCATTAACCTTAAGACTATCAGCTACAATGCCTAAATCCTTTGCACTTGCCATTTTTTATGATTTTCCTTTTGAGATCAAAGCTAAAGCAGCTACAATAAGCTCATCTGTTTGCGCATCAGGATTCTTCTCTAAAGCCACTTTAACATACTTAAGACTTTCGTTTTCTCTATAACCTAAGGCTATCATAGCGCTAACAGCTTCATCAAAATTAACCGCATTTTGCGCTTTAGACACCACATCTCCCTCGGGAGTAGGCATAGTAGTTAAAGAGAACTTACTTAAGCGATCGGATAATTCTACGACTAAACGCTCAGCAGTTTTTTTACCAACACCGGGAATTTGTTGCAAAGCAGTACTACGACCTTGCAAAACTGTAGCAATGAAAGACTGTACATCGAAAGTCGATAATACCGCTAAAGCCATTTTAGGACCAACGCCAGATACTTTGATTAGCTCCCTAAATAAAGCTCTAGAAGAAAAGTCATAAAAGCCATACAACAAATGCGCATCTTCACGCACAATTTGCTGAATATAAACAAAAATTTCGGTATTTTTTTGAAAATGAGATAAAGAAGTAACCGGCATTTCTACCTCATATCCTACACCATTTACCTCAATTAAAGCGGTAACACCATCTACTTGCAAAAGATTACCACGTAAACTTCCTATCATATAAATTCCTTTTATAGATGACGCCGTAGACGTCCTCGTACTGAAGAGGCATTAGCAACAGTCGTTCCCATTGCGCTTGTTACTCTATAAGTAAAAGCATGACAAACTGCGCAAGCTAAAGCATCAGCTGCATCAGCTTGAGGATTTCCCTCTAAGTGCAAGATAAGCTTGACCATATACTGAACTTGATGCTTTTGCGCAGCTCCATAGCCAACTACAGCTTGCTTAATCTGCATGGGAGTGTATTCAAATACCTCTAAACCAAGATTTGCACCAGCTACCATTGCGCTTGCACGCGCCTCGGAAAGTTTTACCGTTGATTGCACGTTTTTAGATAAAAAAGTCTCTTCAATAGCCATAACATCTGGCTTAAATTGTTCAACTAAGGTTGATACTCCCATATAAATGGTGCGCAATTTACAGGCTATGGGGCCATCTCCGGTACGAATACAACCTGAGCCTAAATACTGAGGCTTACCGTTAACACTTTTAATAATTCCATAACCTGTAATCCGAGAACCAGGATCGATGCCGATAATTACCACAAAATTTCCATCAATAAACAGGCATACCGCCATTAACATCGACAATGGTTCCAACAACATAAGGATTATCGCGTAAAAGTAAATGTACAACCTCAGATGCTACTGCCTCTGAGGGAATTGTTCCTAAAGGTTGCTGCTGTTTTAACCAAGTATCAAAATTGTCATGAACAAATTTAGCTACCTCAAGCATAGGAGTATCTACAAATCCAGGTCTCAAGGCATTGATATAGATATTATTTTCTAAAAGTTCCTGACTTGCAGAGCGTACAAAACCTTCAACTGCGGCCTTTGCGGCACTATAAGCAACCATATCACGCATTGAACGCACGGCAGCGGCTGAAGTTACAGCAACGGCTGAGAAGATTTGATGGCGATCTTTCTTAAAAGTCAAAATACGCAAAAGTTCAACTAAAGCAAAATAATGGATCTGCATCATCTCTAAATTGCGGTCGTAACTTAACTTACGAATACTTTCAAATCGCACAATACCACCGCAATGAGCTAAACCAGCAAAACTCCCATATTTATTAATTAAAGGACGCATAGTTTTCTCTAAAGAGGCAATATTTTGCAAATCTTCTACAACAGTTATGACATTATTCTCACCATAACGAGCCACAATATCAGCTGCATGATGAGCATCACGAGTCATAGCAAAAACACAGTGCTGATGTTTCACTAACTCACCTACAACTGCTCTACCTATACCAGAACTTGCACCTGTAACGAGATAATTGGCCATAGCTAATCCTTTTTCCACTTGATGTTGTATCTACTCTTAGGCAAAAATTACTAGTGCTTTTTTTAATAGACTTTACATAAACATTCTTATAAAAAGTATATCATCTAAAGCTTAAGCTAAAGCCTGAATATCGTTTCCCTGGCCTTGCTTTTTTACAAGCTTGATATAGATGAGCAAGATAACATTCATAAACAAAGCATAGACAATAGCCGGCATAGCCATTGTAGGATTATTAAAGACAAAAGGACTTGATGCTAAAGCAATTGCTTGAGCCGCATTTTGCATACCAACCTCAATAACAATTGTACGTCTGACCTTTGATGATAATTTAAACATACGTGAAAGTATTGAAGACAAAGTTACCGCCATCAAGATTAAAGCAATGACTGCAAAAGCTAAATCATTAAAGTAAGCAATAATATCGCTATAGTGCTCAATAAAGAAAATTGAGGCTAATAAAACTAAACAAGGAAAAGCTATCTTAGATAAAATTAAATTTATCTTAAAAGCCTTATTAGGAGCAAAACGGCTTAACAATAAACCTAAACTTATAGGTAATAACATTAAAACTAAATTTTGTACTAAGAGCTTTCCTATAGGCAGGTCAAATTCTGCAAAACTTAAACCACTAAAGCTCATTACAGCCTTTAAAATTAAAGGTAAGGTAAACATTGTCACTACAGTGCTTACAGTAGTCATCGCTACCGAAAGAGCCACATCACCCTTTGCAAGTAAGGTAAAGATATTTGAAGAACTACCTCCTGGACACAGGGCAATTAAAACTAAGCCTAAAAGTAAGACCTCAGGTAAATTACAGCTATAAGCTAAAACTAAGGCTACTAAGGGCAATAAGACTAATTGTCCAAATAAACCAACAAGCATCGCTTGAGGTCGTTTGTATAAAAGTGCAAAATCCTTTAAATTAAGATTTAAACCCAATTCAAACATGAGTAAAGTTAAAATAGGTAAAACAATCAATACAGTCATAACGATCTCACAAAATTAAAAAACAGGCTTATTATAGCCTAAAAAGAACGGTTTCAGGCATTAAAGCCTTAGCTTTAACTCCCTTATTTAAAAGGTATTTTCTATGTTATATGCTTTAGGAGATCATTTAAAAAGCCCTCGCTTTGGCTATACTCATCACGCTATATATATCGGAGATGGTTATGTAGTAGAAAATACACGTGAAGGCACTAATCTTGTATCCTTAGAAGAGTTCTCAAAAGGTCATATAATTAAGGTAGTTGTCCATAAAGATAGAGCTTTTGATAGACAAGAGAGTTGTAAAAGAGCTCTTCAATGCGTTGGAGAGGACAAATATAACCTAATAAATTATAACTGTGAACATTTTGTCAATTGGTGTATAAATGGTAAATACCAAAGTACTCAAGTAAAAAATACTGTTGCCGCCATTTCATCTGCAGCTGTAGTTGCCACCGATGCTTGTCTATATCTCTCTAAAGTAAAAGGTAAATCTAAAGTAGCCTCAAAAGCCGCTTCTATAGGTATTGATGCGCTCTCCCTAGGTACCGGTACTTTAGCTGTAGTCAAAGTTGCCAAAACCGCCCTAACTATTGCAGATACCGTAAATAAAGCAACCGGCGTGGCTAATACTATAAAAAACGGTGATAAAGATTTAAAGACAGCTATCAAAATTGCTTCTGTAATTGCAGGCTTTGATGAGGATTCCTCAGAGATCATCTCAAAGAAACTTGATCAAGGTCTTCATAAAGGCTATACAATGATCAAAGAGAAAACCAAAAATATAAAAATTTCGCACAAAGTTTTCAATTGACAATTATTTTAACAAATCAAAAAAATATGATTTATATATAAATCATAAAGTTATGAATTATTTTTATATTTAATTTCATATTTTTTGTAAAAAACTTTCATTTACCCTCTCAAAATTTCTTTAAAAGGTGCATAATATACGCATTATTTTTTGGGGAGATTGCTTTTATGGGGATTTTAAAAAGACTTAGTAGCCCACAAATCAGGCCGTCAAAATCCGACAATAAGCTTATTCGTTATTTTCTTGATAATGGTTTAAAGGCTTGTTCTTCATCTATATCTGAAATATCTTCAGATTGCGATATTTCACATGCCACTGTGACCCGTTTTGCCCGTAAATTTGGCTTTGATACTTTAAAAGATTTTAAAATAGCCTTAGCTCAAGATTTAGGTGCCCAAGACAATGACAATAAAATTAAACGTCCAGCTATAAATCTAAAAGAGTCCTGTGAAGCTACAGCCCAAAAACTTTTACAGTTAAATCAAACCCTGCTCTCGCAGACCGCCGCAGAAATTGATTTCAATTCAATTACAAAGCTTGTACAAGAAATCTTAACTTGTAGACACATGTATTTCTTCGGTATCGGCTCCTCGGGATTCTTAGCCCGTGACGCAGCTCGTAAAATTGCTCGTATAGGCATTGATGTTCGCTGTTTTACCGATACTCATGAGATTATGACCCACTCAGCTTTAGTAACCAATAACGATCTCGTAATTTACCTCTCAAACACAGGTCGTACCGGTGAGCTTGTCAAGTCCGCAATCTTATGCAGTAAACGCTCAGCTATGATTGCAGCCATTACTGCTGAAAGCGCCTCTCCACTTTACTCTTTAACTGATATCACCCTGTTGCATGCCGTACATGATTATGATCTTACTCAAGGTTATGCAGACTCTCGACTTTCAGTATTCTTTATCATAGATTTAATTTATATTGAGCTTGTAAAAGTTTTAGGTCAAAGTGCCATAAAAATAAAACAAGAAACTCAAGAAGCTATCGATTCTTTAAGTGGCTCTACAGATTAGCGCACTTATTGCGAGATTTTCTTAAAGAGAGCTTTCATAATTTGCCAAAATAGCGATTATGAAAGCTCTCTTATTTTTATCCATAATTTTTTTTATTCTCGGTTTCTTAAATAAAAATCTGGAATTTATTTATATAAATACCAGCAACTCCCTGCCCTTTGGTTTCTATCTAAGCTTACCTATAGACAAAATACACAGAGGAGATCTGCTATTGATGTGCCTTGATAGCAACACAGCTTTTTTAGCTAAAAAACGTCACTATATTAGTAAAGGTTCTTGTCCTCATCAAAGTGCTCCTTTAGGCAAATATGTACAAGCTCTAAATGGCGATATGGTCACAGTAAACAAAGAGGGAATTTATGTAAATTATCAATATATAGAAAAATCAAAAAGCTTAAAGATAGACGCTGTAGGCAGACCTCTGCCATTATCACTTAACAATAAGATCTTAAAAAAAGATGAGTTTTTAGTCGTAAATTCTCAGGAAAATTCTTTTGATAGCCGCTATTTTGGGGTAATAAAAAAAGAGCAGATCCTCTCAAGGATCTGCCCTATTTTAATCTTTAACTAAAACTTCTAGTTCATACGCTTAAAGAGCAAGGAACCATTAGTACCACCAAAACCAAAGTTATTAGATAAGGCGTACTCAATGTCATGCTTTTGAGCTACATTCGGAACTAAGTTGAAATCACCAACTTCTTCCTCTGGATTGACGAGGTTGATTGTTGGCGGACAAATCTGATCAACAATCGACATTACAGTAATGATAGCCTCAATAGCACCAGCTGCACCTAAAAGATGACCTGTCATAGATTTAGTAGAACTCATGCAGGTATTCTTAGGAGCATCGCCGAAAATACTCTTAGCGGCGCGTAACTCTGAGAGATCGCCTACACCAGTAGAAGTACCATGAGCATTAACATAATTTACCAGATCTGGACTGATACCAGCATCATTTAAAGCACCCATGATAGAGCGAGCAGCACCTTCACCAGTCTCAGGAGTTGCAGTCATATGATAAGCATCACCAGACATACCAAAACCGCAGAGCTCTGCATAAATACGAGCGCCACGAGCCTTTGCATGCTCATACTCCTCAAGAACCAAGACACCTGCACCGTCACCTAAAACGAAGCCGTCACGATCACGATCCCAAGGACGAGAAGCGTGCTCAGGATCATCGTTACGATGAGAGAGAGCCTTCATGCAACCGAAGCCGCCAATACCCATAGGGGTAGAAGCCTTTTCAGCACCACCACAAACCATTACATCAGCATCGCCATAAGCAATTAAACGAGCTGACATACCGATAGCGTGAGTACCAGTTGCACAAGCTGTTACCATAGAGAGGTTAGGACCACGTAAGCCCTTCATGATAGAGAGCTGGCCTGAAACCATATTGATGATGGTAGAAGGTACGAAGAATGGGCTGATACCACGCGGACCACGAGCAGCTAAACCATTAATATTTTTTTCAATTAAAGTTAAACCGCCAATACCAGAACCAATCATGGTGCCGATACGATCTGCATTTTCAGGAGTGATCTCCAAACCACTATCTGTGAGTGCCATTAAACCAGCTGCGATACCGTATTGAATAAATACGTCCATCTTGCGCTGATCTTTGCTAGAAATACCCCATTGCTCTGCGTCAAAATTCTTTACTAAACCAGCAATTTTGACAGGGAAATCAGTAGTATCGAAATGATCGATCTTACTAATACCACTCTTACCTGCAATCAGGTTTTTCCAAGACTCTTCAAGTGTACCGCCTACAGGGCTAATCATGCCCATGCCAGTCACAACAACCCTACGCTTTTGCACCGTTTATGGTCTCCATAAATTCTGTTAAGCGTTGATAAATACGCTTTTAAACTAAGTTTTTATAAAAAACTTGCGATTATATATTCTTACAATATATAGATTTGTGAACGCACTCTCACCTAAAAAGGCGTAAGCTTCCTGCTTCCACGAGAACAACACTATGATTACGAAGAACCACTGCGTCTTACACTCTCTCCACAGGCGTGAATTTCCGTGCGAGCCACGGTATTTATGATGCTTCACTCAAGCAGATAGCTACTTAAGCTTTTCCCCGATATTATTCCACTAAACATAAAATGACAAAATGTGGAAAACTATCTGGCTTAATTACTTTTGTAAGTCTACCAGGCCTACCTTCATCTCCATCTAAAATGATAGATTACTTCTAGCAGGCAGGGGTTAAATATTTAAGGCGGGATTCTCCCGCCTCAATATTATAAATAAACTTCTAAAAGATTACTTGCCCTGGTGAGCCTTGATGTAATCAATAGCAGCCTGAACAGTGTTGATCTTCTCAGCTTCCTCATCAGGGATTTCGGTTTCAAAACCTTCCTCAAGAGCCATTACCAGCTCAACGGTATCGAGAGAGTCAGCACCGAGATCATCGACGAAGGATGCCTCAGGTACAACGTCCTCAGGCTTTACGCCTAACTGTTCGACAATAATTTTCTTTACGCTTTCTTCAATATTGCTGTTGCTCATTTGTTTCCTTGATCAGTCTGCTTAGCAGTTACTGTCCTATGTTTATTTAAGATCCTGACATAAGGCCAGGCACCAAAAAAATTCTAATGGGTATTATATATGCTTTCTCGCAAATTTAATAGATCACAAGCTAAAAATAGCTTAAAAAACCAACCAAATCTAAATAATTGCGAGCTAGCTCCAAATAATGACTATTGCTTAGTCGCAATACATGCCACCATTTACATCTAAGCAAGTACCAGTTACATAGCTAGATAAATCAGATGCTAAAAATACGGCAGCACCTGCAATGTCATCCACACTAGCGGCACGCTTTGCCGGAATGGAGGCTAACCATGACTTTAATTGCTCCTCAGATAAAGCTTCAGTCATCTCAGTTGCTACAAAGCCTGGGCAAATGCAGTTTACAGTAATACCACGAGAGGCAACCTCTTTAGCTAAGGATTTACTAAAGCCAATTAAACCAGCTTTGGCGGTGGCATAATTACACTGACCGGCGTTACCAGTCTCACCGACAATTGAGGAGATGTTAATAATACGACCACTGCGCTTTTTCATCATCAAGCTTACAAAGGCTTTAGAAAGACGTACTGCGGCAAATAAATTACACTGCAAAACATCATTCCAATCTTGATCTTTCATGCGCATAAATAGGCCATCACGGGTAATACCAGCATTATTTACTAAAATGTCAGGTACACCACCATTTTTTTCTAAAATTAAAGCAATGGCTGCATCCACTGAGGCATTATCAAGACCGTTCATGACAAAGCCTTCACCTTTGCCATTTAAAGCCTCAGTAATAGCCAAAGCTCCCTTCTCGGAGGTTGCGCTACCATATACCTTAGCCCCTAACTCAGCAAAAGCTAATGCAATAGCCTTACCGATACCACGAGAGGCACCAGTTACAACAACGCTCTTACCAGTAAAATCCAATGAAAACATGCTCTCTCCTTATATTATGCTAATGCAGTTAAAGTCTTCTCTAAAGTCTCAGCATTGCAGACATTAGAAGCACCTAAGGTCTTATCAATGCGACGATTCAAACCACATAAAACCTTATTTGGACCAACCTCAACTAAAACCTCAACACCATCAGCCTTAAGATTTTGTACAGTCTCAACCCAACGTACCGGGCCTGTTAACTGAGCAATTAAAGCCTTCTTTAAGTCAATAGCTAAAGTATAAGGCTTAGCCTCAGAGTTTACATAAACAGGAATAGTGGCATCTTTTAAATCTAATTTATCTAAAGCCTCTTTTAACTTATCAGCAGCACTTTGCATAAGTGGGCAGTGAGAAGGAGCTGAAACAGCTAAAGGTACTACACGGCGAGCTCCTTTGGCAGTGAATTCGGCACAAGCTCTATCACAAGCATCTTTGCTACCTGAAATTACAACCTGACCTGGAGTATTGAAATTAGCAGCCCAAACCTCGTCACCTTCTACAGAGACCTGCTTGCAAACCTCAACAATGACATCATCATCAATACCTAATACAGCAGCCATAGCGCCTTTGCCTACAGGTACAGCCTCTTGCATAGCTTGACCACGTAAACGTACTAAACGCAAAGCATCAGCAAAATCTAAAACACCGGCTGCAACTAAGGCTGAATACTCACCTAAGCTGTGACCTGCAACTGCGCAAGGGGCACCGCACTTTTCAGTTAAAGCACGAAAAGCGGCAATAGATGCAGTTAAAATAGCAGGCTGAGTTACCTCAGTGCGATTTAATTCGCTCTCAGGACCATTTAAAGTTACATCCTTCATGTCATAACCTAAAGCCTCAGAAGCCTCAGCATAGGTTTTAGCAACGATAGGATCATCCATAAAGTCTTTAAACATTCCAACAGATTGAGAACCCTGCCCTGGGAATACGGCTGCATATTTTTTCATGATTGCTCCTTAAAAAAAGCGCCGGAGCGCTTTTAGTTATAAAAATCGATTTAATAGCGAACTAAAGCAGAGGCCCAGGTGAAGCCACCACCAAATGACTCTAATAAAAGAATATCACCACGCTTAATGCGACCTGAACGAATACCTTCATCTAAAGCTAAAATTACAGAAGCTGAAGAGGTATTACCCTGCTTATCTAGGGTTACAATTACCTGAGACATATCTAAATGTAATTTTTTAGCTGTTGCAGTAATAATACGTAAGTTAGCCTGGTGAGGAACTAAAAAATCCAAATCCTCATCTTTAAGATTAGCAAGCTCTAAGGTTTTAGTGACTAATTTTGCTAATGAAACTACAGCATGTTTGAAAACATCATTGCCCTTCATGAATAAATAGCAATCATTGCCATTGCCTCCACGCGGAGGATTCTTTAAAGACAATAATGGGCCAAATTGCGGCTCAGATGACATATGGACTGCTAAAGTACCCTCAGTATCAGAGGCTCCTAAGACCATAGCACCTGCACCATCACCAAAGAGGATGATAGTTGATCTGTCATTAGGATCACAGGCTCTAGACATCATATCTGAACCTATAATTAAAACTTTTTTAGCCTGACCTGACATGATCATCGAATGCGCTAGACAATAGCCATAACTAAAACCTGCGCAAGCTGCGGCTAAATCGAAGGCTGCAACACCGTTAATACCAAGCATACCGGCAATTTCAACAGCCGATGACGGGAAGGCTTTATCACCAGTTGTAGTCGCACAGATAACGAGGTCGATTTCAGAGCTCTCAATACCAGCAGCCTCAATGGCTTTTTTAGCGGCAATTGCACCCATTGAAGCGACGGTTTCATCGGTAGCTGCAATTCGTCTTTCTTTGATGCCGGTGCGCTCCATAATCCACGCATCGGAAGTATCCACCATGCGTTCCAAATCAGCATTGGTACGCACCTGTTGCGGCAGATAGCCGCCGGTTCCAAGAATTTTGGTAAACAAAGAAGATCCTCAATTATCTAGTCTGACACAATATATTATTTTAGCAAAAATAATCTAAATAAAGAGATTAGCTTGCTCTTATTTCGCTCTTTTTGACAAAGATGTCATTTGTGAAGCTAAATCAACGCTTACAGCATTAGCCGCTTCAACCATAGCTACAGCTAAAGCTTCATCACCAGCACTAGCGTGACTTTTTACCACAATACCATTAACACCTAATAAAGGTGAACCATTATATTGCCAAGGTAATAACCAATCAGGCCATGCCATTTTAGCCAAATAACGTTTTAAACCAGGTCCATTAGCAAAAATACTTGCCACACCTTCTGCAGCTTTTAAGGCGACATTACCGGTAAAGCCATCAGTAACAATAACATCAGCATCACCTGAAAATAAATGATTAGCCTCAACATATCCTTGAAAATACAAACTACGATCTGCATCTAAAAGGTCACGTAAAGATCTAATCTGAGAAGGTCCTTTATTACGCTCTACACCTACATTTAAAATAGCAACTCTAGGACTATCACAATTTAAAGCAACCTTTGCATAAGCACTACCTAAAATTGCAAAATCATGCATATCCTCAATCTTGCAACTAGCATTAGCGCCTAAATCAAGCATGATAGAGAAACGACCAACACCTGCGGGGATTTTTGCCGCAAGAGCTGGACGCATAGAGCCTATTGTACCTAAAATATGACGTGATAAAGCTACTAAAGGACCTGTACCACCACCAGATACCACAGCATCTGCTTCACCATTTTTTACACTTAAAATGGCCTGCCGCATGGATGCATGGCGATAACCACTTAAAACATGTCGTGGAGATTCATCTTGAGGTATTGATTGTGGTGCTAAACGGAAGGTATAGCTTTTTTGATTGATACCAGAACGAGCTAAATCCTGTTGCAGTTCTGTTGAACCAAAAACAATCAAATGGATTAACGGGTTCATAGCCAGCGCAAAACGCACTGCACCGACTACATTTTTAGTACTACGGTTATCGCCACCGGTACCATCAAGAGCTATAGTAATAGAATTTGCTTTCAAGGTATTGAAAAGGGCGTTATGTTTTGCCATAACGCCCTATCTCCAGAAAGTTCAGGTATCAAAGTCAGTATTATTTAATACCAGCATTGCCTGACTAATAAAATTTAAAAAGCCGGATTACTTACCAGATTCGACCTTGGCCGGGGTGAGGTTTAACTTCTCACCACGATAGTATCCGTTCGGAGTCATATTGTGACGAATATGAACTTCTTTGGAATTGGGATCAACCGATAACTGCATCGCTGATAAAGCATCATGGGAACGACGCATGTCACGGCGTGAACGGGACTTATGAGTCTGTTGAACTGCCATTGCTGTCTCCTAAATTTTCTTAAAAAACTGCGGAGAACATCCCCCGCTTGCTATATTTAACCAGAATATTACCACTACAAGTGGTACTAGACGCAGTATTGTACGCCTAAAGATGATATTCTTCAAGAGCTTTTAAGCTAAAATCGTGTTAAGTACATTGACTTCCTCCCCTTGCTAAAGCAAGGGGATTCCTACTGCTTAGATTACTACCTAGCTTCAGTGCTTTCGCAGTGCTGACTCTTTTGAAAGTTCACTTC
>ERZ1673737.1416-NODE-1416-length-23441-cov-4.237450_pt1 | contig 23441 bp, 23 predicted proteins | sample MGYA00580211_ERZ1673737 | MGnify/ENA primary metagenome ERZ1673737 (study PRJEB41218, sample SAMN15661789) | gut metagenome | host: Homo sapiens | place: Canada: London | collected 2015-08-20/2019-03-30 | study: EMG produced TPA metagenomics assembly of... | reverse complement strand
TACTATACAAGAGACGAGGCCGCTCTCCACAGACCACCGCTGCCGCCATCTCCCCCAAGAAGCCCCGAAGACGGTCTTCACCACACCACGCCAACAAAGAGACGAGACTCAACTACATACCAGGTCTCATCAGGCTACGGGTTCATCGCCTCACACCTATCCAAGTCCACCCCAGAAGACAAACCCGGTTTCCCCCCTCTATACCGACGCTTCGAAAACGTCAACCACCGCGTCCTCCTCCACCTACAGGATGAGATCTCCCAGATGGAAGAGGACCTCCACACCCTAGACGAGTACGAGGAAATGCACCGAATCGGCACAGCAGAGCAAGAAGGCACAAAGCCCTTACCCGCTTCCAGACGCCGCGACTCCCAGGCCCAGGCCTATTCATCACTACACTACCGCCGCATGGATCTCATGGGTGCCCTAATCCAAAAGACCGAGCAATACAGTAAGCCCTATCACATTAAGCCCAGGCTTCCATTGAAAAGAAACAACCCTAACAGAACCCAGACAATGCCCTAAGCTCCTACAGCAAAGTCCTCCAAACCCTACCCAAAGCCTCAGAAAAAGACATCGACGGCTATCGCACCTGGATGAAAGAAAACCATCCCATCGCTTCAGCCGAAACTCGATTCTTGAACCACGATGCTGATCTCGTGTCCCTGACGCCACGACTCGCTGCAGGAGCCGCTGCGGCCCCTGTCTACGTTGCGATCATCATTGCTTCCGGCGCACTGCTTCTACCGCTATTGGCATTTAGCATGATTGCCGAGTTTTCGGGCCGTCTTGTCGTTGTGACTGTCGTTGGCGGTGCGGCGGCTGCCATTGCAGCGAATTATTCGGCTGGTGTTGATACCCTTGTTGATTCGAGGGATGGGTGGCGGTGTGCTACTATGTATGTTTGCTTTGCTTTACCTTTTTCCTTTGGTCTTGTGTTGAATGACGCTGACTCTGTTACAGATACTTTGGGTTCATGACCATCGCTGCCATGTTCATTCCCTGATTCTTATGTTGTTCTCTTATGATTAACGAATCTCCTATATCCTGATTTTGTGCTATGTCGATGATCTTTTTAATTTGGCGAGGAATGACGAGGGCAAGGGACATTCTGTGTAAAATCAAAGCTGCACATTTAGATGTGAGAATTTGGGACACAGGGAGATGGAATTTGGCATATAATTGTCTCGGCCCTGTTGGAATGGACAATGGACTATGGGCATTGGGTTGGATGATGGACTGGAAGATAGGATAGGTGTTTGATATGTTCGGGATTTATGCTATTCACTGTATTATGAGGAATGAATCAAGGTAATCTTTTGACAAGCCGTTGTTGGCTACGACTTTACGCACCGGATGATCTGTATAGTCCAAGGTAACCACCAACCATGAGGTCTTCTACTTGACAACATCATGTTGTAATAGCGATAACTTCACAGCACCGTGCACATAACTTGAAAGTTGAACTGGATTGCCACTGTATATGGATGGAACTGCCTTTAAAAAATAAAAATGACTGATTTTCTAAACCGAGCAACAAAAAGAAGAGATAGAACTGCATCGTAACCCCGTCTTAGAAAAAAGGACCATCCACGCCAGTCGCTGAGTTAGGCCATAATACAACACCGAATAAAAAACGAATCATCATACACAGCCATAGATCAAAAGGTTCATTAACAACACAATCGGAGAAGGATAAGTTAGAGCACGAAGCGAGGAAATGAAGAAAACCCGATTGCAGAATGCAATGTTGAATCATTGAAAGACTAAACTTTTGCTTTCTGAGCTCCCCGAAGCATGCTCAGATAGAAGCAAAAACAAATGAAATGAAATAAGCATAACCTGTACCTAAGCAGGGGTACCATTCTGCCTGCTTCCCGGTGTTGCGCTGCCCTCTTGGGACTCCAGACCCTGTGGCTGTGGGGTTGATGGGCTATGTCTGGTGTTCTGAGCTGCCAGCTGGGCCTTGTTACGGTCCATCAATGCAGCTTGTTCCGCGGCACTGCGGGCATATGTAGCTGCTGCTGCGGAATTCGCAGCAAAGCCTGCCTGGGAAGGGGTTTGGGTTGAGTACTGGACTCGTTGGGGTTGGGTTGAGCCCGCGGGGGTGTAGGGCGTGCGGCCCTGTGGCGTGGCGTTGAAACCTGGCTGACCAGGTCGTGCTGTATAGGGTTGTGGTGTACCTTGGGATGATTGCCCTTGCTGTGCGGCATAATATCCGTTAGGAGCGGGGCGCTGATAATTGGTGCCCTGGCTCGATTGTGAGTATTGAGAGGGATGGCCGGGGCGTTGTTGGCTGGGTGTGCTGGGTGGACGACCCGCACCATAAGCCTGGGTGTATGTGGTTTGTGCTGAGGATTGGCGCACATGCTGAGGGGTGACCTGGAAACCGGGTTGAGATTGTGAAAGACGGGCGTTGGAGGTAAAAGCGCGCTGGTTATAGCCAGACTGAGACCCTTGGTAATTAGGAGGTCGCGGGGCAGAGGGTGTGGAATTCCGGTTCGCCGCAGTGGTCGCTGCAATCAGTGCTGCAGCCCTTTCCTGTGACAAAGTAAAGTCGTCCTTTTCCATGGTACCGTTATAGTCGGGAGTATCAACCAAAATCTTCTGGCTGATATTCAATTCAGATAGCTGGTGACCATCCAACTTAGCAACAGCATAAGGAGGCAGGGTGCTGATGATTGCCACAAGACTTGATTTGAGTGTATCGTAGATGCTGAATTCCGCGTCAGATGGCGTGCCCAGGTCGCTAGCATCAGGAGCAGGGGTTTCATTCGCCTCAGAATCTTGGCGGGTGGGTGGAGAAATAGGTTGATCGAGGTTTCGAATCCGCTGGTAAGAACTGAGGGTGTCCAGCAATCCAGAAATATCGTCCAGCATGTCCTTGATCTCTCTGGATTCGGGGTCGTCTTCAGGTTTAACATCGATTTGGGTAATATCTTGAGCAAAGTCCTCAGGATTGAATGACTTGACCATCTCGTCTAGAGCACTCTCATCAAGTTCACCAATGTTGCCAGGTTGAGCTGTTGTGCCATCTTGTTTCGTTTCTCCGTCAAAGGGAATAGACAGCAAGGTGCTCAGGCGGCTCGCGCCTCGTTGGCCCCACCAAACCATGTTCTTTGAATCATGCTGCACAATTGAGTTGGAGCTGTCGAAAGAAGGTGCGAATGAGGAAAAGACGCCCTGGAGAGCAGATGAATCGATGCCAGTCCAAAGAGCAGGATCGCCCGATTTGTGAACAATATCTGAGTCTGTATGTTGTTTCTCAACACGGTCCCAGTAGGCTGGCGATGAGGTGATTCCGCCGTATTGAATCCATTGAGTAGAGGGGAGAGGCGCAAGGCAATAGTTGCTACGCTCACCCAGGAATGCCTTGCTATCGAATGTGGCGTCGAAGCGATCAATCCAGGTGACTGAACTACTCCGGTGGGATCTTTTGCGCGGAGGCTCCAACGGTGGCAATGATTCACGTGGAGCAAAAACTTCACCAAATGTCCGTTTCGGTAGGGATGCGGCGGCCAGGTTATAAGGAGCAACCTTAGTGGTTGTGATGCCATTGGGCAAGGAGGTCTCGCGCAACTCCTCCTGTACTTCAACAAACTTCTCGGGCCCGGAGTCGGACAGCAATGGCACCTTAGTGGATTTTTGAAGACTTGAAAATAGCTGCCGGGGGTGTGCTGGATTTCCAAAGAGGGTTAATGCGTGCTTGTCCTCTCGGGTACAAAAATTGATCGCGTGGAGATCTGTCGAATCATCATCATCGTCTTCCATTGCCTCGGTCTTGATTTCAGCCTGGTTGACGAAAACTTGGCCAACTAAACTGTTCATGTGTTTTTTAAATGCTGCAATCTTATTGACCACCTCGGTCAAGGGCGCACTGTCGTCTTTTGTGCCATTCACCTGACCTTGATTGCGTTCAATTACAGCAGCCGACGCTCTTTCGATGTCAGAAAGAAACTCTTGCAGGGTGCTGTATCGGTCCGAATTGACGCGCGTTTGTATGTTGGAGGTATCTTGGTCACCCGAAACCTTTGCGCGCTTCGTTCGAGGCTTAGTTGTAGATGTTGGGAAGGGGCAGGAAAGGAGTTGCAACTCGGTATCATGCCTAGTAATTGTCAGAGAGGTGGGCCAGATATATATGAGTCTGATAATAGCTTACTTGAGTAGAAGTCTGATCAGGTTGCGGAGAGTTTCGTGGAGGTTTGCTCGATCGCGCGGCGCAGAGGAACTGGAATCGTCTTGGGTGGACCGCTTCCTCTTTCCGGGAGTTGCGATCATAGTGGTATCATGGGAATCGCCATTTGTGGCGGAAATGGCGGCCGTCTCTCCAGCTTCGTCGGCGCTCATGGTTGCAGAGTCGCGCCTAAGTTGACTTTATTTGACGCGGTCCCCTTCAATGCAGATGGTCGGGGTCCACAAATTAGAGAGCTGGAAGTGAACGTTGCGAAGTCGCGATCACCGAAGAAAGTGTTGCAGGTGGGTGGGTGTGAAGCTGCTCCACGAAGCAACCGTGCGAGGAGGCTCGATGGATCAAACCCGAATTCGAAAGGAGGAGCGAATCGCAAAGAGGGGAGAGAACCACAAAAGGAATCCCTCGAAAATGAGAGATAGAATGATGTACCGAAGGTAGTAAAGTCCAGTGGGATAGGACAATGGAAAATGTAGCGAAGCAGGTAAGGGTCACGTCTGTTTTGCGGAGGGCGAGACGGATACAGTTCTTGACGCTCAGAATGCGCGCCATCCCGAAAAGCGCAACCCGTGACGATCTATCACGTGATCTCTCATTTTCTGCCGAGTTCGAGACGCGATTGTTTTCTCTCTCGATATCTCAACTTCTGAGACAAATACCCATGACTACGTTCATGGATGTCATCGGTTCTCAAGAATGCCCGAAGCCTTTCGGGAATACCGGGGTTGAGAGCATACCTGCTCAATAGAGATCGGTTGTGCCAGGTAATGCTAATCGGTCCTATACTACGAAGCCTGTGCTGATAGCTTCGACCTTAGACACAGTTACGCCGAGCCACACAGCATGATATCCCAGGCGATTTCCGCTCCTTTCAATCCACACCCTTCCCGAATGAACCCGATCTACCTGCAACCGACACCAAGCCCTTATCCTCATACCTCAATGAAAATCCACCCAGCGCATCCACAAAAACCCCAAAATCGACGGATAACCACATATCTGAAGGCGAAAATCTACCTAGGAATGCTGCCAGCATTAAAGTGAAACCGAAACCCGCCGAATATCTCTCCAAAGCTTTGCGCAACACTGGTCATGCTCTTGGAAACGATCAATCGACCGCATCTGATTGGCCTCAATTGGCACATGGGAGGCAAAATGCGAGGACGGTTGGTCGACCGAAAAAGCCGTCTCTGCCGGTGCTCCTTGGGGAGTATATACGAGAGGTAGACCCATTGTTATCACCTACGTCGGATAGCCTCACGGGGAGCAAATTGGATACGGCTCTCAATGAAGTGTTCAGAAAGAAGAGCCATGATTATTTGACCTCGCGTGGCTATGATGTCGCCGATGTCACTGCATGGGCGTGGATCATGAAGAGCCGGAATTCTCATGAGGCTATGGTGCGGTTATTCTTGTTGGAATCCGACAATGCCAAATCAGTTGCGAATACCCCGACAATCCCGGCTTTCATCCCACTCCATATTCTGCGACAACAACACCTCGATGCCCACACGTTTCGTCTGCTTCTCATCTATTCTTTGCATCTCATGAGCGGACAACCGCTTCCGGGCGTATTCAACCCTGCCAGAGTCCCCGAAGATGGGTCCGAGCTGTTACCCGAGGAATTCCATCCCAGGATAGATTCGGGAACCTGCATGATCTTGGTGGTTCGCCTAATTCGTCATGCTCGACGTGTGTGGCCCCAAGCCCTCCTCACTATCGCACGTGCATTTGCCCGCTTTCTGGCAGTTCCAAAGACGGGGGAGACGGAGAGGTCCATTTTGGCAGCACGACACCATGATCGCAAGAAAACCACTCAGTTTAACAACTGTCTCTGGTTACTTTCCCTACCAGCTAAGATTGCTCCTTACCGCTCGACATCAATCCAACAGCAGGCGCAGTTTGAGCTTCTTAGGGCCATGGCTGCCCACACGCCTATACTTCCCGTCTCACGGCAAGGATATCGTGCAGTTGTTGCAGTTCAGCTAGCTCACAAAAAGACGAAAGAGGAGCGACAATCTGCCGAATTGAAAGCCCCGTCTTGGCCTCCATGGAAAGAAGAAAAGCTCGGAATTGACTCCCAGCGCGGCAATGACGGAATGTACAGTCGCGCGATGCAAGTACTTTCGCAAATGAAGGACGCGGGATATTCTCATCGCCTTTGGGAAGATATATCTTCCATCCTAGCGGGCTGGGATACAGATGGCAGCCCAACAGTGCAGACGAGAGCTATGATGCGTCGTCCAAAGGCTTTCTCGGACACTCACAGATACAACCTGGATCACCAGGAAGTTTGGGTTTCCCGTATTCGTTCCACGAGAACTGTACGCGAAGCCTGGGCCTGTTTTCTATCCTACCAGGACCGAGGCCTTCCCCCCAAGGCGGCCATATATGCTGCAATGGCCGAAAAGTTGATCTACCGACGAGCTACAATTCAGAACGGGATTGAGCAGATGAGCCATACCCTCCCAGGCGATGGCCGCGAAGTTTATCCTGAACCGGATTCTGCACGCGACATTATATATGTGCCCATAGAGCCGCCCACGCTGGATGAATTAATCAGCCAGATGCTCTCACATGGGCTCCGGCCTTCCGGGAGATTCCTTGGTTTGCTGCTTCAGTCGGCTTCTTCCTTGCAATCAGGTCTGCATTATCTACAATGCAGTGGCCTGACAGAGGCTCAAATATCCATCTTATCGACTATAAGAGTCAACTCTCGCAAATATTCGACATTGGACCTTGAAGCTTTCCAAGCAGTGCCGGACTATGTGTTTGCATCGTTCATCAAATTCCTCTGTGCGCATTCTGATATAGTCTCCTTGGATGTCAATCGCGGAGAGATACTCACAGCCGACCGCTTCCCTGCTCTTGTAGCCACTACACGCAGGACTGGTCCGAAGACGGATCTTTTTTTGCATATTAAGAAATATCCAGGCCACGGGCATTATCCCAGAGGTCTATGGCATGCGATTCAGCTGACCAAATTGCGGTCCGTCCCTTACACCCCAGCTTGGACCCATATTTTGGCTGCCTTGACTCGTGAACGACTAAGTGAAAATCACGGACTAAGAAGTCGAAGCCTTCAACGCGTGCTCTCATGGCACCAGGCTCTGAAGACCTTGAGCTGGATGCGACAACGTGACATCGAGCCTGGCGAGGAAGGATTCCGTATCATCTGTGTGGCGTTCGCACGAGCCATTGAAGCTGCCATTAGGCATCCTGGAACTGCCGAGCATAGCTTTATGCTGATTGATAAAGCTCAAATCCGTGACCTCAAAGCCGAAAGCGAAGGCGATGACGACTTCGAGGCGTTGTTGCGACGGGCGTTACATGTCTTGAAGGATCAGTTTGATCACCTCGTTCTCCCAGCATCAAAATCCTCAGTGCATGCAGAACGCAGTGTCTTTGCAGATATTTCTTCCAATTCGCCCCTCAGTGTTCCTTCCATACTCCACACACCATCACCTGCTACACTTCACGCTTTTGTTCGGGCTCTAGGATCCGTTGGGGATGACGATGGACTTTTACATCTACTGCATTGGATGGGTCAATCAGCCGATCAGCTCAGAGAAGCTGCAGAAGAGCACTCAAATGGCGACAGAATGATGCGGCGAACTCTTACGGCGATCAGGGTGTTCCTGGAGAGAAGACACCGACGAATGGACACGCGGGTACCGTCGGACCTGGTCATGCAGGAGGCATACGACCTAATCAGCCGGACAGGCTGGGACTGGCCGAGTGATGAAGAGGTTGAGGATTATTGCCAACCATTGTAATTATAGTGTATTTCTAAAGTTCCCCAATGTACATGATACCCCATACATCTTGTAGCTCGGCAAACGTCGGCATCGGAGCTTTCCCCACACCCAAGCAACTTTCAACTTTTCTGGTCATTTCCTCTTCTGCAACGCGACCGCATTCCAGCACGTTTTCTACTACTATATTGACCGGCGATGGCAACGATCATGTCCCCGCGTCTCGTGCGCCTCGCCGCCCCCCTCGCCGTTCGACCGACCGTCTCCTCCACCCGGGTGTTCATCTCACGATACAGCACCGCCGCCGATGAAGACGTCATCAAGACCTCGCAAGTCCCAGCCCCAGGCTCGGGACATGTGCGTGTGCTACAGCTGAACCGACCCAAAGCCCGCAACGCCATCTCGCGCCACTTACTCGACACGCTATCGAAGCAAGTGAACGCCATCGCCGCGGAAGGGGGCAACGGCCCAACCCGGGCTCTGGTCGTCGCAAGCAGCGCAGACGCGGCATTCTGCGCTGGCGCAGACCTAAAGGAGCGCGCCGGCATGACAATGGCCGAGTATGGAGCCTGCCTCCTTGCGGGTGTAATATCCGCAACTTACATTGCCCATTGCTAACAACTCGATGTAATACAGGACAGAAGATTTCCTCCTCAAGCTCCGCGCAACCTTCAAAGACCTCGCCTCCCTCCAAATCCCCACAATCTCCTCCGTCTCTTCCATGGCCCTCGGCGGTGGCCTCGAGCTCGCGCTATGTACCCACCTGCGTGTCTTCGCCTCGTCCAGTGTTGTCGGTTTGCCTGAGACCCGTCTGGCGATTATCCCAGGTGCGGGCGGTACATACCGACTGCCCTCGATCATTGGGGTGAACCGCGCCCGGGACATGATTCTCACTGGCCGCCGGGTGACGGGCCCCGAGTCCTACTTCATTGGTCTCTGTGATCGTCTCGTCGAGGTGTTGCCCGAGGAGGAGGCGCAGGAGGGCGTTGCTCGTGAGAGAGTTCTCCGTGAGAGTATCAAGCTGGCCCTGGATATCTGTGAGGGTGGCCCTATCGCCATTAAGATGGCTCTGCAGGCTGTGGACGCCTATGCTCTTGGTGAGCGGGCCGAGAATGCGGCTTATGAGGGTGTTATTGAGACAGACGATCGGCACGAGGCGCTGCGCGCTTTTGCCGAGAAGCGCAAGCCTGCTTTCCGTGGCAGGTAAGGGTGTTATAAACCATGAATGGACATGGTTCCAAAAAGCTATAGGCTAAAAATAAAGAAGCTCTTCTATGCCAAGGGCTTATCATGATACTCCTGGAAAGTAGCAAAGATGATTTCTTAAACGGACTGCGTTTGTTCACCGCGGTGTAGTTAGGATGAGGTGTATGCCCTAGATGTCACATATTTTGTAGTCAGGCACGCAAGCTATCATGTGGTTTCAGTTGCCTTTTGTGATCATGGGGACGAGGCAATAATTGTGGCGAAAGGCTGGGGACATGATGTATGATTTGCATGTATAAGCTTTTGCTCTCCGCGAGTGATATCTTTCGGTGACTCGGAATAGTTGCAGTTCCATAAACATGATTGCCTTCGAGTCATCCGGCATCTTCCTTGGAAATCGACGGGAGGATCATAACTTTATTTAGATCAGACTTGACTATTAGTTCTGGCCAGGTCTTGCTTGTTCAACTTCTGCCTGCTAGATTTATATACTTCCCGGGATCAACATGGAATTATTATAGAAACATAGCCCACAGCCTGACAATATACAAATCAAAATACCCAGGTACAGGCATATCTTTTAGAAGAAAATAATCTAATTATGGGTAAGAACACCCCTGCAGTAGTTTGAAACTCGTATTCAGTAAGATTGCTGGTTTCGGAGCCAAAACCCCGACTTATTTCTAGGCCTCCCTTTCCCCTTCTCTCCCATGGTCGAAGGTCGAAGGTCGAAGGCCGCATTAGATGGTGAGTCACCAGGCCTCCATATTCCGCAAGGCATACCGACATGCAAATGCAGGCTTGGACGCATGTAATACACGGCTGTACCTGGCATGCCCGATCTCGAGGCTGTGCTAGTACCCCGGGTTAACACCCAATGGGCAATCCGAACTCACCCCCGAGGCACCGCAGGGCGCAAGACAGATCGAAACAGTAATCTGCATACCCATACTAGGACTAGACTGGAGAAACCCCATGGATCTGCAGGAATGGATACGCGGGTGACCCGGGTCAGGGGAACAGCCACAGTCACCTGCAGGAAATATATAAACCGCGCTCTGTGAGTCGCTCCTGCTCTTCCACCTTTACACCTTTCTACTATGGCGATAGCTTCAACTATTTTTTTGTATGATGTCTAAGCCCCTCCCCATCAAGCCCTTTGGCTTGTCGCAGATCTATGTCCCGCGCGACGAACCCAAGGTTGATATTGTCTTCGTTCATGGCTTGAACGGCAGCCCTCATGACTCCTGGACGAGTAAAACTACCGGTTGTTTCTGGCCGGTTGACCTTTTGCCTGATATCCTTGCTGCGCAACGTCCTCGCATCCTCACCTATGGCTACAACGCAAATGTCACGGCCTTCACGGATGGTGTGTCCCGGGACTCGGTCGTTAGCCATGCTGAAACACTCGCCTCGAGTCTTGCTGCCAATCGAAGTGTAAGTTCTGCTATTCTTATCCTTCTGTATTCCTTTGATATATCTTCTAATCTGGGTCTCTACAGCTGAAAGAGTGCTCCGACCGCCCAATAATCTTCGTCTGCCATTCTCTAGGAGGTCTCGTTGTGAAGCGTGCCCTCATATACTCCCGCAGTCTCTCAAACGAGAAAACCGAGCATCTTCGCTCAGTATACGTGTCGACCTTCGGCATTCTCTTCCTCGGTACCCCGCATAATGGCTCTGATATTGCGAAATGGGGTCTCTTGCTACACAATATCTGCAGCGCCGTCCTTCCGAAGAAATTCATGGAGGCATCTCCGCAGCTTGTCAAAGCTCTCCGGACAAACAATGAGACCTTGCAGCATATCAACAGTCTATTTGTAGACATCATGGGCCGATTCCATATCTATTTCTTCCACGAAACGCGATCTACAGATGTACGAGGCACTCGAGAAGTGATTGTGGACGAAGCATCGGCGGCTCCTTATATGGAAGGCGTTGAGAGGATGGGTATTGAGGCAGATCACAGTCACATGTGCAAGTTTGACGATGAGAATGCTGCTGGTTATGAGGTGGTGGCTGAAGCTATTCTCCGATACTCGCGCCAGGCTCCTACTATCATCAAAGATCGCTGGGTGGAGGAAAGGAACGTCCGCACACAGGAAAAGAAAGCCAAGGCCAGAGAAATCTATGACGGTGAGTCGACTTATTTCATACTCTGAATGATGCTCTTCTATGCTTTCAGTACTCTTTTCAGTGCGCTTTCAGTCGTACCTTCGACCATATGTTTGATTCCGTCCTTGACATATACTAACTATTGCAGGAAGAGTAGATGACCCAGCGAATAGAAGCATGCCAGATTTGAATAGACCTGGTATGACACACCTTCTTCCTGCACCTGAGGAGTCAGTCACGCTGAGGAGCTATGAGATTGAGGAGCCTGCCGTTTAATCACTTTTTTGAACTCCAGTTGGCGTTGCTTGGTTAAATCACATTCCTGTCTTTGCTTTCATCCCTCTATTGATGCTGAACCCAAGGGACCACATACTTCAAATCAATTATTCCCTTCAAACTCGGACTGTGCTCGTGTTCCATGTACTTAATTGCTCTGGGTGGCTCCCATCTTATGTCCTCAATAGCTGACATGATTTATCTTGCACTTTCTTCCCAGAGTCAGACCTGCTGACGTTCGCATAGTCCAATCCGTACCAACTCTGCCGCCTGCTGCTGCAACAGAAGGCCGCAACTCACCCGTTTCTGATCTGGGAAACAGTGGACTCGAATTCTCCCATTATTCCCTCACAAGCCCACCGCTATTCGTGGCACCCCCGGGCTTTCATCCAAATGCCACATTTTTCGGCATGCAAAAAGAGCTTGAAGTTTTGCATAATCGGTTGTTCAAAGCCAAGTCGCGTGCAGAAAGGACTATGGCTGTTTTGATCTCTGGCGTTCCAGGTTCTGGCAAGACGCATCTAGCGCGACAGTATGTGTTCGCACAACGCGACTGTTATCCAGGCGGAATCTTCTGGATTGATGCCAAGTCCCGCGAATCAGCATACAAATGTTTCTGGGAGATTGCCCAAGCCGCCACGCTGGTTGACCACAAGGAGACCGTAGAACCCGAGTATCAGGAAACCCAGAGGTATGTAAGTGCCGTCCGGAACTGGCTTCAGACACGACAGGATTGGCTTCTGGTCTTTGATGGCGTTACCTTTGACCGGGACGATGATATCAACGAGTTCAAGTCTTTCTTGCCGTGGAATCGCCAGTGCAGTATCATTTACACCTCGGTCGACACGACGTTGCGGAAAAAGCAGCGACTGTATGAGCCCTACTGTCTGATGATCTCGAGAATGCACGTCGAGGACGCTTGCAATCTTTTGTTTAAGGACGTTGGGATCACTCGACCTACAGCCGAACAGATCTCCAAGGCTACCCGGATAGTAGAGCACTACGAGTGTTTACCTTTGGCGATCCATGCTATTGGTCATCGTCTCAATGCCACAGGAAAGCCCATTGAGAAGTATCATGTCAAATCCCAAGTGACCGACAAGAAGCTCGCGGAACCATTCTTGAGCATCATGAATGATTTGTTTCGTCTGCAACAAAGACAGGCATTGCATTTGATTAACCTCCTCTCATTCCTTGGCCACCAAGTTCCCGTTGGACTTCTGAACCTCGGCAGGGCTGCCATGACCGCTGAGAATTTGGAAATCCAGACCAGTGCCCAAACCGGAGAGGAACCTGATCTTGATAATACTCTCGGAACACTCATACACTATGGACTGATCGAGAGGACCTCCGATGCGGGCGTTGTTCGACAAACCTCGTCTTTGCACCGGTTTGACCATCAGTCTGATGAGGAGACAGCCGGGGACACCAAGCCTGTTCCTGAAATCTCGGACTCACTAAATGAGAGCAGCCAGGAAGGATTCTTTTCCATTTACCGCCACAATTCGGCGGTCGACGTGGTCAAAATCCACAGTGTGGTCCAAGGTTTCTGCCGAGATGAGCTCCGAATCAAGGACGAAGAGTATAAGGGTGCCATGAACAAACATGACCCAGGGTTTTACGATACCTGGTTGATTGTTGCCACTCGGTTTCTCATCAAATCCTACGAAGCCGCTAGGGAGAGAATGGCCCATTACCAGGACTGTGGCCTTGTTCGGGACTATCGAGAATACGAAACCCACGCTTCGCGACTGGCTGAGCTCTTTCCAAAGAGACCTTTGATGGGTTCACATCCACCCATCGTTCGTGAAGCACGAGAGGGCCTGCGTCGCCTGCTGAAGAGCATAAGCAAAGAGATCGAGAATCTCTCTCCTAGCTCCTCGCATCACTCCTCCGGTAACCAAAAGTCTGTTTTTGATCGCTCAAGTAGCTCGTCTTCATCCTTTCCCGAATCTTCGGCAGACGAAGGTATTTCGCGACAGAATACATTCAATTGGAATGATATTGGCTCACCTCGAGCGGAATCCCCTGAGCAGATGGCAGTGCCACTTCCTCGCTTCAGATTGGAGCTGTTCCCTCCCCATATATTCAGAGGACCTGGATATGAGTCGGAAGAAGGCTATGAAACTGATGGGGAAGCCAAGGCAGTTGTTCGAGTCTCTCCAGCTTTGTCACAGTTAAGCAATACTACGGAGAAACCGAAACCGCCCCTTTCATCGAGCCCCCCAGTTCTATCCAGCGAACAGGAGTGGCAAGTGGTCAATCGTCACCCAAAGCCAAAGCCAAACCCACCCAAGGGGAGAAACCAGAAAAGGCGGAACAAAGGCCCTCGAAACTTTAGAGACGCCAAAGCCGACACACCACTCGCAAAAGTATCCTCTATCCAGGGACGAGGATCCTCAAGTCGGACGACCTCGGCTGAAACGGGGAGCTCCTCAATACTGGTTTCGGAGGCTGAAAGAGCGCTCGCTGCAGTGCGTCGATATAGCAACTCCCAGGCGTCCTCTGAAAGTTCACAGCAAACGGCTATCTCTCTTCCAACGAATCCGCCAGCGAGCAACGAGAATATGCCGACATATGCAAATGTGGCCACCCGGCGAATCATAGAGGCGGAGTCAGCTGTGAAACGTCCATCATCAGTGCCTGTATCACACGCGCTAGACCCTGCTAGTGGCGTGCAGATGAAACCTTCCACTGAGTCGCTTGACAGTCAAATGGGCTATGCCTTCGCGTCACCACTCTCTCATGAATTGAGTTCTCACGAATTGTTAGTGGAACCTATGAGTCGGTCAACATACAGTGAGCCTGGTGATAATATCTTTGGTCATCAGATGAGTGACGTTGACTATCACACTGCACCTGGATCACGATCTCATTCTCGCCGTGCCTCAATCGCCCAATTCGAAATCCCCCGGAATTTGTCTGCAAGTGTGCCATCCCTCTTTCCATACCCGCCACCGTTACCCTATGATGAGAACATTGCTATCAGCATCCCGAATCTCAGAAGACCATCAAAAACGTCAGGCACAGGCACCTCATCTGGATTCCCCGGACCTTGTGCCATTTCTCATCCATCTGCGATCATGCCAGGCTCATTCCCGCTCTCACAAAATTCAAACCTACCCATGGGGTCTGCTCCCGAGCGGCCAACTGCAGAAGCACTATCGCGTGGCTCATCTGCGTTTTCACATCAATCGTGGGCGACAGAACCCGTACGATACCCACCGCGGTTCTCACCAGTCCCAAGTTTTCAACATCAGCCCCCAGAGATAGCATCTGCTGTACCCCAACACACCCAACAACAGCAATTACACTCTGGAATCGGAAGCTGGACAGCCGAGTTGCCCTTGGCGGGCAGCGCTCCGTCCGACCCTACCATCACTGGCCCACCACCATCACGCGGGCGACTAGGGTCAATGGATGAACGACTGAAGCTCACCGAGCCGGGATTCAACCCGGAACTTGAGCCTTCACAGTACTTGCATTTCGGCGGCTACCGCGTCGATGTCCGAGATCCACGTCACCGGCTGAGCGAGTCTGTGCGGCTCCAGGCGCCACGTCACGTACCTAAGTACCAACTGTATCATCCCAATCTATCCGGTCCTTTAATCCAACACGATGGTCATTTATATGCACCTGCCCCACCACTGGAGGTGTATGGAAGACGAGCACGAAGTGGAAGCTCGCCTTCACGTCCGAGCTATGATGGTCTCGGTGTGCGATTCTCTTAATCTCATAATCCTGTTTGTCTTTATTGTTTCTTGTTTCCGTGCACTTGCATATATACGGTCATTGGTGTAATGCGTTATCTCTCTATTACCACCTGGTTGCATCTGCTGGTCTAATCTGCATCTGATCGCGCGTTCATCATCAAGGTAGGGTTGAATGATACCCGGAAACATCGTTTTTGACAGGAGTTTGGCTTGCATTAATTGACCAAAACCATAGCATCTAGAGGTGGCTCAAGGAGCATAGTATGGAATGCAATTCTTCAGCGCTTCCCATCAAACCAAATGCGTATCACTTGTACGAGCAACCATCTGTTTTGAACATGAAAGAAATTAGAGCCAAGTTAACTATTAAAATAACCCCCACGAGAGTTAAAAAAGAACACCGATCACCATCGCTCAAAGCCCAAATACCCAAAGACCATAAGAAACCACCCATTAATAACTTCCCTTCTCACCAACATCAGCCTTAGTAACCGCCACAGCCCCCTTCTCAGCAATACCAACAGCATCTATAGTATTATATCCCTCACCCCCAGAAATATCCGAGTCCTCAACATAATCCTTGGGCTCCATCCACCCAGTCTCCTTCTCCATGCCAGGTGGAGCAGAAGCCAAGCAACTCAAATAGTAAACCCCAAAAGCAATAATCAATCCGGTGGGATAGGCGATATAATAGAACCGCTGGATGCCCATGGGCGCCTTGACGCCCATTTGGTGCAGGAATCCGTAGAAGTTAGGTGCTATAGCCACGACATAGGCGAGGAAGGCGCGCGGGTTGAAGCCGTGGAAGTATCTGTATGGACTTGGCTTTGAGATGTACAGCGCTGGGATGTTAAGGTAGCCGCGGCGGATTAGGTAGTAGTCGCAGATTAGGATTCCTGCTATTGCTGAGAGGAAGATTTGGTAGGATGATAGGAAGGTTATGAAGATTGAGGCGCTTGCTAGGAGGTACCAGGGGCAGATTGCGTAGGAGAGGACTGGGCTTTGTTAGCAGTGGTTCCTTTTGTTGGAGGGGTGTGTGTGTTCTTACCGGCGCAGATGAAGAAGCCTCGTTTGATTGTGATGTATTTTGGTAGTAGGGCTGCGATGTCGTTGCCAGCGCTGGAATATGTTAGACATTCTCTGGTTTTCTTGGGTGAATGGAGCGTCCTTACGGAATGGAGTTCTCGAAGATGGCCGAGAAGACTGTGGAGTAGACGAATGCCAGGGAAATAAAGGCGCAGGCGGCACGGTTGCCATGGGTATAACGCTCTCCCTCCATCAACTTGTCAAGGAAGGCCAAGGGGTTCCAGATAAGCTGCAACTCATGTTAGCATGATATTTTCTCGTGGGAATCAGCAGTACAAACCTCTCCAAAGATCTCCTTGCTGGATGAAGCAATCAGGTTTCCTAGAATAGCAACTAGGAAGTTCGATAGTGGGAAGCTGACGATCTGACCGATGAGGACATCATTAGGCTTTGTAGTATATCGCTGAAGATCAGACGCGTTGGAGATGAAAGTTCCACAGCTAGCAAGCCCGAGGAATAAGAACTTGAAGATCAAGAAGCTCTTTTCGGTGCCTTGGATTTTTGAGGGCGCATTAAGTGACTTTAGCGAGCCACCAGCCAGAGATACAGTCCATCCAAGCATAGCAAAGGCCGCACAGAAGTAGACGGCAACCTTGGCATAGACCAGGGATTTCATCTTTGGTACGGGCACAATTAAAAATGCACAGTTAACCAGCCTACAGAGTTGTCAGCCGCGAAGTATTTAGATGGACAGCAGATCACTATACCAGTAGATAAAAAAGCACATCATCTGCGCAGAGGTCAAAGCCGATTTAGAGCCCATCTTGTCTGGGATGTTCTCAATTGAAGGGAAAATGGCATGCAGGAAGACACTAAACGAGCGTAAGTCATTCCGCCAACACATCGCGTCTTGGGAAGAGGTAGAGAGAAAATACTCACTATAGACACTGCGCGCCTTGAACGGAATTGACGCCATTCCAGACAATTGACATAGCCGCACGGTTAAAAGTCGGCCACAGGGCACCCCATGTACCGAAACTGGAGCGACAAAGCACAGGGAACGGAATGCGATACATGGCACCAGCACGACCATTCAGGGCCATCAAGGCACCGGCCAGGATTTGTCCGCCAAAGGAACAACCGATCGCTTCCCACATAGTCAGACCCATGGACATACCCGTGGAAGCCGTGTAGAGGTTGCTAACATTGGCGGTTGCAGAAAACCAGAACATGATATAGGTGAGTTGGGACCATGTTCGGTCTCTAATCGGGGTGGGTCGGATGGAGGAATTGTCCAGCATGTCCACGGGGCGAGTGATGCCATCTTGCTCTGTCCTTTTGACGATTAATCGTTGATGCAACCGGGTTAGCGTCGACATGATTGCGCTTGGTCGCAGATGCAATGCGAAAACAGTGAGAAGGGGGAACGACTGCAGTTATGAGGAGAGGAATGCGCATGTGGTTAGGGCTATTTGAGGCGATAAGAAAGTCCCGCATGGGTTATGAGCCTGTCAACTGCCCACGCCAAACCCCCTGCTATCACACAAAATGCAACAGACTGCAGCGTATCCCCTTATCAAAAAGCCAAGCATATGGGCGTCGAAAAGGCCGGACTTTTCCGCAACTCCGACGGTTATCGGTCGGACTTGCAGGGAACGCGTTCATGTATGCGGGGGACTCTTATATACCCGACTTCGCATTGGTTATCTTACCTGCAACTTACCTGCAACTCATCTGTACAGCAATTAAGCAATTATGGCAACCCTAGTTGAATACACCCAGATCGAATTGCTCACACTGAGCGGCCCTGAATACCGCCGAGTATCTACTGCTCCCCCGCGACCCCCGACCGAGGATGAAATCCCGATCATAGATCTTTCCTCGATTGATGGCGATATAGAAGACCGAAAGGCCATCGCATCCAAGATAAAATCAGCGGCCGAAAACACAGGCTTCTTCTATATCAAAAACCATGGGATTGCAGAAGAGCTCATCCAGAATGCTCTATCGCAAGCCAAAACTTTCTTCAATCAGCCAGACGAGAGGAAAGAGCTGGTTTCAAGTAAGAAATCTAAACTCTCAGATGGCTGGCATGGACTTGGGACAACTCAAGTAAATAAAACTGAAACACGAGGTCATTCCCCTCTCATTCCGGGTGAGACATCCCAGCCACTAACCGCAAATCCTAAAGATCGCAAAGAGACATTCTCCGTGCGCTACAGCCCTAAAAATGACCCGACAATCTCCGACCCAGAATCGCTGCTCACAGACGAACGATACTCATACGGCGGCGACGATCTGAAATGGGAGGGAACAAGCCACCTCCCGGGATTCCGCGAAACAACAATCGAATTCTACCAGCGCCGCCTCGCCCTCGCACGCAAGATGGTGCGCATCTTCGCGCTCGCATTGGACATGCCAGAGGACTACTTTGACGGAGTGACAACCCACCCCGGCGCAGACGGTCTCTATGTGCATTATCCCGGCACAGAAGATGCGCTCGAAGACAATAAAACCGATGTCGATGTCGGCATAGGCTCGCATACCGATATCCAGTGCCTAACTCTCCTGTGGCAAGATATGTCGGGAGGGTTGCAGGTCCTTTCTGCTAGCGATGAGTGGCTCGATGCTCGACCTATTGCCGGCACGCTTGTTGTTAATATCGGGGATTTCTTGCAGCGTCTTTCGAATAACCGGTTTAAGTCCACTGTGCATCGGGTTTATAATCGTCAGTCTACCTCTAGGTATTCTATGCCCTTTTTCTTGGGCTTCAATCCCGATTCGGTTTGTCAGGTTGTGCCTTCTTGTGTTGATGAGGCCCATCCTGCTCTTTATGAGCCTATCTCCTGTGGAAAGGTTAGTTGATTCTCTCATACCTTTTTATTGCGTATTCTCACATCTGCATTTAGTGGCACCGCAATCGGCTCGAGCTGTCATCGGGCAGGCCCATCAGTGTATAAATGTAAAGTTGTTGATAACAGACTCCTGTTGCGTAAATGCTGTCATATAATTTAATGTAGAACGAGTGAAATATCCGTTAAAACGGTCGCATAGACTCCTCCAACCCATCCCATCCAGATGAAGGCATAGAATCAATAAACCGGAACGGCGCCCAATCCGCCACAGACATAGGATAAGAATACGAACTATCCCCCGAATTAATCGAAACACTTGAATCCAGGTAGTCCCGTGCCTTTTTTTGAACAACATTTGTTGCCCAGTTGAAAACGCCCTCAATACTCCGCGGTATCCTGGCCTGTGTCCGGACATTCTCCATTAATGTATATGTCGCGTGGATATCAGATATATTTGACGAGTATTCCGCGAGAGTGACGCCCGCGTATGCACCGAGCAAGTAATCATAGGTCGGTCTGACGAACGCAGTGTCCGACGAGCCGAAGATTAAAATCTCGCTCAGTACTACCTGCGCATGGCGGATGACGGTTTGGGTCAAGTCCTTTATGCGTTTGTTGTGGTGCAGTGAGCCGGGGGACATGCCTTGGTGCTGTTTTGCTAGTTCCCAGCGTGATAAGATGAGTGAGACGCAGGAATGTGCCCATGTCAATACGCTATTCCCATCTGTGATTGAATTTCAGCTAACTGCGCCTTTTGGTGTATTGAGTGAGGGATCATACCGGCGAGATATTTTCGGGTCCATCTAGTTAACATTTCCCAGGCTTCGCCCACCGAGTTAGCAGTGTTGTAGATAACCTCGTAGAGAAGTATATAGATTTTGAGCTCTGCTGCAATGATCTGATCAAAAGCTTCGAAGCCCGGGTATTTGACAATTTCCGTCCACTGACGGAGACGGTCGCAGGAGACCACGGATGGCCGACCAGTTCCAATCGCAAATCTAGGTCGATAGTTAGCTTTAGGATTGCCCATATTGAGGGTAAGTTGATATAGCACATACTTCAAATGTACCAGAGAAGCCTGTATCCACATCCTGCACATATTCCGACTCGTATCGTCGTAGAAGGAAGTAAGAGATCCAAGCTCAGAAAGAGAGAAACTAAGCATGCAGTGGGTGATAGTCGTGCTACTCATCAACCAGCTGTCAATATATCTACCACCTGGCACCAGAGGACCAAAACTCCAGGCACTGAATATAAGCATGGCATGGATCGTGGTGAGGCCAATTGGCGTATCTAAGGCTTTCATGCCTAGATGAGTTTTGACCATTGAATGCAGTGTAACGTGGAGATTCGAACGGTTGAGACCAGCTGTTGCGCGGAACCCTGCCAGCAGACACATCGCGAAAAGCAGAGGGTAGTTTTGTTTGAGATCCGACATTGTTTCGTGCGGGAACGGGTACCATGATGCTATTTGTTCGAAGCCATGCTGAAAAACAGAGGCGAAGTTCTCGGAATCTAGACCCATCTCGGTCTGGGGTGGTAGTGAGTCATTGACCTTCGGTTGAGAATTTGTTGCCACAGGCTGTGGTTTTTTCCATCCGGCCAAGTATGTCTGAGCAGCCAGGGCGACTGTCACAACGACTAGGGTCACCCGCGACACCTGGAAGAGGATTCGTGTAGTAAATGGCTTCATGGTTAATTTTGGGTCGTCTCAGAATGCCACAGTGTCTCCATTTGTTTATCTGTTGGTAAATCACTATTGGTTTTCGTCGGGGCTTACTCGGCTTAGGGCTTGTCCCGATCTGCATCCGAACGTCGGTGTTCCGTCGCGCGGTCACCAGCTTGTGAAGGTAAATACAAGCCCATGTCTGACCCGTTCCATGATCGCTTTTTCATATGTTTGTTGACGCATGTAAAAATCATAATGGCTCATCGCGCCATTTGGAGGGCGTTGTGCGCAGTCTTGCTGCCTGGCCTCATTGCGGCAAAGCTTGTCCGTGAAGAGTTCACACTGACATGGGATCTGGGGGCTCCAAATGGGCACGCCAGGGAGATGATCAAGATGAACGATGAGTTTCCCGGCCCGTATTTTCTGTGGGACGAGGACGACGACATCGAGGTAAATCGAACAATACTTTGCTCTTCGTCATCTAGTAACTCATTTAAACTCTAGGTCATAGTTCACAACCGAATGCCGTTCAACTCGAGCATCCATTGGCACGGACTGATGTAAGTCATTCCTTTCAGAAATCCGGATTTTTCACCGACAATTCGTCAGGATGCAAGGCACACCTTGGTCTGATGGCGCGCCCGGTGCGACGCAGCTGCCCATCGAGCCCGATGAAATGTTCATCTATCGTTTCAAAGCCAGTCCCAGTGGCACTCATTGGTGAGACATAATACGAAATTACAATCCATTTTCCTCTACTAACAGCTGCAGGTACCACGCTCATTCACGAACAACTTTATTAGATGGGCTGTATGGTGGGATCTTTATCCGGTGCATACCCGAAACAGGCAAACGGCCATGACCCCATGCTAAACTTGGAGTAGACCGAATCCAGACACTCCAGCTCCATGGAGCCTGATCTCCAATGACAAGTCGCACATTCAAGCAATGGCCAAGGCGGCCAGCAACCCCAATCCGGTGCTCGTATCAGACTGGACGCATGTCAAATCCTGGAATTATATGGAAGCCGAGGAGGCGTCCGGGTACACAATTTTGTATTTATTGCCGAAATTCCGATATACGAGTTGAGAACTAACCATTGATGCAGCTGTGTGGATAGCATTTTGATCAATGGCAAGGGTAGCATATATTGTCCCGGAGAGGAATATCTGGTCAACCACACCAGTACTTATATGAAATGGGCACTGTATCCAGGCCATGTCAACGACAAGGGGTAAGTCACTCCCCCATTGGGTCTTTGCGATAGTCATCCTAACAATTTTAGGTGTTTCCCATTCATGAGATCTACCGAAGGCCCCTATCTTGGCCAGGGAAGACCAGAGACGATTCCGTTGCACCTTCAAAAAGGCTGTGTTCCTGCCACGGGTGACCAAGAAGTAATCCACGTAGATGCAACATCAAAATGGGCAAGCCTCAACTTCATCGGTGCCGCTACCTTCAAAACGATTATCTTCTCGATTGATGAGCATCCCATGTGGGTCTACGAGGTGGACGGGCACCGCATCGAGCCACGAAAAGTGGACACAGTCAAGATGTACGCCGGCGAGCGATACGCTGTCATGATCCAGTTAGACAAGAGGCCCAAAGACTACACGATACGCATAGCCGATAGTGGACTGACCCAAATAATCTCCTCCTTTGCCACATTGCGCTATGCGGGCAGCCCGGGTATTGACTCTGATAGCCACGGAGTCATTAACTATGGGGGACAGAATACCACAGCCGTGGTAACACTCGATCGGGACAATCTGCCGCCTTTCCCTCCACTCCAGCCAGCCACTCACTCAGACGAGCATTTCGTCCTTCATACTCACCGGTGGATGAGTCCCTGGCAATACACGCTCAGTGGCGGTGGAATGTGGCAAGAAGACCGCAGTGCATACTCGCCCCTCCTCTACGACATTGAGCAACCAGACGCCCAGGACAAAGGCCTCATCATCCGCACTCGGAATGGATCGTGGGTCGATCTCATTGTTCAGGTTGGCTCGCAGCCAGGCCAGCCGCAGGAGTTCCCACACATGATGCACAAACACACGGGCAAGATGTGGCAAGTGGGTGCGGGCGAGGGTATCTGGAACTATACTTCGGTAGACGAAGCGATGGCGGCCGAGTCGCACCGGTTCAACCTTAAGAACCCTAACTACCGCGATACATTCGTCACTTCATTTGATGGTCCTTCCTGGCTCGTGTTGCGATACCATTCCATCAATCCCGGTCCATGGCTCTTTCATTGTCATATTGAGACGCATCTGGCAGGAGGTATGGCGGTTGCCTTGTTGGATGGTGTTGATGCATGGCCGGAAATTCCACCAGAGTATGCGCCCCAGCAAAAGGGTCTGGTGCCTGGCCAGCCTGCCCCACGACCGGGAATATACCTCCCCTCGCCTGAGGAGAAACTAGATGCTTCTGGGGATCTAGAAGGGGCCATGGAACAGGCGGGGATAGACATGGTCGAAACGTATCGGTATTCGAAAATTTGGAACTCGGTATTGCGGAAGATGATTGGGTTTCTCGAAACCATCAAGTCTACTAGGTAGCAATGCTGTATATTGGGCATTTATATTAGGGCAATCTTAAAAGGACCCCTCTTGTTGATATTCGGTCCCCCTCTCCACCTGT
>ERZ1673737.1414-NODE-1414-length-23500-cov-16.795649_pt1 | contig 23500 bp, 22 predicted proteins | sample MGYA00580211_ERZ1673737 | MGnify/ENA primary metagenome ERZ1673737 (study PRJEB41218, sample SAMN15661789) | gut metagenome | host: Homo sapiens | place: Canada: London | collected 2015-08-20/2019-03-30 | study: EMG produced TPA metagenomics assembly of... | reverse complement strand
ATTTTTCATTTTCCTCCTATCTATATTAAAAAATCACAACAATCTTTATAGTATACTTTTCGTAACAAAAGAACTTCAAAATAAAAGCGGAAAATGGTATAATTTTCCGCGAATATAAATAAATATCTTATTATTTCTATTTAATAAAAAAATGGCACGAAAGGTATACTTTTCGTGCCATAGTATTGCTTTTAAATCAATAATTATATAATTTTGTTTGATATGCTATTAAAAAGCATTGTCTCTCTCAACCTTGAATTACATACACAAAGAAGTTATATTCCTTTATATCACTCTTTAGCTGATTTTTATAAATAACATCATTAAAAGGCGAATGCTTATAGCTACTCATATATCACCCTAATATTTAATTACGCTCTATTAACTCTGGATACCCTACATCAATATAATATTTCTCACCAGTTTGATAATGCCTAATTTCATACTCCTGTACGTATTCATTAGCCATGCTATCTAAAAACAAAATATTGAAAATAAAACCCTCATTTAACTTTTGTTTTGGAACATTAAGCCTTACTATCTTTGTTTCATTTATTGTAAACACGTCTTTGTAAGCGATTCCCAAATAATTTTCTCCTGTCCCAAATGTAATAGTATTAGCAAAACCATTCCCTATATTAGTAATTCCTAAATAAATCGACTCAAGTGATTGTGGTTTTAGTTTATTATCTTGCATATTAACGCCTGATATTTGAAATTGTTTTATATCACTATTATTATAATTATATTGTGAAGTAACTTTATTAACGTTTAAAAATGGTTGAATACTTTGTCTTAATTTATTTCTGTCAGCTTCTCTTGTAAATTGAATTGTATAAAACACTCCAAAAACAGCAATTATCCCAGAAAAAATTCCACCTAAAATTCCTCCCCAATATGATGCTAATGAACCAATCCATGTTGCATTAACATCATTATCCACTGATAGTTTTACAACACTAGACTGAATTAAATTTTCAACTTTATATGCGCATCCCACAAAAATAATAATAAGTAGTACACTCGGAATAATAACATTTTTCCACTTTGACTTTTTCTTCTTTGGCTGATTTTTACCAAATCTTTTCATATTTACTTCAAAACTCTTCATATTTATCCCACTTTTCTTTATTTTCTTTTATTATGTTTCCTAAAATTATATTCTTTTCTCACTTCTGCAATATGTACAAACTCTTACCAATCTTTCAACAGAATCATACTTATACTACTTTATGATTCAGTCATGCTAAAATTAATTTTGTTCAGTTAACTCAATTAAGAGCAACCACTTTATACTATTTTGTTTAACTTAATAATTATTTTATCTACTTTATCATGCATTAATTTATCATATTATCACTCCTTACCTTTAACATAAATTGCATAAAAGTTGATATCAAGGCAATATCATAAAGATAATAAAAAAACTCTGTAGATTCATTTGATTATCCAGACTCATCAAATAAAAAACCTACTAGTAGAGTAGAAAAGCAATATATAATTTTAATAATAACTAGTCGTATATTTGGTTCTTTCTTGTAAAATTTTATATTTTTTCTAACTGTCTGCAATAATATATTACTTGTGATTTCTGAATTTGCACCTTCTTCCCTAATTCCTTCTTCTACTAAATTTGCTTCTTTATAAGATCATTGGCATATTTTGCAACTTTTTTTCAATGCGGCTTGTGCATGCATCATCTGAAAAATTATCAACTTTATTTTCATCAATATTTATTTGTGTCACACATACCACCTCCCCATAATATAAGTTTTATAAATGTGAAATAATTATATCATATATATACTACTGATATACCCAATTTATTGGTTTTCTTATTTTAATTCTTTAAATGCTAAAATATAGTGTCAGTATAATTACTTCAAGGTAGTTGTTGAGTGAGTAGTTACGATGAAGTAAATCAATCAATATGATAAACTTGAACATCTTAAAACACTAACTGTAACTTACATCCACAAATAGTTTTATGTTTCTCAATGATGACTTATTTTTTATATCTTTTATAGTTTTGGAATTTCATTTCTAGACATGCCTAGCGATAGTTATCTAAAAATCTTTTTGTACTTTTACTCGTTAGTTTTCATAATAAAAAACTCCTTTCCTGTAAAATATTGGGTAGATACGATGATTATCTACACCCTTAATTTTACTGGAAAAGAGCATGTATGATATAATTGGTCAACCTAATCGTAATGATTGGTCAAATATATCGAGATTATTGGTCAACTACACCATAATAATCATATTAAATATGGTGGATTTGTTTAACGGATTCACTGACCTTTTCTAGCGTAACGTATGGACTTATGTTACTGTATAGAGTGGCGTTGCCGCTCCGTAATTATCAGTCAGCTACTTCATAATAAATAGATAACTGCTTCAGTAGTATTTTAGTATTTGTCTATATATCTCATCTTGTTATAATGAAATATCATTAAATAATTCTCCAGAATAGAACTCGTTCTCCAACATCTCTCTAAATCTTTCTTTCACTGTAATAACATCTTCTTTATATGTCATTCCATACCAAGTATCATTAGTACGTAATACCTTTACACTCATTTTACCCTGTTCTAGTAATTGACCAATAAATACTGGTATTAAATATTCTGATTTAAGTGGATCTTGAGATACTTCCTTTTCAAAGAATTCTTTAAATCCTTCTTCCAATATATCTAAGAAATCAGGTGTTAATCCCCACATATTCATAGATACTAAAGAATCAATATCTAATACTTGGTCATCTGCAATTGCACCATATTCAGTTTTTATGATATTCTTTGTTTCAATAATCTCTGTTAGATTATTATCACTATTCATCTTACAGATACCTCTAGTTACACTACCATTATCTGATAGTGTATTTTTTAGTACAAAGCCGGCCATACATGATTTACCGCCATTGATTAAGAATTCATGTACAGCTTTAAAGGCTTCCTTACCATAGTAATCATCTGCATTAATTACTACAAATGGAGAATCAATGATATCCTTTGCAGCAAGTACTGCCTGCCCTGTTCCCCATGGTTTAGTTCTACCTTCTGGCAAAGTACATGGAATATCATTTATATCCTGAAAAGCATAATCTACAGTAACATTATACTTAGCACATATATCAGTGATTCTGTTGCCAATAACCATCTTAAATTCATCTTCTATATCCTTACGGATAATAAATATTACTTCATTAAAACCAGCTTCTATCGCATCATGTATAGAATAGTCCATGATGATATGATTATTATTATCCACTGGTTCTAATTGTTTGATACCTTTCCCAAATCGACTACCTATACCAGCAGCCATAATAAGTAATGTTGTTTTCATATTTTTTCCCTTCTTACAATATCCACTTTGTTCTTAAAATTTTTTACTTAATCAAATCATATATGATTTTTCGTAAATTCAGATATTACCTAATTAAATATCTAGCTCTTTTCTCCTATTAAAATTCTAGTAAATTTCCATTTAAATAATAACTTACTAATCAAATAAGATAAGCATACTGAAATCACAAAACAAAATATTGATAGTACATATATATTCAATTTTCTATTCAATAACGCAATAACCACATATATAATTTGTTCATGAAATAAATATATAGGCATACTGTATTTGGCTAATTTTATTGTGATTTCATTATTCAATGAAGTATTTGCTAAACTTTGTAAAACAAAAAATGCAGATACTCCACCAACTAAATGTAAAATACATTGGAGTCCATATGAATATATTTTATAAAAAGCAGAAACATTACCAACATTATACGTAAACATATAAATAGAAAACAAAATAAAATAAGAGCCTATAAAAAGCAAAGAAAATAATTTACTATTATTGCATATTTTTTCGATTTTGAACTTTCTTATGAGAAAACCACATCCAAAAAATAAAACATAAGTACATGCAGTCCATATCATATAATAATTCGAACATATATTACTTCCAAATAATCCTACCAAATAAAAACAACACATGATAATAAACCCATAAAAAGAATGTTGATCAACAAAATGAGCTAATGGCCAAAAAATTATAAAAACCCAAAATAACATTAACAAAAACCATAGTTGACTGGGATTAGTACCTAATAAGTATCTAAAAATTATCTCATTACTTTTATATTTGAAAAAATATTGATTTATAGGTATAACCCAACAAACTAAGACAAATATAAAAGGAATAATTAATCTCTTGAATTTTGTCAATATAAAGGATAAATAATTTTGGTATTTATGTTTTTCTATTTTCAAATAATAAAATATATAACCGGAAATCAAAGCAAATCCATATATATGAAAACCACCAATAAAAATACTCAAATATTTAAAGATAGTTGAAGTCTTCTCGGGAGTCAAAGCAGTAAACCATGCACCATTCCAAAAAGAAATACTGTGCCCAATTATCACAAAAAACATAAGTATGGTTTTAACAAACGTACAATTACTTAAATATTTATCTTCCAATATTCTTTTCCCTCCTTTTATTAATTAATAAATACAGAATTTCTCTGTTATATATAAGATAAAATATTCCATATATTAAAAATGAAATGATAAAGCAAGCAAAACCTAATACGCAAAAATCAATATAATTTTTAATATTTAAAGGCAATCTATATGCATACGTTGAAAATAAGCTAAAAATAATTAAACATCCAACAATATAAGAAAATTCTAATAATGATTTTTTATGTAATACGTACTTATTAATATATATAATAGTATCTATAGAACGATAAATGCCTGCAGTCACTGTCCCAAGTAGAACTCCTTTAATTCCCAAACGGCCAACTAAAACTAATGAAACTAATAGATTAATTGCAGCCTCAATAATATAACGATTTGTTGTTTTCGAGGCCTTTCCTGCTATATTTAAAGCCGCTAAGCCTGCGCCTCTACTACAATCAAGAATAATATTCAATGAAAATAGAATAGCTGCAATAAAGTCTATATAATTGATATCGTTAACACCTTTGGTATATAATTTAACAAAACCAATAATTAACATTATTCCAGTAGATGTCAAAATGGACCCCATAGTAATTTGAAAGGACGAATATGCTTTATAGATTTGATTAAAATACTCTTTATTTTTATGAAAAGCTTGACCTAATACATAGTTCAAACTATTTCTAACCATTGAAATTAAAGCAGTTAAAGCGGAATAAACCATGTTATAAACTGTGTATACACTAACATATTTTAATCCACAAAACATTGAAAGAACAAATGTATCAGTGCTATTAAAAATAAGGCTTGCAATCTGTTGTACTAAATAGTATTTTCGATCAGATAAAAGACTATAATCCAAAGATACTGAATTATCAATCCAAACATATCTCCTTTTAAAGTATACCAAGTATACTAACGCTTGTATTAATATTACAATTACACTTAAAGCTTGCATAACGATAATATTATCAAATACAAGAATCGCTACAATTTTCGCTAAGTAAGTAAAAATTGTAGTAAAAAGTGTTATTATTGAGATAATATAATATTTTCCTTCTGCATTTAACAATTGCTGATACGCAGCTCTAAATGCAAAGTTAATAAGACCTGTCATTCCTTGTAATGCAATAATTATTACAATTTCCCAATATGAGATATCTGAGGTAATAATAGCTGGATAGCCAAATGCAAAAATAGCAATTAACAAAGCATATATCAGTGACATTTTATGATAATAATTTTGTGATGTCGTTATTATTACAGATGTTTCATTCTTATCATCATTCGCTACAGATTTATAAAAAGCTTGTAGCGTAGATACATTTACTCCTGCTTCTAATAGTGAAAAATATCTCATGATTGTTGTAACAGTACTAATCAATCCATTATATTCAGAACCCCAACTTACTAATATAATTCGAGGTAAAATCAATCCTAGTGCTAATGTGATCAATTGAGTTAAAATTGAGATAACCAAATTTTTAAACATTCTATTTTTCTTTTTCACATAATCACCTACTGAACAAGTCTAATTTTTCTTTTAAATCTAAAAATCCATATCTTACATTGATGAATAAATTCTTCGTATTTTTCAATAATATTCGATTTATATGGATTATACTTTTGAATATCCATCATCGTTGCGTACCCAGAATTCATTGGGTAAAAACCTGAATTTGTAACAAAAAAGCATTGATTTATTTCATTATAGTTATGCACTTCTAAATTTCCTCTTTTTTGAAAATGAATATAAATAAATTCCTCAATTTTAAGTTCAGAATTCTCTACATAACTACGATATACTTTTCCATCTTTCCAATAGAAAACTTGATCATTATAATTCTTATCATTTCCTGTTAATGTAAACCTATTATGGATTGGTGTAATATCTGCAAATATTCTTTTATCAAAATAACTATACTTGTTCTTTTTAAATATACTTCCGATTCCACTAGTTTCATCAAATGCAAATGCTTTTGGCAAAGTAAACACTTCTTTTTGAGTACCACATACAGCACCATCCATCCAAAATCTATTATTGTTTTCAGGAGTATTTCGATAAAAAGCTAAATGCCCTTGAGACAAAAATTTATCATACTTTTGTATTTTAAATTTCTTAAGATAAGACATGATATCTCCAAAAATCATATCAAAATCGCAATGTCCCCAATAATCATAATCTTGTAGATAATCTTTAAACATTAATCCAAAACATGGTCTATAATCACAACATTTGTAAGGCTTTGATAATTCAATTTCAAAACCTATTACATTATCTGCTCTTTTTTTTACATCAGAAAGTCTCATGTTAATAAATCGTACATTTTTTGGCAATTTTTTATAATGACAATCAGTGAAAATGAGAAAATCAATTTGCGAATTTTTCTCTGCTGATTTAAGCCATAAATTAAAATATTGTGGCAACTTTCCAAAATAAATACCAATAACACATATATTTATATTCATCTGTTTACTCACCTCTCATACAATAATTTTTCAATGCTTATATAAATAATTCCTATACATAAAAATCGTAGAGTATATTAAAACCATCCAATAACGATCAAAATAGTATATAGCTGCTATTCCACATACAAAAGAAGTAATTAATAGTGCAAAACCTAAAACAGTTAATTCATCTTCTGATCTAGTTCTTTTTTTATACATAAGATAATTCTTAATGGCACTTATTATTGGACTATAAAAAACAATAAATCCAAGAATTCCTAATGACATTAAAATTTCTACAAAATTATTATGTGCATACATTCCCATATAGTATACTGATGAACCTAATCCATTACCACAAATAGGAGATTGTAGCCAATAATGAATACCTTCTGATATAAAAGAAGCTCTTTCTACTTCTGATGCTCCTCCTTTGCCAACTTCTAAAAAAGAAAAAAGACTGTCCATTCTAGTTGCTATACCAGAAAATATAGTTACGTTTTGGATTAAATATAACATAGTAAATACCGCAATAATAATAATTATTATATACTTAATACCTCTAGCCAAATTCTTACTACCAACTTGCTTATAAATAAATACGCTTATCCAAAAAGTAAAAATTATAATAAATGATTTTTTCGAACCTGAAGCCATAGCCATAACAAAAGAAACAAAAGCTCCTCCTAAAAAAATAAACTTATATGCTAAATTTTTTGTTTCTTTGTTAAAAATGGCATAATATATACCTAAACACATACTTATAGATGTATAAATACCTATTGTATTTGTATTGACAAATCCTGTTCCTATTCTAGTTATATTATTACTATTTGCTACTGCATTGGCACGTAATATATTCCAAAAATCTGATCCATACATTCCAAATACATATAAAGATAACGTTACACCTCCGATAAAAGTAGCAATCCAAAATTTATTGATTTCATCGGGACTTCTCATATATTGACTGAAACAAAATAGAATTATCAGCATTGTGATAAAGTCATATAAAGTATTTTGAGCAAAACTTTTACTGTAAGCGGAATATGGCGCATATAAAATACTGATTGCTAATAAAATTCCAAATATTCCTAATATAATCATGTCGTATAAAGATGATACCTTAATATAACGATGTCTTATGATATACCAGAGACTTATTGTTAAAAAGATATACATTGACAAAGAATTTAAAATTACTAGATTACCTGCACAGAAAGTTATGTTACAAATAACATAAATCATAGCAGCTATATTCCACAGATTTTGTTTTCGCTGTTTAACCATTTTTTCACTTCCAACTTTTTAACATTTTTAAATACTAAGACATAGTTTATGTGCGTTTTTTCATATCATTTGAAAAAACTTTTACTAATTCATCACGTTTGTTTCTTCTATAATTTTCTTGATTGTAATTAAAACATGATTTCTCACTTTTTATAGAATATTCCTCTAACGTACTAATTTCTCTTATAGGTGTTCCTGCTACAACTGTTTCTGGTTTCACATCCTTTGTAACAATACTCCCCGCACCCACTACTGCATTTGGTCCAATTTCTACACCGGGCATAATGATTGTGCCTGTACCAATGAAACAATTATCGTGAATTATAATTTTCCCAAACTTTAATACATGATCAAATCTAGGTGCATATAATCGTTTAAAAACGGCAGTGCCACCATCATGATTTACAAAAGTCACATCACTTGAAACTGTTACATTATCACCTATCTCTATTAGAAAAGGTTCACTTCCAAAATTATGACTCCCTAAAAAACGTACATTTTTACCAACTTTCATTCCTTGCTTTTTTGCTGTACGAACTACTGATGTATTGTAAAATTTTCTAAATACTCGCTCTATCATTTTTAATCCTTTTTCACCTTTTTATATAATATGTATACAAAATTTATAATATAATATTTTTTTACATAGAATAACAATTCTTCAATCCTAGATAACCAATAAGGTTTCTTTTTTAATTCAGTAGCTTGATAAAAATTAATGAATGATGTGTTTCCTTCTTTTTTTAAATAGTTTTCTATTTCAAGATATCTATCATTAGTTGCCATGTTTGTGTGTAAGCATACTGTCGAAAATCTATTTGTCTTAATTAATTTTGATTCTTTACATGGCACAAATATCATTCCCATATATTCATAAGGATGGTTAGTCAATCCATCTGTGATATATTTAAATCCACATGCTTTTAATGCTTTAATTGTATTTTTGTCGTACGAATGAGAAGGTGCCATAAATACATCAACTTGAATTCCTTTGTTTTTAAGTAAACAACTCCCATATTTTATTTTTTTGAGTTGCTCCTCATAGGATAATCCTGCAAATTCACTTCTTTTATTATTTGATAGAAGACCGTTTGAAGATGTAACATACTGATGAAAGCACCCATGCATTGCTATTGTCCAACCCTTTTTTTGAAGATCTTTTATTTTGTCCCAGAACAATGGATCTTCATCATCTATATTTAATAGATTATCTTTGCAGTCTGGAACTACACCAATGATTGGATGAACATTATATTTAATGAATAGATCTTTAAACTTATCAAATTTAGAATGATCCATCTTTGGGCATATATCATCAAACCTAATTAATATTTTCCTCATCGTCTTTTACCTTTACTATCAATATATTTAAAATATTGCAACAATATTTCATTTTCAGAATGTGAATATCTAGTTCGTGAAGCTTTTTCACCTAGAGTTTTTGCATACTCTTTTGAGGATACAATTTCAAACATCGCTTCCGCAAAAGCAGCGGCATTACCAACTTCTGTTAGAATTCCTGAAACCTTATTTTCTATTAAATGTCTTGACCCTCCACATGGACAATCAGTAGAAACACATGGCATTCCCATACTCATTGCTTCTAATAAGGAATTGGATATACCTTCATAATCTGATGATAATACATACATAGTAGCATCTCTCATCTTTTCATGAATTTTCAATTCTAATCCTTTAAAGGATACTTTTTTATTCAATCCTAGTTTATCTCTATACGATTCTAGGATTTCTCTCTCTGGTCCTTCTCCATAAATATGTAAACAATAAGAATCATCTTTATTACAAAATATAGAAAATGCATCTAACATCATCGTATAGTTTTTCTGTTTTGACAGTCTACCAGCTGCTATGATGACATGAGAATCATTATCTGCATTCCATAAAGGTAAATTTTTTTTAACTGGATTAGGAATTACCACAGAGTTCAATCTTATACTTTTTGAAAAATAATCTCTTGCTTCTTCTGTTTGAAAAATATATCCATCAGCAAATTTATATGTAAAATCCCTTACTATTCTTCGGCACTTACTAGGACAATCTTTAACAGGGTCATTACGTTCACTTACAATAACAGGTGAGGATAGGCCTAATCCTGCAACGCAGCAATATATGTTACATGTAGTTAAAAATGAAACTATAACATCCGGATCAAATCTTTTAATGAGCTTTCTTAAATTCGATACTCTCTTATAAGTCGCCTGTAGAGAACTACAGTTATCTGCACCGACATATTCTATACGAACATTTTTATCTATCTCGTATTCTACTTTTGGAGATGATACTAAAGCTAAGAAAACCTCATTTCCATCTTTAACTGCTTGATTCACTAGTAGACTCATAACACGTTCAGCTCCATTAGCAGACATACTACTAATAACAAATAATAGTTTTTTCATTTTCCCCTCCCATACTTTGTATATAATTCTTCATATCTTCGTGCAACTTTATCAGCAGAATACTGCTTCGCAATAATTTTTGAATTTTTACTTTTTTCTTCTCTTATTTCGATATTTGTTAATAATAAAATACTTTCTATTAAAGCTTTTTCGTCATTTACATTAATTAAATATCCATTATCTTTAAATATATCTGGAATCCCACCAATTTTTGATGCTATAACTGGTAACCCAGCAGCTTCTGCTTCAAGCATACTTACTGGCAAACCTTCAGTAAGAGAAGGTAATACAAAGACATCACACATAGAGAACAATTCAGGTAGATTCTCTACATTTCCTAAAAATTGAACCACATTATCAATTCCTAATGATTTTGTTAATTTTTGTGCCTCTGCCATAAGTTTACCTTCACCTGCAAGTATCAAACGTATATGTGGATTTTTTTTATAAGCTTTTGCAAAAGAATTAATCAAAAACATTTGATTTTTTACTTTATCAAATCTGGCTACATTTACAAAAACCACATTATCGTGATCTATTTTCTCAACTCTAGAAAATGTGACATAATCAACAGGATTAACAACCATTTCTACTTCTGTATCAGATAAACAATAAAGTTCTTCAGCTTCTTTCTTGATTTCATTTGAAATTGCAACTGGAACAATAACATGATGGTGATATAAAAAAGTGATTAGTTTTCTAACAATTGAATTGCTTTCCTGTCTATTTGGTCTGCTATGAATTGTATGAAGAATACAAATATTTTCTCTTATAGCTATTGGAAAAGTATATACCCAAGTTGACACGTGAGTATGTATTATTGAAGGATTAATTTTTTTGACGATGGATGAAATTTGAAAAAGCATTTTAATTTGAAAACCAGGTTTCTTATTTAAAAATATAAGATTTATTCCATTTCCCAATAATCTTTTTTCAATAAAAGAATCACAAGGTGCTGATAGACAAACGATATTTAATTGATAATGATTTTTATCCATTGCTAATGCTAGTTGTTCAACCATTTTTTGTGCACCAGCAATTTTCAAATTTGATACTACTATCAATACTTTCTCTTTTTGCATTTTTATCACCTCACTCTTCTTTTACTTTTCTTACACGAGATGCCTCTCCATAAACAACAGCATTATCTGGAATACTATGAGTAACGACTGATCCCGCTCCGATTTCTACATTATTACCAATACAAATTCCACCAATAATTGTGCAGTTTGCCCCAATATTTACATTGTTCCCAATTATAGGTTGACCCGTATGATTTGCACCTATTACCGTTCCTGATACAATTGTACAATTATCACCAATAACTGTTTTTGAATTGATCACAATTCCAAATCCATGCAATATTTTAAATCCACTTCCAATGGTTGCATGACTAGGTATATCACAACCACATCTTACACAAGTTTTATGATACAAAATTCTTTCTATTACACTCATCACTTTTAGATATTTGTGTGTACGATAGAATTGTAACCATCTATATCTCCAGACCAATCTAAACTCAGGTTGTAAAACATATGCCTTGACGATATTAATATTTTTCCATCTATCAATATCATTTCTTATATTTGCTAATAATTCACTAAATTGCATTATTAATCTCCTATTTTAAAACTTGTTTATATACTCTATCCATTGTTTTACTATTGATTCTGTATTTAATAATTCATTCAACTCTATAGCATTAAAAGCATATGTTTTTCTGCGGTTATTGTCATCGATTAGCCTAATAATCTTATCTACTAAAGCTTGTTCATCATTAAGATCAACTAAGTCCCCATTTACTCCATCTTGAATTAAATCTGTTGCCCCAGATACTTTCGTAGATATACTTGGTAATCCCAAACACATAGCTTCAATTAATGCATTTGGCATACCTTCGAAATTTGAAGACATAACAAAAATCTCAGCATTAGCTATACATTCATGTACATTTTTAACACTACCAGGTAAGTCAACACTCTCTTCCAAATGATTTTCTAATATATATTTCTCAAGAAAAGGTCTTTCAGGTCCTTCTCCATAAATTGTTAGTTTATAGCCTGGCCTCATACTTACAACTTTTTTGAACGCTCTTAATAGCAATAACTGGTTTTTTTGTTTCATTAAACGTCCTACAGAAACAATCCTTTTCTTTTTAACAGTTTTAGTAGCAATACCTTTTTTATCATTTAAAGATACTGGATTATAGATAACAGCGCTTTTCCTTTGGATATACTTTGAAAAATAGTCCCTATTATGTGTTGTTTGTATTACTACACCATCTGCTAATAAATAAAGAAAGTCTCTAGCTTTTCTTAAGAGAAAACTAGATGGAATTTTTCTTGGATCATTTCTATCTGCTACAATAATAGGAATTTTCAATCCAAAATCAGCAGCGATAGCCAACATATTAAATGGTGCTAAAAAAGATAAAATAATATCTGCATTAGATTTCAAAAATTGACGAATCCATTTTATATTAATAAGTATATTATCTGATCCGGTGTTTTTAAAAACTGATACAACTTTAACATTAGGATCTAATTTATAAAATATTTCTTCATTGTAGTAAAGTAAAATTGTAACATTATATTTTTCCTTAATCATACTTTTAGATAATATAGAAATTACTCTTTCAGCACCTCCTTGCATTAATGTTCCATCAAAAAAAACAATTCTCTTCTTATTCGATTCCATCGTTTCCTCCAAATTAACTCTATAAATTTGTGATTTTTGTATCTCTTTTTTGTATAACTACAGAATTTGGTGGAATATCACCTTTGATTATGCTACCCGCTCCAATAACAGTATTATCCCCAATAACTGTACCTCGCAATATAACTGTATTTGCACCAATCCATACACCATTACCAATACAGATAGGTTTAGTCTTATACTTCTCAGCAGCTAATCCGCCTGGAACTCTTAAATCATGATCTTGATCATATACAAGTACCCCAGGTCCAAACTGAACATTATTTCCTATATCAATTTTTTCCCATGCCGTAATGACGCAGTTATTACTCATACTAAAATTTTCACCAATAGAGATTACAGCATTCTTTCTAACTCTAATTTTTGCACCGCTTCTCATTCTAAACTTATTCCCAATATATAAACAGGCCCCTCTATCAACTGTAATTTCAGTTAAGGGAGATACCAGATTAACTAATTTGCAGTTAAAGTTTTTACCTTTTTCTAATTTCAATATTCCAAATTTGCAAAGAGAAATAACTCCACATACAGAAGCACGTATATACTTATTCATATAATCCCCTCAAAATCTTATTAATCTTCTCTTTGTAAGCATCAACTACAATTTCTCTAGAGAAATTACTCTCTACATGTTTTCTTCCTTCAATACCCATAGATTTTCTTGTATCGTTTTCAAGATTCAAAAAATTAGTAATACTCTCTACAAGCTCATCTACATTTCCACCATGGTAAATATATCCGCTTTTTCCATTAATCACTGTTTCTTTACATCCAGGATTATCAGTAGTAATTAAAAATCTCCCAGAACTAGCATTTTCTAATAAAACATTACTCATTCCTTCACCATAAGTAGATGGATGAACAATTGCATGTGCTCTTTTTACCCAAGGTTTAACATCCTTTTGAGAACCTCTATAATAAACAATTCCTTGTTTCTGTAAATCAGCTAGTTCTTTTTCATAATGATTTTCTGTTGGTTCAATAAAACCAATCATATTAAACTCTGTATTAGGATATTTCTTTTTAATTCTTTTAGCCGCTTCAATATAATCATCTACACCCTTATCATGTAAAATACGACCAATATAATTAAATACTACTGTGTTTCCTTCTATTCCATCTCCTCCATCAGGATATGTTTGTAATGGATATCTGTTAAGATCAACACCAGAACCTGGAATAAGTTTATATTCGCCTTTCACCATTCCTGAATCTACTGCAAGTTTCATGTTCGTAGAGTTTTGAAACATAACACATGCAGCACCTTTGTATGCAAGTTTAAATAACCATAAAATAAAGCTCTTTTTTAATCCTGTCATATTAACAACTGAACCAATACCAGTTACGTTGTTTATATATGGAATATTTAAAGATCTAGCTGCTATAGAAGCATAAACATTGGGTTTTGCAGTATATGTAAGAACCACATCAGGACGTTCATTTTTAAAGAGTTTTCTATAGTGAAAGAATAACTTTGCATCCGCAATTACATTAGTACCACGTCTATCAATTACTGGATCATCATATCTGAAAGGAATATCTCTCATTAAATCAAATTTAGGACCATTTGGACAAGATATAAGCATTTCGTATCCTTCATTAATAAGTCCTTCTATCAATTCTTTTCTGAAACAATAAATATCATCATCATTATTCGTTAATAATGCGATTAAAGGTTTATTTTTACTCATATTACTCATAGTCCTTTCCTAATACAGCTAACACAGTTCTAAACATTGTTGCTATATCCCCAAAAAACGAGAAGTTCTTAATACTATCTAGGTTATATTTCATTTTACCTGGTAGTACTTCTTCTATATATGTTTTATCTACATCACTCGCTGCATCTAATAGTTCAGCTTCATCTTTATATCTAATACTTGCTTCGCTAGTAATACCGGCAGGTAATAATAATGTAGCCATATATTCAGGTTTATATTGTTCAACATATTTCACTGCTTCAGGTCTTGTACCTACAAAACTCATATTACCAGAAATAAGATCTAATACTTGTGGTAACTCATCTAATCTACAACCTCGAAGTTTTGCTCCTACTTTAGTAATACGACTATCATTCCCTACTGTTACAGTAGAACCAATCTTATCTGCATTGCTAACCATTGTTCTAAATTTATGAATCTTGAAATGTTTTCCATAAGTCGTAATTCTTTCCTGTCGATAAAATACAGGTCCTTCAGAATCTAACTTAATCATAATAGAAATAACAATCATAGGAATAGCTAATAGAATAAGTAGAATCAAACCACCTACTAAATCCATTACTCTCTTAAGAAACATACTTACTTTCTTCTTCTGCAATGTTTCATAATAGACTCTTACTTCATCATTTTGCATATATTCAGGTAAAGTTTCCCATTTCTTCAACATTACATATATTCCTTCACAACTTCTTTAAAGTTTTCAATCACATACTCTACATCTTCATCACTTAACTTAGTATGTAAAGGTAAAGTAATAAGATTTTCATAATATGCATATGCATTAGGGAAATCTTTTATATCCCACCCCAAGGTTTTATATGCAGTCATCATAGGTAATGGTTTATAGTGTACATTTGTATTTACACCACGTTCAGCTAGTTTAATAATGATTTCTCTTCTTTGTTCATCACTAATACCAGGTATTCTAGTTAAGTATAAATGTTTAGAAGACTCAAAGTCTTTCCCCCAATGATTTAAGTGTTTAACGCCTAACTCATCACACATTTCATCATACTTACCTACGATTTCTCTTCTTCTTGCAAGCATTCCTGGATATCTATCTAACTGACGTAATCCAATAGCTGCCATAATATCAGTCATATTACACTTATACCAAGGACCAATAATATCATATTCCCAAGCACCTAACTGTGTCTTAGCTAATGCATCCTTATTCTGTCCATGTAAGCTATATAACTGGAATAATTTATAGATTTCTTCGTTATCTATACCAGGAATATCTTTCCAAGTACTTGCTCCACCTTCTGCAGTCGTAAAGTTCTTTACTGCATGGAATGAAAAACTACTAAAATCAGCCCATTCACCAGCCATCTTACCTTTTCTTACTGCACCTAGTGCATGTGCACAATCCGCAAATACCATGACTCTATTTAGAGTTTTCTGTATTCTAGATCCTAAAGTGTTATCATTTCTAGGAGTAAATAGATTCTTCTTACTTTCAATAGCCTGATATAACTTATCATAATCACAAATAACACCACCAAGATCTACAGCTACGACAGCCTTAGTCTTCTCAGTAATCGCATCTGCAACCTTATCATAATCCATTTCACAGTTATCTTTCTGACTATCTACAAATATAACTTTTGCACCACAATGAATTGCTGCTGAAGCTGAAGCTGTATAAGTATAGGCAGGTACAATCACTTCATCTCCCTCTTGGATACCACATACCCTAAGGTTTAATTCTTCTGCTGCTGTCGCAGAATTTAAACATACCACTTTAGATGTATGACAATATTCAGCAAGTCTTCTTTCTAATTCTTTAGTTCTTGGTCCTGTAGTAATCCAACCAGAACGAAGTGCTTTGGCAACTTCTTCTATTTCTAATTCAGAAATATCAGGTGGACTAAAAGGAATCTTTCTTTTATTCATTTCCATCTTTCTCCCTCCTCTATGAATAAATACATGGGGTGGCACTTATCACTAAGTGCCACACACATGTGTTATGCTGGATGATATGTTGATACAATCTTCTGTACTCTTTCTTTCATATCATCTTCATTTCTATATGCTGCATCAAGTAATCCATCTAACTCACCTAAGAACTCATTGATATCAAATGGAATAGGACAACCAATATGAATTAAATCATTCTTAGTCTTCTTTAAACCTTCTTCAGCCATAAGCTTTTCTTCATAAAGCTTTTCACCTGGTCTAAGTCCTGTAAACTCTAACTTGATATCTACATCAGGTGTATAACCTGATAATCTAATTAAGTTACGAGCTAGAGTAGTAATCTTAACTGGTTCACCCATATCTAATACGAAGATTTCTCCTCCATGAGCATATGTACCAGCAAGTAATACTAAACTTACTGCTTCTGGAATAGTCATAAAGTAACGGATAATATCAGGATGTGTAACTGTAACTGGTCCACCTGCTTCAATCTGTCTCTTAAAGATTGGAATAACTGAACCATTACTTCCTAATACATTACCAAAACGTACAGCTACAAACTCAGTTGTAGTAGTCTTTAATGCTTCTTTGATTTCAGGTTTTTCAATTATATCCTCCTCATGAGTAAATAACTGAGGGATTTCATAAGCCTTACCATCTTTAATTTTAGCTGCAAAAGCCTGAATAATCATCTCACATAAACGTTTAGAAGCACCCATAATGTTTGTAGGGTTAACTGCTTTATCTGTACTAATTAATACAAATTTCTCACATCCATGTACCATAGCTGCATAAGCAGTCTTGTAAGTACCCATAGCGTTATTCTTAATAGATTCACATGGGCTATCTTCCATTAATGGTACATGTTTATGTGCTGCTGCATGATAGACAATCTGAGGTCTATACTTCTTAAAAAGATCAAACATCTTTCTACTATCTCTTACTGATCCAATAAGAGTCACTAGATCTAAGTTTGGATACTTCTTTCTTAACTCTAACTGAATATCATATGCATTGTTTTCATATACATCAAATAAAATTAACTGTTTAGGGTTATGTGATGCAATCTGTCTAGCAAGTTCTGAACCAATAGAACCAACACCAGTAATAAGAACAACCTTATTTCTTACATACGCAAACACTTCATCCATATTAGGCTTAATAGGATCACGACCTAATAAATCTTCAATCTGAACCTTCTTCATCTTACTTACTGATACCTGACCAGTATATAACTGATACATACTAGGTAGATTCATAAGTTCACAAGATGTTTCATTACATACTCTAAGAATATCTCTCTTATCCTGAGGATTAGCACTAGGTACAGCAACATAGATCTTTTCAATATTGAACTTATCTACTGCTTCTAGGATATGATCTCTGCTGCCAAATACAGGTACATCATCAATGTATCTATCCCATTTATTAGGGTTATCATCGATAAAGCATGCAACAGTTTCATTTGTTTCTATAGAATGTTTAATATCTCTAAATAACATCTGACCAGCAGAGCCAGCCCCAACAATCATAACATTCTTTTTCTGTACTTCATTGTTTGTTCTACCACGAAGTAGTAATACAAAACGATAGAAGAAACGAATCCCTAATGTCGCAATAAACTGTACTGTAATACCAATCACATAATAAGAGACAGGCATATGTAAGTTAAAGATAAGTAGTGAACCAGTGTAAATTACACCAGTCACTACAGTTGCAAGAATGACTCTCATTAACTCTGAATAACTCGCAAAACGCCAAATACTCTTATATAAACGTAAGAACCAGAATACAACTAAACAAAACAAAGCATAAATAATAATAGTTTTTGTATAAGTTGTTAAGTATTGTGGTTCTACACTTGTTACTTTACAGTCAAATCTCAACCATAAAGCAATCCCAAATGATACTATAACTGCTATAAAGTCATAGACCATTAATAGTAATCGAACAACCTGCCAATGTTCGATCTTTCTTTTTGAACCTTTACTCATTTTTATTTCCCTTCTTAAATCTTACTTACTTCTCCCATAGCCATATCCATAGCCATAACCATACCCATAACCACTTGATTCTGAACTATAGAATGTCTTCTTATAACTATTTAATACCACACCTACAATATGAGGTAATGTATCATGGAGTTCATCTACAGAATCTAGAATATCTCCTGCTTCTGCAAAGTCCTGCTTAACGACTACAACTGCACTATCAGCATACTTTGCGACTAATAATGCATCTTCCATCATATATAAAGGTGCAACATCTAAAATAACAAAATCATATACTTCTCTTAATTCTGTAATTAAGTTTTCTAATCTTGGTTTAGCCAATTCAGTTGAACCATCAACAGAAATATCACTACCAAATATAACATCTATATCATCCTTGTGAACAATACATTGTTCTAAGTTGATGTTTTTATCATTAATATAGTCTAATGATGTTCTATGAATATTCGCATATCTCATCGTCTTCTCAACTGATGGATTTCTCATATCTAGATCAACTAAACATACTTTATAACCCTTCTGTCCTAATGTAATGGCTGTATTAATAGAAACAGTTGTTTTTCCTTCATTAGGTACAGTACTTGTTATCATATAGACTGAATTTTTATTTTTTCTATGATCCTGTTCCATCTTAATTCTAATATTATGGAAAGAATGCTTAAAATCCGCTTTAATACCAAAACCATTTAATAATAAACCTGGATTATTAGGATGACGCTTTTCTACTAATGGAACTTTCGCAACATAATCCATACCTAGAATTTCTTTGATATCATTCTTATCTAAGATAGTTCTTCTAAATACAGAAACTACAATGAGTAATAAAACACTTACTCCAAGTCCAATTAATCCACCCTTTAATCCTGCTAGTAAATAACTAGGAACTGCATCAGCCTTCTTAGGCATTGTAGGCTTATCTAATAACATAATACTTACATCCTGCATAGCATCCTTTGTTAAGGCATCACAGTTATTAGTAATAGCTGTTGCAACATCGTAAGCATCTTTTGCACTCTTGCCTGTTACCTTTAATACAACAAGATTTGTATTTTCAATCTGTGTTGCTGAAATTTTTGCAGGTATCTTATTAACATTCAATATATCCTTTACGATATTCTTCATTTCCTTACTAGTAAGGATTGAATTAAATGTATCTACAAGTGTTGCTTTAGTACTACTTGCCTGAGCGGCATCATAATAGTATGTATCTGTTAATTCAGCAGAAGGTACAAACACTGCTTCACTTGTATAAGTTGTATTAAAGAAAAGAATTTCTTTCATCTCTAATGCAACCATACCAATAAGTACCAATAATAATACTGTCTTCCACATTCTCTTAAATGCACGGAGGAAATTTTCAAAGCACTTACCTAAATCAATCGTCATTTCATCTTGATTATTTGATTCCATTATTTATCCCCCCTTACTTTATATTTGCCATAACCATAGCGGTTATTATAATTGCCAGTTCCCTTATTGCTTTCACTTAGCATGTTTTTAAATACAACACCAATTACGTTATCCTTAACATAAGTTAAACGTTTAATTGTTTCGTTGATGACATCACTAGGTGCAAAATCCTGTCTTACTACAAATAGAGTTGCGTCCACTAAACCATTCATAACTGTTGGTTCATTTAAGAAGTATGCAGGACTTGTATCTACAATTACGAAATCATATTCTTCTTCTAATTCTTTGATAATTGCTTTTAGTTTAGAACTTTCTGTTAACTGTTCAGACTTATATAAGTCCTGACTACATGGTAATAAATCTAATCCACTACGATCATTCACTACCTCACTTCTCCAGTTAGAACTGCCCTCAATCGCCTTATTTAAGCTCTTAGAATCATCTAAATTAAAAATCTTGAATAGTGCTGGCTTATTAAAATCTGTATCTACTAGGACTACTTTACGGTCATTTTTCGCAAGTGCTAAAGCTAAGTTTGCAGCCACAGAAGACTTACCTTCATTTTCATAAGCACTAGTGATCATAAATGACTTATAACCATGCTTATCACTTGTTGCTTCAACCTTACTTCTAAGTTTTTTTACAGATTCTCTAAAGAAGAAGCTTGTCTTTAATGAAGTGATAAGAATTGCTTTCTTACTTCTTGCATCTTCTCTACTCTTCTTTTCAAATGGTAATTTCGCATACAATCTTGTATCAAGCTTATTTTCCACTTCATCTTCACTCTTAATAGTATCTCTTAAGAAGAAATATAAACCAAGTAAACAAGATACTACAAATCCACTACCTACTCCACCAATTAAGAAGTTCTTAATATGACTATTTGGATTTATTGGTTTAGTAGAGAACTTACTTTCCTTTAATACAGTAATATTGTATGGGAAACTATAACGTTCTGTATTTTCTCTATACCAATCATTTAAATACTTAATAGAGAAATAGGCTTCTCTTTTAGTATCTGCAGTCACTTTAATCTTAACTACATTTGCCTGTTTTAAAGTTACTTCTGCCTTATAAGTTGTCTTACTTATAGGCATCTTTTTCTTTACATAAGATTTCGCATTATTACTATTCATTAGATAATCTAATGTATTGACATAACTCTGAACCTTATCAATACTCTTAAAAGTATCTCCACCACTACTTAATGTTGCAGTCATGCTTGTACCATATTGAGGTACAAAAGTGACTGTCTTCATAAAATCAAATACACTTCCAAAAACAATCATGATTGCAACAATCAAGATCCAACTTTGTAGTATATCTTTAATAATACATCTAACTATAGTAAGGAGATTCTCATTCTGTACATTGTTTTCCATAATATCCTCCCTACTTTTCTACAATGACAACTAATTTAGTTAAGCCATAGTCATCATTACTTGTTTTTACTCTATAAATAAATTCATAAGTACCAGGTTTATTCTTATCATAGTCTGTATTGATATCTACCTGATTCTTTAAGCTTGAATAGTCCATATCATCCATAGTAACAGAATCAATATGTCTCTTCGCATTCACTTCAGTACCAACCTTGACTCTCATTAAATAAGTGTCTAGGTTAATATTGACTGTCTGATTTCTAGAAGTCTGATATGCCTTTAATGTGAGAGATGATTGAGTACCAGTACTATCAGTGACTGCAAATGTTACATAGTGATTCTTATCCTGTTCATATTCTCTGATTACTTTAACCTGAGAACTTAAATCACCATCAACACAACTATAAGCATTCATATAGTCTGCAAACTGTGCTTTAGAGTTAACCTTAGAATATACTAATGCTTTGTTAAGATATAACTGTGGTGCACTATAGTTTTTATACTTGATTTTTCTTTTTGTTTTAGTGTAGTTATCATCTTTATCAAATACACCTAAAGTAACCACTCGTACATCACCTTCACCAAAAGTACTCATGCCTTGAACGAATACTTTCTTAGTAATGTTGCCATCTTCCTTATCTGTGACTTTTACACCCTCTAAAATAGCCTGATTTGTAGCTGTCTGATCCATTCCAGTATCTAATACCAAAGTACCTTTAGGTACTTTAATAACTGGTGAAGAACCAGTTTGTGGCTTATGTGTATCATATAGCAAGAATCCACCGTATAATGCCACAATCACCAGGAATATGATTCCGTTTCTGATCTTGTTGTTCATACCTTTCCCCCATTTAATAATATTTTTCCATTCTCTTTAAAAATCCTTTGTGCATAATCACTACCAAAACGTGTTTTCACTTGAACATAGGATTCATACATTCTAGAATGCCTGCTTCTCAAGTTATGTGCATCACTACCAACAAAATGTATGAGTTTATTTTCTAATAGGTTCTTTACTGTCTCTTTTACTAATGATCCATAATCTCCAAGTATTGAACCTTTATTCATCTGTAAATAACCACCCCTGTTGACTATTTCTACTGCAATATCAGGATTAATCTGAATTGCTTCAAAACGTTCTGGATGTGCTACAACAGGAATATAACCCTTATCCAATACATCTTGTACTGCTTCAAGAATCACTTCTTCTTCTACATCAAAATAGAACTCCATTAAAAGATACTTTGTATCATTTAATGTTGTAATGTCTTCAAAGTGTCTTTCAAAAGACTCATGAGACCTATATAAGAACTCACAGCCTAAATACATCTTAATAGGAATACCGACATCCTCTACTATATCTTTAAATTGACCAAAGAGTTCTTTAATTTTATAGTTTGGATTCTCAAAACCATATGCATAGGCTAAATGTGGCGTTAAGACAATCTCTTTTGTACCATCTCTATACGCCTCGTCCAACATCTCTAGACTCATATCTACACTAGTAGATCCATCATCTACAAGAGGAAGGATATGACTATGTATATCAATCATAAGTTCACCCCTTTTAATATGTTATGTCACAATATATCACATAATTTTGCAATTGTGTAGAAAAAATCAGTATAATTGCATGAAAGAATTATATATCAGACTGTTGACAAACTAAATGTTAACAGTCTTTTCTTTTAAATTTGAAGAGTA
>ERZ1673737.1411-NODE-1411-length-23524-cov-4.210789_pt1 | contig 23524 bp, 24 predicted proteins | sample MGYA00580211_ERZ1673737 | MGnify/ENA primary metagenome ERZ1673737 (study PRJEB41218, sample SAMN15661789) | gut metagenome | host: Homo sapiens | place: Canada: London | collected 2015-08-20/2019-03-30 | study: EMG produced TPA metagenomics assembly of... | reverse complement strand
CGTCCCGCCAAAGCCCTATCAGACTGCACTGTATCCACCCCGCGAGCCTGCTCCCTGCAGGGTATTGATCACACGGCGGAGCCAGTCCTGGAAGATGTAGGGGACATCGCGGATGGTGTCGCCGTGCGGGAGGAGGTCCCAGCCGCGGGCGCCGTAGCGGTTGTAGTTTAGCCATGAGCCGAAGATAAGGTAGGCGGCGGTGCAGAGGAAGGCACTGTGTGGGGCAATCAGCAAGCAATTCCGGCGTAGAGGGGAGACAGAGTCCCATAAAACCTACATTATAATCAACCAAGTGAAGAAACCCCAGCTCTTCGAGCCAGATGTGTCTCCCTTCTGCTTCTGGTAGTCGTCACAGGCATATCGAGTACGCCAATCCAATCTCAGAATATAGGTATCATCATCTGCAGGACCAAAACTCCTGAACTGGAGGCTGCTGTTCCTTGGCGTCTCGCCTTCATCCGCAGTAGCCGTAAGACGTCGCAAAATCTGCGCCGGTGTATCTTCCAGTGTATCTTGGAGTGTGCGCAACCCCTCCAATCCGGATCGATCGGGATCACACTGGAATTCAATGACAGCACCTGCAGCCTTGGCTTTTTGCTCATTGTCATCGCCCTTGTATTCACCACCGGCGAGCTTAACGAGGAGACCTTCGGAGTCGGGGTTATCTTGCTTCAATCGCTTCACTTCGGGGTCCTTGGAGCCATGACCACCGTGGTCGAGTCCGACGATCGGGAAGCCGAATTCGGTGCCGCCGTTTCCATCTTTTGGAGACCGTTGTACGAAGCCGCAGACTAGAGTGAGTAAAAACATAGTCAGTAGGTATTCCCAGTGGCAGTGTAATGATGCCAACACGCTCGCGCTCGCGATCACCTCGATACGTACTATTCCTGCTCGCGCCGCACGTCGCCTTGCCCTGGTGGGCTGCTGAACCCAGAATATTGCAGATATTGAGGCGGTATGTTGTATTGGTAACGAAATCGTCCGTCGTTACGCCGTGTGTCACTTCGTGGACGCCCTTTAGGGGGCTGAGGTCATATTTGTAACCGTCGACCTTGATGTGTTCGCAATCAAAGCCGGACGCCGAGGCCAGGCCGGGGACGAGAGCGGAGAGGAGGAGTGAGATCCCACTTGATTGTATTCGCATTGTGTTTGTTGTGAGGGGTACGAATAGGATTGATGGGAGAGCCCACGGAGGTGATTTGAGGCTCCCGCGCGGGATGGAGAAGCTTGAGAGCTTGGGTGGGGATGGTCACGAGGATGGGCACCGGGTTGGTGAATGTGACCGGTGCACAGGCACAGATGACGAGAAATGGAGAGTTGGGGAGTTGGGGAGTTTTGGGATAGTCAAGGTCCACGGGTGCTTTGGGTATCAAGTTGAGGATGACGGTGTTCGGGAGGTGTTTCGTTTCTCCGGTGCGGCTGCAGGCGGCACACGCCTAAATGATACCAACGAAATCGGAGAGAGGAAGCTGGGAGAGTAAGGTTTTGATTCCCTTAGTGGGTTATATTCGATCCAGATATCGAAAGTGAAGCTATTTACCTGTTAGGTAGGTAGGCAGGTGCCTAGATGTACTATAACGCGATGATGTCACTTGACCATCTTGTAGTTACAGCTACCAGCAGTAATATATATAGAGATGTAGATATAGACCAACTTGCTCAGTCCAACTCCCAATGCCATTATCTTTCCATAAATCGACAGTTGTTCCACTTCATCCCCTGGAAGCCGGCTAGCAGCAGAATTCTTGGTCATATAGCAGCATTAATATGTACCTGTGGAGTGATTCAGTAGCATGTAGCGCAAGCTAGGATAACAGAAGTAACAAAAACAGAAAGAACAAAACCAAAGCAGCCAATATCTCCAACAATCTAACACCTTTTGTAGAGTTATAAACCGAGTCCGCATCGCCAAACGCGCACGGACCACCCCACTCAAACCCGATATCAAAGTCCCAACCGACAAAACAGCCACACAGCGTACACAGCGTACACTCTGTCACCACTCCCCAGCTCAAACAAAGAAATAAAACATCCAACACACCCAAGATGGTGCAACCCCGCATGGTAAAGCGCGACCCCTCCATACAAGCTCCCCTCACCCCGCCAAATCCACATGAAGGACGCCCAGACTAACGCGCCCACGCGCAGCTCTCAAAAGCCGATGAGGCGACAGCCGGCGATGAGAATGAAGTCCGCCGCGAAGATCAGGTGAAGATCAATCGTTTTTCGCGGTTGCATCAGCGGGAGACTTTGCTTGAGGAGCAGTTGAAGGGGAAGCAGGTATGTCTCATATCTTATACCATATCCCTATGATTGAATGTTACGGTGGATATGGGATTGGCTAATTGGTTTATAGAAGGATAAGGAGGATCTAGAGGAGGTTTCGATGGAGCTTGAACTTGCTGATGAAGACGAGCTTGTCCCGTGAGTTGATATCCTTCTCCTTTTCCTTTTTCTCCTTTTTTCGGTTGTTTTCATTTCTGTCTTCAATTGGACAGAAGTCCAAGGGAGCGAAGGAATGAGTGAATCAATGGATCTTTCTAACATGTCTCCAGTTACAAAATCGGTGACTCTTTCTTCCAACTACCTCTACCCGATGCGCAGAGCATGCTCTCCGCATCCACAGAGCAAATCGACAGCGACGTGTCCAAGCTAGAGGATACGCTGGGCGAATTGCGCGAGGAACTGCAGCAGCTCAAGGTTGCCTTGTATGCTCGCTTCGGAAGAAGCATCAACCTGGAGACTTAAGTGTGGTTTCTCTAACCCTGTCTTTAACCCTTTTCATTTCTCTGTCTAAAATGGTCACTGAAGTGATGTGCTTCGAACCCAACTTCAAGTCTTACCTAGCTAAATTCAATGAAAGTCGGATGGCATTCATTCGATGACTTATGTCTACTTCCTTTCTCCCTTTCAGGGGATGGTTTATTTCTTTTCTTTGCTTTACTTACCGAAGGGTGATCATGTTAAAGAAAATATTATAAGCTTAAACTCAGCTTGTCAATATCATTGAAACAAAACACACAATAGGTAGAGGTATCTAAGAGGGCCATCGAAAGAAAGAAAGGGACCGCCAAACAACAATAAGAAACGACATGAAATAGCCAAACAACTGTGGCATATATTTAGGAACGGCACAGGATTCTCGAATAATCATCACAGATAAACGCCTATTCTTCCGTGTAGCGATGTCCAGTGACGCTGACCTGGAGTGGGAGGATATCTCGCCCAACGGCGGTACAAAAGATTAGAGAAGAAAGTCAAGAACTCCAAGTCATAGCCACTGTTCACCGATGATGTCATTGTCCTCGTCCGGGGAGGAGATTTATATACGGCGTCACCCTTATGTTTTTCCTCGTAAGGTTTGATTTTTCTGATTTGGCTGCGTTGCGATGGAGATCACCGGAACTTGGCACAGCACCGGCCCATGATCTCGTTTTGGCAAACCAGCTCGGCGCTGAATTCACTGCCGTCTAGTGTGAGGTAGATATCGAAGTAGACGCGGTAGAAGATGCCCTGCGGTGTGTCCATGCGTTCAAAGTCGGTCTCTAGGTTCTTGCGCGATAGATCGGATGTGAGTGTGACAACCTCCTTGATGCCTATAAAAGGTTTAGTGAGTGAGTTCAAGAACAGAGAAAGCTTGACTTACGGGGATCCTTGGTGTACTCGGGGCAGACGTCTTCGTCGCAGGCGTACAGCACATCCTCATACATGAGTGTGGCGCCAGGAGCAACTTGGCGGAAGAAGCTGACCTTGACGGGCTCGCCAATCCTGACACGCTCTCCCTTCTGGACGAAAATCTGACGAGTGTACTTGCATCGGTCACGGCCATCCAGACTGGGAACACGGTATTGTTCTGGGTGGTAGCCCTCCTTGAATGGCTGGAGCGTGGCCATCAGATAGTGTCGACGGGCCACACGGTGGGTGATGACCCGCTCGGTAATACCTGCGGTGACAGCGCCCTTGACGATAGCAGCTACAGAGTCCATGGGGCGAACCACCTTGGTCTGATACTGTGGTGGCACGTGAAGTTTGATCTGCTGGAAGAGATATTCTGAAGCACCAAATCCACCAACAACAAGAACGTTCTGCATAGCAGGGTTAGTGCTGGCATGTCAAACAGAAACGAGATTCTTACCTGGAGCAGACGGTTCTGCGCTTGAATGGCGATAATCTGGTTGCGAACCAACTCGAGAATACGGTTCACAACCGGTTCGAAGCACTGAAGAATCTCTTCATTGGTGAAGGTCATGTAGCCCTCCTCGATGCCGGCATCAGGGAAGTCAGCCTCAATACCCACATCTACAGCCCACTTTTGCCCGTTGTTACGGAAATCGGCCTTGATGCGGTTCTCAAAGTCCATGATACATTTCGCGTATACCTTGCCTGCAGTCCGAGAGCCATCGGGCAGCTTCATCTTACGGATCTTCGCTCGCAAGATGTTACTGAAATTCCGGTTCAGTGCTGTTGAACCGCACGAGTCACCAGACCCGGCAGTACATTCCATCACGCTGAACGGCGACTCTTCCTCGACCTCGTATGCAATCAAATCAACGGTACCACCACCACAATCCACGATCAAGATGGCATCGCCCACCTTCAGGTTAAGCAGACCAGATTTGGCACAGAAGAGCGCCGCCGCCTCTGGCTCCGAGACCAACGTAAGTCGGTTGTCGTTCTCGTCGCGCAAGAAACCAGCTTGAATAGCAGCAGTACGTGTCGCAGCCTTGCCGGCGTCGTTCCAAATAGCCGGCACAGTGAGGTAGTACCGGATGTTGCGTTCCTCACGGGTAAACACCTCACCCAGTGTCTTCTGTAACTGCGAGCGCATGGCTTGTCGTAGCTTGAAAAGGTAATCGGCCGCGACATCGATTTCAGACTTGCCCGGGGGAAGTGGGGGCAGGTTGATGGGATCGATATACGTGTTCCCGGACAGCATCAGCTGCAGCTTGAACCACTCCACCTTTTGCACACCAGGCTTGGGGTATCCAGTCGGGGCGAGAGCGTCGGCGATATCGGGGCCCCAGCCTACGACCTTCTGGTATTGATCGTAATAGAGGACGGTGGGAATCTAGCCAGGCAACCGCGAGTCAGATCAAGCGCGTTCGCGAGTCTCGTGCCATGCTTACCTTTTGTTTCGTGTGAGTTCCGGCACCGGGCCACTCGGTGATGATGTCTTCCCGTGCTTCATTGTTGGTCGCGAACGCGAATGCGACGCCGGAGAATGTTGTTCCAAAATCAATGCCGACGATGAGTTGTGCCTTGCTGCGACCCGCGCCCTCGACCTCCACCGCGGGGTTGCGCCCGGGGTACTGCGAAGTCGACAGTGTCGTCGGGATGCTGGTGGCTACCTGATGCTGCTGCATACCGTAGCCTTGGGCAGTGTTCATGGGCACACCAGGTTGGTTGTATGGGGCGTTTGTGGGCGCGGGGTGTTGACCGTGTTGTACCATCGGGCTGGTTGGGCGATTGTTCATGGTGTAACTTGGCGGTCGGCCCAAACCCCCGGGTGGCTGATTCATTGGGAGACTTGTTGTTGACGAGCTGTGGCCGGAAGGTGGAGAACTGGGGGATGTACTCGCAGGGACAATCGGCGGAGGGGGAGGATTCTTCTTGTTCCTGAAGTTGAACCTGAATCGGGAACTCATGAGGTCCATGTGAGGCGAGAAAGGTGGGAAGGGGAAAAAGGTGAAAGAGAGGGGAAAGTGAGGCTGAGGATACGAGGTGGAGAGATTCAAAGGGAGATGAAAGAACGGGAGGTTTGAAGGGTTTGAAGGGTTGAAGGGTCTGAAGGGGCAGAATGAAGACCGAATTCGAGTTTCGCTTATACTTGACATTTGTATATTCGTTTAATTTTGTCCGTGTTTCTCTCTTTCTGCAATTGTATACACTCTCTCACCGTTTGTTTGTAGGTTCCCCCGCGGGGTACTTTGTATACATTTGCCTATACGGAGTAATTTACTCGGCAACGAACTACATATATCACAGTAGGCTTCAAATGCCATTTATCTTTTACTACGGAATGCCTTTACCATGGAATTGCTTCAGATGTGTTCTTTGTTCCGTTTTGGCCCCCAAGCACTAGGACCATGGGGGCAAAGCCGCACAGCCTTGTCATTTCTAATTACAGACGCCCAATTTCCCCCTAGACAGTGCCTAGACAGGAATTTTGCGGGCCACCCAGTGAGATGGCTGGTAAAGATTCTGAAGCAGACTCGCTGGGTCCTGGATATAGCCGCAAGCCCGCCGATCCTCAGGCCGCCTCTCAAGACGGAAGCCCATGCGCTCCACGAGGCTCAACACTTCGTCCTCGGATAACTCTACATTGCCAGCCTCACCAATCCCAGATTCCTCGTGCCCGACCTCGCTTTCGTTGCGGGAATGGCCATTTTCGAAGTGCCACAATAGCGGGCCAACGTTGATCCACAGCCCGTTCGGCTTGAGGCAGTGTCGGATCGTCTCGATGTACCGGATCAGGTTCGGCGCGGTGTCAATGAAGAATACCGTGGTGACTGCGTCAAAAGCTTGCTGATTGTTGGCCTGGGTGTATAATACGGTGAAATCGGCTGCAGACATGGACATTGTTCCAAAGCGACGGCCTGAGTTGGCCATCTGCTGCATCGCCAAGGCGGGATGCACGTCGGGTATCATGATCTTCTGAAGCTGCTGCGCTCGAGATTGTAGATTGGAGAAATGTAATGCGAAAGGATGAAGCGCATGCTTTGCCGTCCCTTCGGTGTGATTGAGAACCCAGTTGCTGGCCAGGAGTTGATGATAGGAGATCTCATTTCCTTCGGCATCATAGCCAGCCATGCAGACCTCGAAGACTAAACGCCCCAAACCGGCACCAGGAACCAAAATGCGGATTTCCTCTCCGCCGTCGCGTCTTGCCTGGAACTCATTGTGGAGATCCTGGATGACGGGGTCATAGCACACTTCTCGCTCGGTTCGCCCCTCCAGGCTCCAGTCACGATAGAACTGGCGGATCGTCGAATGCGCCTTGTTGACGTCCGATGAAGTGGCTGTGTCATGCCAATTTTCCTTTGGGTTATTTTTGTCGGGATTGGTAGGAAGATCAAATGATTGTAATCCAATTGCAAGAATTGCATCTGCAATTTCAGCATTGACATCGATAGCGTCATCTACCTTGTTGAAGTTGTCAAGGATAGAGAATGGCGGCTCTGATAGCATCTGCCAGTGTGCCGATGGCAGGGCATAAAAGGCCTGCCGCCTGCGATGTGTGGTGTTCATGTGGGCATTTCGCCGATATTGTCTACCAATAGGTTAGCTATAGTCCGATGTTTTTGTCTGTAGACTTCAAGTTCAGCATATTTGGAGCATCTTGAGCGCTGGAGCTTGAGACCAACAATATTTCCATCAAGGTCAACCATCATCGACATACCTGAATGAGTCAAAAGCAGCAAACAGCACTCTGCGCTCTTCCGGATCAGAAAATGGATCAAAATCACCTCCCCAGCTGGATTCCTCTTCCCCAGTCTGGGGGTTTTGGTGTGTCTCAGATGACATGCTAAAATCTGCAGGCGAGAGGCGTTGTGCCCTCTATTCTAGATTCTAAGAATCAAAACGATAGCAATAAATCAAAGAAATATGGAGTAGCGAAGGAGTATATGGAGGGGAAGAAAATAAGTGGGATGTTTCGTCCTGAGGCAGAAACACCTGGGATTGGCCGACATTTGGAGGGCGGAGACTCCAACATCACCAACACCCGCCATTCCTCTTGAGATCCTACTTAGGTAGGCTGTTTCGTCCTTTCTTGATTCTCCAGAGAAAGAGTAGCGATGGCCACCGATATGCCTCCAGCTATCCCTCAAGCAGAGCTTACCCCGCCGAGCGTCAAGCCTCAAGAGCTCTCGTTCACATTGCCCAGAGCTTTGCACACAACAGCACATGTTCACTTGAACTTTATGAACCACTGTGCCACAGTTTTCCTGGCTACATCTACACCTGGTGACTCGGGTGGCTCTATCAAGCCGATGGGGAGCTTTGTCTACGCGATGCCTGATGTGAGTATCTTGAACATCAGTCTTTCTCCCTGATCATGTATAAAAAGAAAATTTCTCGTGCTACACTCCTATCAGATGGGGTATTTATCTATTCAAATCGGTTGAATTGTCCCTTTTGGTTGGAGAAACAGCAATCTAACAAGAACTGCCCCATCTTTGAACCCCAGACACACACAATGTTCATATGTATCAAGCGTCGTCGCATCCTGTGACTTGAGCATCTCTCTTTGAAATTACTCTGATTTGTTGTTAAATATATCACTAACATAATACAGCGCACGTCACCCAAATCAACAATCTCAACCACACTCTACACATCACCACCCAGTATCGAATACACAACTCGCATAGCCAAAATCCTGGCTAGACGGCTTTACATGCCCGTCTACGTCGGTTGCAGCATTGACCCGCATTCCTTGGGCTTGGAAGTTCAAGAAGAGATGGAGGGACTTACCAGCATTGTTAACGTGATTATGGCGAATTGGGAAGAGCATAAACAGGAGAAGGCTAGAAGTGCGAAATAAATGGATTCGGAATATCACGAGATCTTTTGTGGAATTTGCAATGTCTTTCTCACCAGGTTAAACTGCCACGCCCAGAAAAATGTAAATGTTTAATGAATCATGCCACTTTTGGAATTCCATGTCAGCGCAGTGTCAAACAATATTCTATAGCCTATGATCTCTTCCCTTGTGACTCGGGTCCTTGGTGAAACATGGCCGTCACATTGTTGTTAATAAATGCCTTGTGCCCAGCATTAAAGATCATATAACAGAGGTACAGCATCATCCTTCCCATTCAGGGGGCGATAATACAGTCCCAAAATCTAACTTATCAAGGACGATACGGGGCCCTGTGAGAGCCTAATGCAGCGATGGGATTATTCAAAAGTTCACTAAACATCGTCCTTCATCTCGTTCGATATCTAAGTTATATATGTCCAGTTCAATGTGGAAGTCTCCGTCTCAAAAGCAAGGGTCTATCAATTTAGACAACAACTGAAGAGAGGAGAATAATGTGACGAAGTTACAAAAGATAACCCTCTATCAAGTGGTTAGATAAAATGTACATTTATCGGATCTAAGGGGCGTTATTGTATCATCGGAAGGATTGCGCCCTTATAGCTAGTGGCCGATGCTATTGTTTCAGGGTTTCAGGAACACGAACGGGCCCCACCATTATATTACTCGGGTATCCTGAGAAAAGTACACATAGAAATAAGCTTGGGTCAATCAATTTGCATGCTTAAGGTCGGAGTATCAGAAGCAGCAGTACGTAGCAGTAATCAGCACCGAAAAAGGTAGAGTTTCACATGCTACTAGTAGTATGGAGTATAGCGTTACATTTACGCGATCCACAACACAAACACAGAATTTCCAATATCCACCAGGTCCTCCGAGACAAAGGCATTATAAAAGTACAACTACGAATGCACATAAACCACTCGAACAATGCGCCCCTGACAGGGACCAATCGTCCACTCGGGAGGCACTCCGGGCATCTCAGATCTCTACGTCAAAGCGTCCAAGGCTAATTAATCTGAGACATTTGCGGAACTAACAGACGGCAGGCCTCGGGAGTCTCAGGTTAACGGTGACAGCAGAGCAGAGCAAATCGGAATGACTCGGTTAACGGGTGAGTTTCGAGATCGTTGTCCCGCTGTGGGGCGAACTGAGGTTTAGACATCTGTACATGTAGAAAATACATGTGAGTGTTTAGATGAATGGTCTGCATTAACGCGCGTGAAGCATGAACATGTACATGTATTTCCATAACTTAACTATGCTATGGGACGTTAACTACGTCAGAACCCTGTCGGAGGCGTCCGATATCCACACGTCCCTTAAATGATCATCGGAGACCGCCTGATGATCACTCTCGACGCGTAGACAGTCTCCGCTTGGCCCAGAAGGCAGATCAAATTGAAAAAGGGGTTGAGATTTACACCGCAATCTCCTTGCCAGGAAATGATGACTCCTTTAGGCCGAATGGGACATATTTCTCACCCGATCATTGGCTCATTTACCGCAGGTCAATGCTTCCAAACCCCTGCATTATGGAGAATATTTCCGACGGGACGAACCGAGGGGAGTTCTGTCTCCATTATGGTTAAGCTCGTGCATGCACCCCCTGTTTTCCAAGGAATGTCCCTCCGAGCCCTTCTTGCATTGTTCGGGTGGCTTATCGGTATACATGTAACCTGTTTTCCTCGAACTGCCTCTAACCGAGGCTGTGCGGGGAAATTCAACAAGCCTGTCCCTTCGATACGAGCCGATCAGGGCGCCAGATGTCGCTTAGTGAGCCGATCGGAGGAGTCCCGAGCCTTCATAGGACGGATTGACGGAGGACTAGCCCATAATGGAGAAGGGGGAGGGGCGGCTGAGTGTCTGTGCAGGGTTTTCCTGCATGGCATTTCACGGCCAGCGCATCAAGGCATGGCGGAATGGCACGGGAGTTATTCTCCATGTTCGGCACCAACCCTGTTAGGGTGGGAACGCCGGGGTTCCAGAGAAGTGATTTCCAGGACTTCACGATACATGGACCTGCGCAGATGAAACATAAACGTTCGGATAAAGCTCGGGGCAACCCGTTAGCACTCCGGCTGTGATAGGCGAGATGCTCGGCATTCTGTTGAAGAGAAGATTGGCTCCAGGTCCCACTGTCCGGGCCAGCCATCCGGGCTTCCATGTGGTCCGGTGCATGCCTTCCGAGTCGATCATTCAGACATACGATTATAGACAAGACAAGATCTTCACTCTTCACTTCAGGGGACGGACTCCGGGATCTGCTCAGACGCCGAACCAGTTCTGATCATCCACTAGGACTGGTGGACCAGAAAGCACACCGGATCGAGAAGAAGACAAGGTTCATATCCCAGCCCGCTGGTGGGCCATGGGAGAAATGACTGAGCACTCTGCTTTGAGTATTCATCGACACTGCCACTGCCGATCTCGGGAAAGTGAAGTCTGACCTCGAGCATAGAGTGTGGTGCGTGTGGTGTGTGTAGTGTGTAGGTAGTGTGTGTAGTTGGTTGGTTAGTCCCGCTGTCATTTCGGCTGAAGATTCCTTAAATTCCTAACATTAACATTAATATTAATATTAATATTCTCCACGATCTTTGCTTTTACCGCCGATCTGGTTCTTCTTCTCCTTTACATTCTTGTTTTTGCCTCTTTTCTTCGTTCCCGACTATGGCCTTCTTACCGTAACACTTGCATTCTAGGAATAGCCTAGGCACTGTGGCGATATCCTTTCTCTTTTTCTCTTCTCCCCCAACCTTGAATGTGGTTTCCATCCCAACACCATGCAGCACTCCCATTTTCGGGGGAATAACCCGAATTCCTATGACCTTCCCCCCGTACAATCAGTGACCGGCGCATTTCCGGCCCCGGCGCTGCTCTCCGCTCCGCCCAGCAGACCCGACAGCGGGATGCGAATGGCTCATCTACTCCAACCGATGCCACATCACCTCCCAGCCCCTGCGACGTCGCCATACTCGCGCTTCTACGACTCCGCCTCCGGGTCGCCCGCGGAAAGCGGTGCGCTCCCCGACGCGCCGCTGGGCTCAGTACCCGGCGGTCCGGGTCTGTACCAAACCAGCCCCGTTGGGCAGCAGCCAACGCCAGCGCAGCTACAACAAAAGCGCGCATATCGACAGCGTAGGAAGGATCCCAGCTGCGACGCTTGTCGCGAGCGCAAGGTCAAATGCGATGCGTCGGAGTCGTCTAGTTGCACGGAATGTAACAATCGCAAGGTGCGATGTCAGTTTACTAAGGAAACGAATCGTCGTATGTCGTCTATTAAGCAGGTGCAGGACTTGGAGAAGCAGTTGCAGAACACCAAGCAGCAATTGCAGCATCTGCAGACTGGCATGATGCGTCCTGATCGCATGGTCGATGTCGATGAGGGCATTGCGCAGCCTTTGATTAAGTTGCCGGAGATTGAGTACCGTCCTGTGCGGCGGTCGAAGGCGCCTATTGCTCAGGATTTCTCGGATGTGCGATCCAATTTGCGACATTATGGTCGTGGTATCTTGAAGGTTCCTACGCCTTATCGACAGCAGGGTCCTGAGTCTTTGGTTACTGGTGATGCGCCAGAGCTACCTCCAAAGACTCTCGCGGACCATCTGTTGGCGCAATACTTCAATTGCATTCATTCAGTGCTTCCGGTGCTCCACTGGCCCATCTTCATGGCGGAGTATGAGAAGGTCTATCGGTCGGGCTCGCTGTTGGGTGTTTCGAATGAATGGGCTGCTGTTCTCTTTGGAGTATTCGCCTGCGGTGCTATTCACACCAACGAGCTGGATCGGGAGGAGCAAGGCAAGAAATACATACGTACCTCGTGCGGCATCATCGACGTTTGGCACGACAACTTCAATCTGGATCGAGCTCGGGCTGCGCTGCTTGCCAGTATCTTCCTCTACGAGGTGAACTCGAAGTCAGCAAGTTGGGTATGGATTGGTTCAGCTGTGCGCGTGGCTCAAGAGATGGGGCTGCACATTGAGTCAGGACCATGGCCAGCGGTCGAAGGGGAGATGCGAAAGCGCGTATGGTGGGGACTATACGCTTGGGATAGGTTTGTTATGCCCCAGTACCTGGATGAACCCTAGCTCATAGCTGTTTCAGATTACTCGCTCTCGAGATGGGCAAGCCAGTTCTAATCGATGACCAAGACTGCGACATTGACCTGCCTTGTCCCGTGGACGAACAATATATCACAGAAAGAGGCCCTATCCCCGAAAGCCAGCAAACATCGCCCCTTCTAGCAACCATCCACGTCGTCCGTTCAATCGGCCAACTCACGCGAACCCTCCGGTCAGCCACCATCAGCACCGCCACTCTCGAGACCTTCGAACTTCACTTCAACACCTGCCTCGCAACGTTCCCCTCCCAATTTCACCCAAGAACAGACCAAGACCTTGACCCTCGCTCTCTCGCTCCAGTAATATACCTACAAAACGCCCGTCTCCTCCTCCACCGCCACAACATCTCCCCTTTTTGCCCGGATATCGTCCGTTCTTCCGCAATGGACTACTGTGTCTCCACAGCCCTCGACACAGCCAACATCCTCGCCCGCTGCATGCGCAATTACCCAAACGCAAACGCATTACCCCCAGGCCCAGCAGGAAACAACGACCCGCGCGCCCTCTTCGCCTCCGGCGCCGGCTCCCTCCTCTGCACACACATCTGGCGCTGCACCCTCCTCCTCCTCTTCCGACAAGAATTTGCCGGCGCCCTAGCCTGCGTCCAAGCCCTTGCCTCAATCGGCGACGTCCGCACGGTCAACGCCGCCTGCGGCCGCTACCTCTCCTTCTTCCTCCGCCGTCTCCTCTCCCGACTCCGCCGCAGCGACGGCATCGACCTAGAACGCGACGAGGAAATGATGGCCTATGTCTCAGGCGATATGCAAGGAGCCAGCGACGGAAGCTGGGTCTGGCATGGCAGCGAAACAGGATCTCAACTCGAAGCGATGTCACCAATGCGGTCAACGCCTGTTTCAGGGGGTCACCCAGCTCAGCACGAGCGCGACACTGAGTGGGAGGGATGGGAGTGGATTGAGAAAACTGTGCAAGAGCTCTTCACCGAGCAGCGGCAGAGGGCTTATGCTCAACGAGATACGCCTATGGGTGGGCAGTCCCGCCAAGAGGTTCCTACGACTTCGGGATCGACTCTTGCGCCTGAGTTAGCGACGTCGGATTCGGATCGCAGGTCTAGCTCGGCGCATTCACGCATGACGATTGCTAGCATTATTTGAAGCGGTGTTTGTCTTCTTTTATTGGGGTTTCGGTGCTTTTATGTCTTTGGCGCATTATGCGACATCATCTCTTATCTCTCATCTGCCTACTGCCACCTCCTACACACGCATCTTTAGTGGTCTACGGCCATAGAATATGGCCCGTATAACAGATACTCTCTACCCGGCGCACCTCAAACCACAGCAATCATCACTCATCGTCTGCTGTCATTGGATTTATTTTGTCCTGCAAATATTGCATTGCCGATACCCATGCCCGAATCATGTTCATAGCCCTTTTCCTTCTTCTGTATATACTTACCTTCCAAGCATACGTATGGGCTTACTATGGGATCATATCTTGCATCGTTAGTTTGTTTATAGCGATGGCGAACCGGCCCCCATTATTCAAGTTTGCATTGTTTTAAAGAGAACGTTAATATTGAAGCAAGACATCTCTACCGAGCTAGTTATTTACTGGCAAAATATATCCCGCTTTTGTTGTCATATCTATCTATCTCTTTTCCACAAGTCCCCTTGACGCCCGCCTCCACATCCAGACCAGTCAAGCCGCTGTGAGAATAAACTTAAATCAAACACAATCCAATAAGACCAATAGTACTAGTTCAAATAGTACTTGTATGGTGCCTAAAAATATTCAGATTTGTATCATTTCGTAAGTGACACTGATATTTGAATATGCTATCTCGATCGAGCTAGATATCTACCAATTGAGATAAAATATGCTCAGGGCACAATATATCATATTTATCACACTTTCACCAATTTATCTCCGATCTCTTTTACACTAGCCAGCCCCCTTCACACCTCATCCAAACCAATCACTTCCCTGCAGAAAAGACTTAGACCAAAGTCAACTCAACGGGAGCAATGGTACCATTCTGAATAGAACCAGCATGGTGACGAGCAACAAGACCGTAGGCGAATTGGTACCTACACAAACCAGTCAGTAAAAACAGTCCCTTGAAACAACGTGGAAGATAGAAGCAAAACTTACTTGTCAAGGAAGGGAAGAAGCTCAGGCAGACCAGGGGTGTGGCGCCAGTCACGCATCAGATCACAGACAATACCGAACAATCCCATGAGAGTAACACCAGCCTTCTCCATACGGCGGTTCGCATCCTCCGCAAGGCGGATATCGAATGTGCCACTGGCATCGGTGTTGGCGAAGACTTCGTAGCCAGCGTCGATGAGGGAGAGAGCTAGGAAGGAGGTGCCTGGGTGTTTCAGTTAGTATAGTTCACCCGTTTTGGAATTGATATAAGTTATCATATTAGAGTCACACGTACAAACTTCAGTAACAATACCACCAATAATAAGCTGCTTCTTTCCAGTGGCCTTAACAGCAGCACGGAAATCGGCGTTGTCCCAGGCGTTGACCTCGCCCTGGCGACGGACGAAGGTGGCATTGGGGTGCATGTCTGTGATCTCCTTGAGCAACAGGCCGTTGGGGCCTTGGTCGGAGGAGGAGGTCAACACGGTGGGCAGGTTGAAGACCTTGCCGATCGAGGCATGGCCCAGCATGTTGTTGCGGAAGTCGTTGGTGCCGTAGTCGCGGACGACTTGGGCGAGACCGACTTGGTGGTCGATGACCAGGAGGGCCTGGAATTGTCAGTCATCAGGCTTGGATATATCCCAAATGGGAAATAGACATGCTATGTGGTACTGAGAATAGGTTCACTTACAGCCTTGTCCTTGTCGAGTCTGTTCCATGCCTGGGCAGGAATGGAGGCGGCGAGCAGCAGGGCTGCCTTGATACCAGCGGAGATGAACATCTTGTAGGAATATTGAAGAGTCGAAGGAAGACAGTAGAGTAGAAGGTGTTCGAGTTGATCTGGATGCCCTTCAATTGCATGGGAATAACCTCGACTTTATACCCAGACCCTCAACCAGGATTTCCTCCATCTCAGTTCTTACGTCCCGTAATCCTGACCAAAGATTTGCTAATTCTCACCTCGCCTCGCTGGGCCACTAGCTTATCTCTATCCGGAGATGCTAGTGCTGTCTGTTGTCCGCTGTCTGCTGCCAGTGCGTGCTGTCCAGGCTTGAGGTATATCCGTGAACGGTTACCGTCAAGTCTTGGCTTGCAGAACGAGGCTTGACTGGGGTTCGTAAAGAGACCGTCATATTACGGACTGTGGTGAGATTATAAGATCGTGACTATTGATTTGGGAAGCATTTTCTGTTTTTAGCTTGTTCTTGGGCTTGCTGTGCAGTAGCTTCGTTCCGGTGGGATGGTATAGATGAATTCCGGTTTCATTGTTGGGACTCGGTGTTCTAGTTTGATGGCCGACAAGAGAATAGATGATTTATTCTTTCCGAAGACTATAGATCCTGGGATATCGACTCCAAATTTTATTTTGACCTGTGTAGATGATTGGGGTAGCAACGGCCTAAAGTGGATTGGGCACGGCTGACATCTGCTCCACTCAGCCCTTAGAAATCACTGCTAATCCTGAATAATCTGTAGTCTAACGGTTCTTTAGTCTCACGTCGCATTGCCTGGAGAAAATAATTGAGACTGTTCCTAGATCCCTCGAACCTTGCTGGTGCTAAAAAGCTGAGGGTGACCACGTTGCTAGTGGCTTTGCAAAATTCCGGAAAAATGACTTACAAAAACCCGCTGCACCGCATGGGTATGTTCTGGTTGAATTACAGTCTGTAGGTTACTCGCTTTCTGTCACAGTTATCACAGTTACCCTGATCTCCAAATTTGGCAATACTAGCTCCTGACTAGCGAAGACCCACAAAACCATATCTAATGTTAAGATCCTGATCCATATTCCCCTTTAGTAACTGTCGGTAATTTAATTATCGTGCATATTGACCGGCACTACACAGGAGGCGCTCCGAGACATACAGATTGGAGAGAACTAGCCGGGACTCCATGTGCTGTTTTCGAGGTAAAGGCCGCTGGTATGGACACGGAACAAGCCACTGGATCCGTAAATGCAAGGCAGGTCTTTAATTAAAGCACAAATGGTTGGGACCGAAGATTGCGGGGCCGGAGTTTCAGAGTGGAAGCTTTTCTCACGACAGGCTGAAAGTGAACATAGCAGGTACAACGGTTAAGGTGAAGTAGGTCTCTTGCATGTATTGCATCCAAATGGTAGACTGGGCTGCCGGAATAGCGGCGTGACTTGAACATGCACTTTTGCAGGGATTGTGCATAATTACGAACCACTGCAAATTTTCAACGTCCAGTTGTATTCTCACGTCAGCTACGTTTGATGAGCGGTCAATTACATCCCAAGCGTTCCTGGATCTCCACCATACAGGAGAAAAATAGGCAACGCTTCTAGGACATATGATGAGCTTCAATATACAAATTGGGGGCCAAAAGCAACGGCGCTCTCAGGGCCCATCAGATAAACCCTGCTCATTACGAATTTAATTAACCGGACCTGCCACAGTGGACCACGAAGCTATCGCTCGGCTCGGCAAACCCGAAGGAACCCGCCATCTGCAGGGCCGACATTTAGCGTTATTTAGCGTCTTACAAACCGCAGACTAATCTGCCTGTCAGCCTGAAGCGTCGGGCTAAACATGCACCTACTCTGTCTTGCGCTTAGCCAATATCTTTTCCCAGGAATCAAGTCGCGCATCTCAAGCCTTCGAACTCTGATTGAAGCGTGCCATCTCCAAAACAGCTGCCAAGTCATGCACACAAGAGTAGGATACCAGAACTTGTAAATTTTTCTCTCCGCATATCGCCTTTTCATTCATTGCCAACGATAACGTAGCCATTGTGGAGATCTCGTGCCTCGTTGCTAGGTCTCATAGGATGTAGCTAGTTTCGGAGCCGGAAAATCGATCTAAGTCTGAGACCCTGTGGTCGGGTCTGCTTACGGGCTTCTTAGGCATGTCTTGGCGTGTTGCAACATATCACATGGAATATAAACGAAGTCATTTGAACCTAGGTTTTACTACGGAGTGCTCCGGAGTCGCTTTTCAGTCCAGGTGAGACAAAGAGTACCAGTCTTCCCGCCCCTGATGTTTTTGAAATCCATTCAGAGTCTCCCTTGGCAACCAGGCTAGTGTGTGGTAAAATATTCCTGTTTTGGACTAGATAATAGAAAGATTCCGGAGCGAAACCTGGAATGATAAACGACAACTATTTGACTCAAGAAGGCAATATAGGGCATAGTGAGCCTTAATTCGTTCCTCCTATCTCTTTTAAATGGCAGTCGCAGTCGTCTATTCTAAGTCTTCAAATGTAAGACTAAGCATCATTAAGGGAGCCGCGAATAAATTGTCATTCTAGTATTATTCTACTAATTCACACTCAATAGGTTAGTCACCTCAGCTATCATAGTTTACGCGTTTATTACTCTTAAGCATACCACGCTACGCTCCACCAGAAAACTCTGGGCTCTGGGCTGAGACCAAGCGTCAGATTTGCTTCATCAGGAGGAAATTCTTGTGACTGAGTAGAGCCGCACCGAGGTAGTTAGTTAGACTACGCCCAGTTACTCGGAATGTTGTCAGAATTAAAGTTATGCCCAGCTGACTGACGTTTACTTGTATGGGCAGGCTGACCAGCAGCCGCTCTCTTATTGACCAAATTGAAAAGCTAGCTATCAAAAGACCGAGATACTTTCGTTGCAGGGACACGCGCTTGCTCAATTCTGCCGCCAAGTGGATCTTCTCGTCCCTGTGACTCCGCTGTTCTGGTAACCCTGTATCAGGGACTGTGGTATGGACAACCTAAATCGTTCCACATCCACTTTCAGGAGAAGTGGATCCTAACAACACCGACAGAGGTCATGTGCTGCTGTTCGTATCTAATCTAGACCCCAAGTATTCTCCCATTGTTCCTTGCAAAAGACTACGGAAGGTAAGCAAAAACATTAATTGTGGCTGGTACTACAGCGTCCCAGCAAGTCTTACTGCGGCTGCTGCGAGCGGGAAGACCGGGTTACAACTGCAAACCCAGTCTCAATATTGGCTTGCATGGGTATAAGCCACAGCAGCTGTCGATCTGTTTCATACTGCGCACACATATTGAACAAGTAGCAATTGAGTTGATCTTCATTCAGTGAGCCAACATGTGCGCTAATTTCATGCAAGATTTAAGTAGTTTCGCTTTTCCGAATAATAAGCAAATTGAAGGACTCTTCGACTTTGGGAATTTCCGTAATGACTGATATTGATAGCCACGTAATCAACATTTCACCACATAAGCGTACGGTTCCTGAAGTCAAAAGCACAGCGAGCTGGGTTGCCCTTATGAAAAGACTCGTACCAGGCGAGGGGTATGTTAATACTGTTAGTGCTACTCTTTTACCGATAAGCTCTGGGGCATACACTATAGAGTAGCATTTAGGCCTCAAATATATCTTATCTTGGATGTTAACAGTAGCCGTATTTATGTTCCCTTAGTAGCTACTACTATGGGGTGTATATTTTGGAGGCAAATGCGGCTTTCCTTACCTTGTGCTTGTAGGTTATATTTCTTATACTCGCAGTTTACATAAAATCGCTCAGAACGGACGCATAACATGCTGATTCGTCCAGTAACCTATCTATTTTTTTTCACGTAAGCTATTAAATTTGAACCTATACAGTTATAGAAAATTGGAAGACTGGTTGATGATATATCTGCGGGCCTTAACAGACTACGATCATTAGATGACGCTCGACTATACTGCGAAGCACAGTGAGCCAATACATAGCACTACCGGCACCGATGTCGACGTGAAACCAGTTTCTACTAGCGGGTCATCAGTAGCAAGGGGATAAGGAACTATCGAGGGCAATTTGAAGGATCAGCAGACCTATGGGAACCTCTGTCTTTCCACATTTTGTTGTATTCCCTAGCAGATCGGATGTTCATCAATGATCTCAAGACCCTCGCATGTTGCAAATCCCAAAAAGAGATATTCCAACCATTTGATTGGCGCACCTTCCGAACAGCCATCATGGAGATCTACAACTCTACTTCCGCAACTGATAGAAGCCTGTGCGATCTTGCCGTCAGGTTTACTGTGAAGAACATCAAGGTATTGCGGAGCGAGGGAGCACAGCAGGAACAAGGAACGGGGGCGCCGGACGGGGGAGATTAAGCTCTGACGAACAGCCTCTTGAAGTCTGTTTCACAATTCGCATACGACATACTCGTGACTACACTGGATAAAGCCGGGTGACAGGGGAACTTTTCCCAACATTTGCAAGCTGAAATGGGATCATTCCTATGAAGAACCACCTTGTTGCTTTTAATGCTGCTGCAATATTGTACCCATGTCATTAGGGAAGGGGGGAGAGGAAGACAGGAGGAGGGTGGAAGGAATTGACTTTTTGCTTATATTTCATGATTTCATCTCCTAGAAAGTGCTTGCTCTTCATAAGTCCACATTGCAAGATATGAGATTCCAAAGTTCGAGTTATTGGAATATAGTGAGGCGCGTCCAAGGTCGATGTAAGACATATTTCGCATACCCAACGATATATCTTATGATCACATACGTGCCAGCATATTGTTCTTTGAGCATGCTGCGATGGAGCTTAATTCCCTCATAAAGCGCATACAATCCCAACCCCAGATGGCGGCCGCCGATAAGTACACTGTATCTTCTTCCAGGCCATAGCATCTATCAAGCCCCTGAAATGACTACGTGCCTCTGGGAGCAATCCAAGGCGACTGAAAACACTGACTATCACTAATTTCCTAGACACATCAGCTTTCAAACTCGCAGCCTAGATTTTGTCAAGGCCTAATGCTGAGGAGAGGATATCGAACTTTTTACCGGCAAAATTGATGAACGCATCGGCAACGTGGGTGGTGAGCTGGACGACGGAGTATTTTCACTGGATTCAATGAGGTGTGAAACAGTCCCGAAATTTTAACAAATTACATGTACCAGACTTACATAACGTTAGTTACAATAACTTAACTATCCGATCTCTGAAAGAACAAAAAGCAAGTAAAGTAGATCCAGTGGGACCAATCGGGTCCGATCACTATAATAACAAATAGAAGAACGAATAGCAGCAGAAGACAGTAACGAGTAAACGAGTAAACGAGTCAAGTAAATAAATGCAGATCGTCAGAGTCATCAACCAATCTGGAGTCGGTCGATCCAGAAATGGCGCCATCCGAGCTAAATTGATCTCACGGGAAGCGGTCAAGAACTGGGGAAGCCGGGGTTGATATCCTCTTCCCCCTTTTCTTCTTCTTCCACTTCTCTCTTCCTCCACTACTCTCTTCCTCCTCTTCATCGTTGACACCTGGGCACCATGAGATCCCATCCTACGGAACTCATTCGCCACACCTGTGATCAGTCTAGACCTTCACGGCGAAAGACTTCAGGTACAGGTAGTCGGCCATGGTGTCATCGACAGTCTGGCGGATGAGGGCAGCATTCTTCTCGCCGTACTTCTTGCGCCACTCAGCGTCAAATTCTGCCTCAGTCTTGGTAGCACGTTTCTAAAAAGCAAGGTTAGCCAAACCACTCTCCCACATCTTTACCAGTACAAGAACTTACGTGCGTCCGCTGCTCCAAAGCCTTCGACTCAATAGCATCATTATGGAAGCCACGCCACTTCTCAAAAGCAGCCCGGGCAACCGCATGGTCCGCCTCAGTATCCCACTTGAGCATCTCAGGACTATAAGGCAAGCCCACACTATTGCAAAACGCCTCCATAGTCTTAGCAGGCTCATCAAGCATATCATCAGCATCAATAACGCAAATCTCAACAGCACCGGGAGCAACCTCCTCCTCGCCAGAGCTAAGCTCCGGTCGAGTCGAAACACGCGGCCCAACGAGCCCGGCTTCGCGCAGATAGTCGAAGTGGCGGCGCAGCTCGTCGTACCCAGCTTCGGTGGGGTCATAGTTGTGGAACCCGGTTACGTCGTCCAGTGGGGGAATCGTGCAACGCAGATACGACGGCACGCTGTAATGCGGGTCGCGGATTAGGAATGCCCAGTGGAACTTCTCTTGCAGTTCGCGGGGCATCACTGTTGGGTTGCCTGGTTCTGCGGGAGTGTTGTACGGGTAGGGCTCTTTGTTGCTGAGGCCGTTGCTGAGGCCGTTCGAGTGACCACTGCTCTCGCCGTTGGTCTCACCGTTAGTCGCTCCGTTGGTACCATTGGTGTAGCCGTTGCTGTGGCCATCGGTGTGGGTGCCGTCGACACCGTTCACGCCGTTGGCCTGGTGGCCCTCGCCATTGGTCTCGTCTGTCCCGACGCCGCGCTTCAGGCGCAGCAGGGATGGAGCCAGGCTGGCTGGCTTGCCACTCGGTGGGAGCAGGTAGTGGTCGATATCCTTGATGAAGATTCTCTTTCCCTGTTATACGGTAAGTATCCCCTCGACAAAAGTGCAATTTTTCTATTCCGCATTGCGGATATCCAGAGTCATCCGAAGATTCGGAGCTCGATTTTGGTTTACATGTGTGTAGAGGGGAGGGTATATCGACAAGAAGCCAGCACAGTAGGCGCAAAACAAGAAACACAGAAGGTATGGACACAGCTAGGGTATCTTCCCTCGTGTTCGATCCACAGACGGAGAACATGAGGAGCATTAAGGGGAAATGGCAGAACGCAATGAAGGAGAATCTCGCAAAAAGAAGGGTCGGACCTGAATAGCTTCTCGTTCGAGTCTGTCCATCACGGTGCTATACGTGGATTCGCTGAATCCACTCTCGAGACGAGCTTGTTCATCGTCTGCAAATCGGCCCGAGAGGCGCTCTGGGCCGTAGTAGAAAGCGTCGCCGAACGGCTCATGAACACACTGAATGGTGTCACGCTGAGTCATGAAGACCTGCGAAATATCAGTTGCAGCTCACGCATCAGATTTCGACGTCTCCACTCACGCGCTCAAAGGCCGTCGAGCATGCTCGCGGATGCGTAGCCACAAAGATCGGCTTGTTCGACATCCTGATATGGGATATAATTCGGGTAATGGTGAACTGCAATCTGCAGGGTTATCCCAGAAGAAAAAAAAGTAGTCAAGTGTAAATAAACTTGAGGTGGATCAAGTTGATCAATTACAGCGTGGGTAAATGAAATCTCGGCCGTTAAGGCTGCGCGAGAAATCTCTGATTTCACTAGTGGTCAAAAGTATCCAGTCAAGGCCCTCAGCAAATGTGAGTGCAGCTTGATGGTATCAGAATATGCAATATGGCGTGAGAATAATGAAGGATGCAGAGATGGGGCCCAAGCAAACTCTTTATATGTCTACATCCACTGGGGTTTCCAAGAATAAACCAGGTTTTTCTTTTTCTGGAGCCTCGGGAGGCGGAGAGCTTACCATTGCCTACCATGGAAAATAAAAAGAATTATGGAGATGTGAATTTTATGGATACATGTATTTCCGTTATTGAGGGTATTAGGATCTACTACGGATGAGGGTACTCATAGGGTATAGGGTATAGCCATGGCCCCTTCCTCACACAGTAGTATATGTGGTAGCGCATGGAAAGGTTAGTCTCGACCCCCCATGCCCAGCATTAGCTCACGCCCAACTGGAGGTGACTGGAGTCAAGAGGCAAATCATAAAAGGCATAAAGTATATTGCCCCTCTCCTCCGCTTGCCCCGCCGAACTTTTCCGCATCTACTTTTCCCTGCCCCTCTCCAAGCGCCTCCAAGGCAAGTCAGGGCAAAGGCAAAGTCCAAGGTAAAACATATCAGGAGTGAATCCACCTGGAAAGCCAATAGGAAACCGACTAGTGGACAGCCCGAGGGATTGATCTCCATGTCTGGATGCATCGTTTCGAAAATGCCCCACGGCCAACTCCCCCTCCGAAGCAG
>ERZ1673737.1410-NODE-1410-length-23553-cov-6.464423_pt1 | contig 23553 bp, 17 predicted proteins | sample MGYA00580211_ERZ1673737 | MGnify/ENA primary metagenome ERZ1673737 (study PRJEB41218, sample SAMN15661789) | gut metagenome | host: Homo sapiens | place: Canada: London | collected 2015-08-20/2019-03-30 | study: EMG produced TPA metagenomics assembly of... | reverse complement strand
CGTGAGACATATTGGAAAGGAAGGTGCTCTTTGCCTTGTTTGCAGTCTCCGCAGCACGGACTGCTTCAGAAAGCGCCTGGTTCATTTTTCTGTCAGAGGTACGATCTGACAGAACCAGAATATATTTCTTTTTTCCGTTTACCTCGCTGCCCATTGCAACATTATGAAACCAGCGTTTTTCCCCGGTTTTCTGATGAACATATTCGAAATCCCATTCCCTCTGTTCATGAACCTGGATTCCCTCCAGATAATTCTTCTCCAGATCATCAGCTTCCCCGGGATTTAATTTTCCCAGGGTCCAAACATCTTTGCATATCTGTTCTACCGTAACACCCAGCAGTTTTTCCGCATTTGGGCTGACATAATCTGCCTGATATGTTTTTACATCCAGCATCAGGAAAACATCATCCACATTCATTGAAAGCTTTTGAAACAGCTCATCTCTGTACAGGATCTCCGTATCCTTTTTCTTAAGGTTTGTCCTGCTTTTTTGAATAACAAGACTGATAAGGAAGGCGGCAATACAGAGTACGACTGCCCCCACAAGGACTATCGTACTACGCTGCAGGCTGTTCATACTGGCATTGACGATATCTGCCTTTACAAGTCCCAGAAACATCCAGTCCTGAATATCCGATTTTTCATAGACCAAATAATAATCTCTTCCATCCAGATTTATCATCATCGCATCGGTATGGCCCGCTTTAAACTTCTCCGAAAGTTCAAGAATCTCTTTCTCAGACATATTGGAATGCTCTCTCAGAACTCCCAGAAAATTATACGTATTTCCCCATGACTCAAAGGAATGATCGACCACAACACGGCCATCCGGATGAACAACATAGCTCTTTGCATTTCCATTGAAGGCAGAAATATCCAGTACATCTACGATATCATCGTTTTCATAGGCAATGGCGATCGCATCATATTCAAATCCCTGGTAGCTTCCATGAGCCCTGGGAGTGGCAAAAACAAGCAACTGAGATTTTCCGGGAACTGCTGCATTCGTTATCACATCATTTCCCTGCCGGATATCCTCTTCAATATTTTCCTGCAATCCAAGGAAACCTGTTTCCCCTGTTACCATCTTATAATTCCCGTCAGCTGACAGAAAATAGAATTCTAAAAAACCTGCATCTTCCTGCGCTTTCTCGATATAATCACGAATTTCGTCTTCACCGGAGATATTCTGCAGGTTCTCACCCCACATATGAAGATATGTCAGATTCTTATTTGCCAGCTCCCTCAACATATTATCAGACTGGTGAAAAACCTCCGTCAGATGAGAAACACTTTCCTCATAAACAGTTTTCGACACAAATCCGAAATATCGAAAAACCATCAGAATAATTCCAAGAGAAACAGCTATAAAGACAGATACCCTGAATCCTTTTCTCATAACAGGCTTCCTTCTGTCTGTATCATGATTCTTAATATCCATTCTTCTCACCTCAGAGTCATGTAGTCTTCAGGCTCTGCAAGAATGGCATCACCATCTGAAATATATCCTGTCCAGGTATCTTTCACAAAAGCATCCTCTCCATCAAATACAATATTATCATCTGCCGGATAAGCTTCCATATGTTTTGGTATCGCAAGACAGATTACTGTAAAAGTATCATTGTCGTGAACTTTTTTTCCGTTCTTCGTAACTTTACTCAATCTATAACCATCCTCTGTTTCTTTGACTTCCACAGAAATGCCACTGACCACAGGCAGAGAGCCACGGTTAAACGGCATGAAGCCTCCCTGGTAGCCTTCTACAAAATTTTTCACTGTCTCTTTCAGTTCGGCTCCGCTCATCTTGCTGCTGTAAGCTGAAAGACTGTTTGGCATGATCATGCTTCCCGCCATTTTTTCTGTATAACCAGCTTTCAGCACGTTTCCCGTAAAGCTGTTTCCGGTTGCGATCAGCACATCCGACCCATAAATGCCACGCAGGGTGTTTGCCATAACAGAATATGCTGCATTTCCTCCACTGCTATGAAAACGGTTGGAATAAGACTTCTGTGAATCCAGTACAATACTCTCAGAAGAGGATTTCTCCTCAAGCAGCTGAGAATTAAATGACTGATAGGCCTGTCCTGCATCATATTCTCCCGAGATCATCTTAGAAACCACATCCCTGGAAACAGAGAAAAAATCATTTGACGCAATGCGGATATACATATGGTTTTCTTCGATCACAGATTTCACATCCTTCAGATATTCCGTAAGATGAATATCCACATCCTGACTGTAGCTTAACAGATCCTGTCCATCACTAATGATCCGGTTCTGTGCATCTCCTGAAAGCATTGTATTCAGTACCTTCATTGCTTTCTTTCGACGTGTCTCATCCTGTGTCAGATCACGGTTTAAGGCTACCTGGAAATATGGTGTAGTCATCAGCCACTTCTGGCCGTTTTCCTGAAAGAATGGAAGAAAGGTTGTGTCAATACCCTGATCCTGAAACATTTTTACACCGGCAGAGCTGCCGAAGTACATGGCGAGCTTACCACTTTGGTACATTTCAACTATATCATCATAATTCATATCCAGATCATCCTTGCTCAGCCCTGTATCCTGGATAAATTTTTCCATACGTTCAAAAGCCTCCGGCCAGACTGTACTATCCAGACCTTCTCTCTTTGTATTATCCGGATCACTGTAGGTGGTGCGCCACTTGCGTCCGTCCACAGAAGACAGCTCTGATGCTGACAGACCCTGCAGTGTTTCCATACAGGTATAATCATAATAATAGTCTGCCGTAAACCCGCGGATCCCCACTTTGTCAAATGCCTGGCAGGCAGAGACAAAGCTTTCGTAGTCTGTCGGAAGAGGAATATCATATTTTTCAAAAAGGTCTTTATTAACCACAAATCCATGTGCATCCGCACACACAGGAAGCCAGTTTACGCTGCCATCCTCATTCATAAAATTGTTGAGGTATGTATCATAGACAGCACCTGCCGCATTAGTTGTGGAAAGATCCATAAGACTGTCTTTCAGGGGATTGGCATCATGCAGGGAAAAGCGACAGCAGGTTATAATGTCCGGCAATCCACCGTTTTCCTTAAGAAACTTATAAAAATCCAGGTCATTATTGCCTACTACAAATTCAATGTTGATATCCGGGAGCTGTTCCTGGATATATGGTGCATATTTCTCATACAGGTTTGTGCTCCACAGATACACTGTAATCGTTTCTGCATCTTCTTTTTCCACACTTTTACCACCGCAGCCTGACAAAAGTGATATAGCTGTCATCATCGCCAAAAGTACAGACAAAACTCTGTTCCATTTTTTCTTTTTCATTACGTCTTCCCTTTCTTAAATTGTCTTTCACCGATTCACCCATTCATAAATTACCTTTACCAGTAATTCCACATCAACGGGCTTGGCAATATGTTCATTCATCCCTGCTTCTTTTGCTCTCATTCTGTCCTCCGTGAACGCATTTGCTGTCATTGCAATGATCGGAATCACCTTTGCATCCTCTCTGTCCAGAGAGCGGATTCTCTTTGTTGCTTCATAACCATTCATGACCGGCATCATGATATCCATAAGAATCACATCAAATTCATCAGGTCTGCTTTTTTCAAATATCTCAACAGCTTCCTGTCCATTCCATGCTTTGGTCACGACAGCACCTTCATTCTGAAGCACAAATTCTGCGATTTCCATGTTCATCTCATTATCTTCTGCCAGAAGAATACGCAGTCCACTGATAGAAACTCCCGGCTTTTCTTCGATTTCAGATCTGCAGCCCTTGTCTGTATCAATCCGGAACGGAACCCGGATCACAAATGTAGTTCCTGCACCTTCTTCACTATCAAAGGTAATGGTTCCACCCATTTTCTCGATCAGCTTCTTTGTGATTGGCATTCCCAGGCCTGTTCCTGCAAATCTTGTGCGGCTTCCTGTGTGTTCCTGTGCAAATGGTTCAAAAATCTGTTTCTGGAATGCTTCTGTCATCCCGATTCCAGTATCCCGGCAGGTAAATTCTATCGTCGTCATTTCTGGCTGATCCGACACAATTTCCCTGCAACTGATATAGATATCTCCATTTTCTTTGTTATATTTCACTGCATTTGACAGGATGTTCATCAGAATACGTTTCATATGACTCGGACTTCCAATAAGATTCCAGTGTATGATTTCTTTTTCTTCCCAAATGATACGGATATTCCGTTCTGCTGCCATCTGCTCGATCACAACAAGTACTTCCTCAAAAATGCAGCTCAGATTTAAGGAAATTTCTTCCAGCGTCACTTCTCCAGACTCCAGTTTACTCATATCCAAAACATCGTTTAGCATTTCCAACAACAGATGAGAAGCCGATTTGACTTTTTCCCTGTATTCTGACTGTTTCTCCACATCGTCGGCATAATGGTCAGCAATATCGACCATGCCGCAGATTCCATTGATCGGTGTACGGATATCATGACTCATCCTTTGGAGAAATTCTGTCTTCGCCCGATTGGCTGCCTCTGCCTTTTTTGCTGCCATCAGAAGTTCTGCTTTATATTTTTCCTCTTTTTCCAGCTGCTGTTTCTGATGTGTCTGGTTGGTTCTGTATCCCCAGAACAGGAATATACTGAATATCAGGAAATAAAGAAAAATGACACCTGTCACACTTAATGGAAGATTATGGAATACTTCCGTATCCTGAAGATACGCATAAATATAGTAATCACGCTGCTTCAGCATAATTCCATAACATCCGGTTCCTTCATTCTTCAAATGATAAATGTGCTGACTATCTGTATGCTTTTTCATTGCCTGAACAACTTCGTTGTCGGCTGTATTCTGTCCCAACAGGCTCTCATTATTGCTGGCAACAACGATTCCGTCGTCTGCAACGATAATCGTTCCATCTTTCTGGATACTATAACCATTTAAAAGCCCCTGTATCGTCAGCGTATAGTTTCTGGCAAATTCAGGAGATGTGTAATAATAGGTCGCAACGATACCTGGTGCATCTTTTCTGGCACAGGCTGCAATGTCAATATGTGATCCGTCTTTCCTGTTAAACCGTTCTGAATAAGTTCTTTCTTCATATCCGGCAAAATCCATGATAATGTCTTTTTGCAGATACTCTGTAATCTCATCGCTCAGAGATTCATCCATGCTGTATTCACAGTCCGTCTTTCCTTCTGTATTCAGCACAAGGATACCATCCACCCAGAGAGTCTGAATATTTTCTTTCAGAAAATTCCGGCTTAACTGACCTCCGTTTTCTGTTTCCATATTAATATTTGTACTCATCTGTCTGGCACTTTCAATGGCACGGAGGAGACTTTTTGATTCCGAAGACTCAATATAATGGGTATAGGTTGAGCACTGCACTTTGACATAGTTTACAATCTCTACCATCCTTTTCTCTGCTTCCGCTTTTTCCGCATGAAAAAAATAAAACAGAGAAACTACAGCCACACAAATTCCAATCAGACCGCCAACCAGCTGGATTCGTTTTTCTTTTGTCTTTCTCTTAATATCCAAGATCATCCACCTCCAGATATTTCTCCGGATCATCCAGATATTTTCCAATAATTTTCAGGGATGTACCATCCTGACGCATTTCTTCCAGAGTCTGTTCCAACTGCTCACAGATTCCTCTGTCATCATTTTTTGCAAAAGCAACTCCTATCCCGGTGATCATCAGAGGTTCTCCCAGGATACGGAAGCTTGCATCATAATCTTTCATATACTGGACAATCGATTCCTCATGTGCGGCAACTGCATCCACATACCCTTTCCCCAGAAACGTATAGATCAGTTCCCTGTGACCAAGACTGATCAGATTTCCAAGCTTTGGGATTCTTTCATCCGTACGGTTCAGAAAGATGCCTTCCGGTTTGGTTGTAGACTGGACTGCAAGATTCTTTCCCTCCAGGTCGCTCAGCTTATAAATATCGCTGTTCTCGTTTACTGCTACCACCTGACGGCTTGCTATGTATGGTCCTGCCCAACGGTAATCATCAAGGCGTCCTTCCATGGAAAAGCAGCCCATGATACAATCAATCTCTCTGCTCTCCACCAGTTCTTTTTTCTCTTCCCAGTCAATCTGGACAACATTCACCTGATATCCCATTCTTTTGAAGGCTTCTGTAGCCAGTTCTACATCTATACCTGTCGGTACACCATCCTCATTCAGATAATTGTATGGCGGATAATTGTCGCTTCCAAGCGTTATGACCGGCTTTTCGGTTTCTTTTTTACTGCTGTCTGTATTTTCACACCCTGTCAGGGTGACTGCTAAAATTCCCACAAGCAGAATGCCTGCGATCACTCTTTTTCCTTTCATTTCCCTTCTATCTCCTGCTATTTTTTCGATTTTATCAAACTTAAATTCATGCTAAAATCATTATGGTTATGTTTGACATCGTCAAAAAAAACGCTGTCCCACAGACAGCGCACACCATTTCATGCAACTGGCTACCATTTTACAGGCCCTGTAGCTTTGCGTCACAGACTTTCGTCTGCTTTGCCGATTTTCCTATTATAGCTTTTACACTTATTCCAAAGCATTAATGTAATGTTATTATACTCTCATGTTCCACTGTACACAAGAAAAACATTACCATTTTAATGCTTAAAAATGCCTCTTATTTTTCATCACAGAACCGTTCTGCAGCAGTTGATTTCCAGAAAGAAAAAATGCCTGTTTCACAGGACACCTTATTTCACTATTGAAAGCTGTCCATTTTCATGCTAATATATCCAATTAGACAGTGCAGCGGATATTCTTTGTCCGCTGCACTATTTAGCCAATATTTATCAAACACTAAACCGGAGGAAGTATGAATCAAAAAAGTACATCTGCTCCCATAGCAGAAAACAAGATGGGCACAATGCCCGTAGGGAAGCTTGTGCTGAACATGTCCCTGCCTATGATGATCTCCATGCTGGTGCAGGCTTTATACAACATTGTGGACAGCGTCTTTGTAGCCATGCTGTCCGAGAATGCACTGACTGCAGTTTCCATGGCTTTCCCGCTGCAGACACTTCTTATTGCGGTAGGTGCCGGAACCGGAGTTGGTATGAACGCGCTGCTTTCCAAATCACTTGGGGAAAAGAATTTTGACAAAGCCAACCGCACAGCCAGCAATGCAGCTTTTCTTTACGCATTAAGCTATCTGGTATTCCTGGTTCTTGGACTTACTGTAGTAAAACCTTTTTATGCCAGCCAGCTACACAGTTCCGATCCTGAGATCATGAAATTCGGAATCGAATACTTAAGCACAGTTATGATCTTTTCCTTTGGCCTTTTTGGTCAGTTCTTCTTTGAACGACTGCTTACATCCACCGGAAAAACCATTTTCAGCATGACCTCCCAGTTATGCGGTGCCATCACAAACATCATCCTTGACCCGATCCTGATCTTTGGTCTTCTTGGTGCTCCGAAAATGGGCGTAACAGGTGCTGCTGTTGCTACTGTGATTGGTCAGTGTATCGCCTGTATCGTTGCCGGGCTTTGCAACCATAAATTTAATCATGAGGTCCGTCTCAGTTTCCATGGCTTCCGCCCGGAGCCGCAGATTATCGGTCATATTTATGCAGTAGGTATTCCATCCATTATCATGCAGTCCATCAGCTCTGTCATGACCTATTCCATGAACCTGATCCTGGTAAACTTTACAGTAACAGCAACCGCTGTATTTGGCGTTTACTTTAAACTGCAGAGCTTTTTCTTTATGCCTGTATTTGGCCTCAATAACGGTATCACACCGATCATCGCCTATAACTACGGCGCACGTCATAAAAAACGTATGATCCAGACTGTCAAAGTCAGCATGTTTATCGCATTCTGTTTTACCTTCATCGGCTTCCTTGCCTTTGAGTTTATACCAAAGACTCTCCTGGGACTGTTCAGTGCATCTGAAGATATGCTTGCTATCGGAATTCCAGCCCTGCGTATTATTGGAATCCATTATCTGATCGCATGGTTCTGCATTATTGCAGGAACTGTTTTCCAGGCTCTTGGAAAAGCTATTTTCAGCATGATCGTATCCATTATGCGTCAGCTGGTCGTACTGGTACCTGCAGCATATATTCTGTCTTCTATCGGCGGACTCCATGCAGTATGGTGGTCATTCCCGATCGCTGAGATTTGCTCACTGATCGTATCAGTTATATTCCTGGTCGTTATAAACAGAACGATCATTCAGAAAATCCCGGAAGCATAAAAATATCCTGCATCTCTCTTTGCCGTGATAACTTTGAGAAAATCACCAAACACTTGCCACAAATTTTCGGCGTAATTTCTGTTTTTTCAGTTGCATCCTGTTTCGGATTCCTGTATAATCATCGTAATAACCACAACAAAAGAGCGTAACGTACAAGGGCGTACAGCACATGTTTTCCTGTGTCTGTACGCCCTTATGTTATTTCTGCAGGAATTTCGCTTTGAGAAAGGGAGGAGATTTCTATGATGAATGCAATCGGAAATGTAATAAACCAGATAGACAGTCTGGTGTGGGGCTGGTGGATGATCATTTTGCTTCTGGGAACGCATATTTTTATGACAATCCGTACCGGAGTGATCCAGCGAAAGATCGGCACTGCCATCCGCCTGTCAGTTACCAAGGACACAAATTCCGAAGGCGAAGTCAGCCAGTTTGGTGCTCTGACAACTGCTCTGGCTTCCACTATCGGAACGGGAAATATCATTGGTGTCGGAACGGCCATTGCACTTGGCGGCCCTGGTGCGGTGCTGTGGTGTTGGCTTACCGGTGTTTTCGGAATCGCTACCAAATACAGTGAATCCCTTATTGCAGTAAAATACCGTGTCAAAACAAAAGACGGACGTATGCAGGGCGGTGCCATGTATGCACTGGAACGTGGCCTGAATATGCGCTGGCTGGGCCTTCTCTTTGCATTCTTCGGAGGTTTCGCTTCTTTTGGTATCGGATGTGCCACACAGGTTAATGCCATTGCAACAGTATGCAATGAAAATCTTCACATCCCGCCTGCAGCGATTGGAATTGCAGTTGCCATTCTCACTGCCCTTGTTATTTTCGGCGGAATCAAATCCATTGCAACTGTCTGTGAACGTCTTGTTCCGTTTATGGCTTTTTTCTATGTGATCGGATGCATCATCATCCTGGGAATCAATTCTGACTTTATTATTCCTGCAGTAAAAACCATCTGTAAACTGGCATTTACCCCGGGTGCTGCTGCAGGTGGTCTTGTTGGACGAGGCATTATGATGGCCATGCAGTATGGAATCGCAAGAGGACTTTTTTCCAATGAATCCGGTATGGGTTCTGCTCCTATTGCTGCCGCTGCTGCCCAGACAAGAAATCCTGTCCGTCAGGCTCTTGTTTCCAGCACCGGAACTTTCTGGGATACCGTTGTTGTCTGCCTCATGACAGGCCTTGTTCTTGTCACCAGCATTATGAAAAATCCTTCTATTGATATGGGCAATATCACAGATGGCGGTGTTCTCACAACTCTTGCTTTTCAACAGATCCCGGTACTTGGCCCTGTGATCCTGGTTGTCGGAATTATTTCTTTTGCCTATTCAACAGTTCTTGGCTGGGCGTACTACGGTGAACGATGTGTAGAGTATTTTTCCGGAAAAAAAGGGCTCATCCCTTATCGTGTGCTGTACATTGTGGTAGCTGCCATTGCACCGGTGATCTCCCTGAATCTGGTATGGACAATCGCTGATATCCTGAATGCACTGATGGCCATTCCAAACCTGATCGCAGTACTGCTTCTGTCCAATGTAATCGTAAAGGAAACAAAGAAATATATCAATGATCTGGATGCCCGGGATGATACGCCAATTGAAGTAATTGATAAATAAAAATTAAAAGGAATTTATCCGATCCGGGTAATATCATAAATGTTTTACAATATTTCCTGGTTCTTCATTTCCTCAGACACAGTAAGATATTCCTTGCTGTTTTCCATAATCCCAAGTTTCTCTTCCCAGGTAAGATTACGTTTGATTTTTGCCGGATTTCCCATTACAAGAGAACCGTCGGGAATCACGGTATTTTTGGTAACAAGACTTCCTGCACCTATGATGCAGTCACTGCCAATCTTCGCGCCATCAAGAAGCACCGCACCCATCCCGATCAGGGTGCGGTCTCCGATGGTGCAGCCGTGAACTACCGCGTTATGTCCTATTGTGACATTATTTCCAATATGTGTCGGCATGTTGTGGCTGACATGGATAGTACAGTTTTCCTGAATGTTAGTCTCCTCACCAATCACAACCGGAGCATCATCACCCCGGATCACTGCATAGTACAGCACGCAGCTGTCACGCCCAATCGTTACATCACCTACGATCACAGACTGCCTGGCAATCCTGACACCCTCTGCAATTTTTACATTTTTATAATTCATCTAAGTTCCCTCATTTATTATCAGCTTCGGTTCAGCTCATATTGTATTTCGTTCGGATCACAATATCTGTATACTGAAATTCCTTCTCCGGCTTTTTACTGTCAAACAGAAGCTGAAACAGGATCATTACAGGTGAATGACCCTGAACTGCTGCATCCTGCCCGATCAGGAAATTGATTGTGCCATCCTGAAGCCATTTTTTATTTTCTTCCAGAAAATCATTGGCGATCACATGTATGGAGCTGTTTTTTTCCAGTTTCTTCAAAGTCTGGCAAACACCCTTTACACCATGACCCGTGATATAAATACCGGTAAGTTCCGGATAAATCTCCAGAAGTTCTTCCACGATCTTGGATGCAACCCACTCATCATCATAAGAATATCGTATATCAACGACCTCAAGCCCTGGAAAACTATCCTTGATCTCCGTAGTAAAACCTTTCTGCCTGCTGATAAGTCCAGGGTTGGCCACCTGTCCTGAAATAATGACCACCTGTCCTTTTCCACCTGTCATCTCATTCATCAGGCCTGCCGCCGCACGGCCGGACTGAAATGTATCCTGGCCCACAAAACAAAGCCTCTTTGTGTCTTCCAGATCCGCATTAAATGTTACCACAGGAATCCCATATTCTTCACTGTACTGATTGATCCTGGCTTTCAGAAGCTGATCTTCAGACGGAGTCATGGCAATTCCATTAAACCCTTCTTCTCTCAGCTCTTCCATAGCCGCCATTACTTTCTCAGGTTCCACACCTTCGATCTCATAGATCTTTACTGTTCCGCCAAAGCTCTCTACCTCTTCTTTAGCTGTCATAACTCCTTTTAAAACCTGCTGCATAAAAGGTGTTTTCATATACTGAAGGATCACACCGATCCGGATCTTTCGTTTCGCCATAGCAAGGGCACGGCCTGCACGACTGGGCTGATATCCCATTTCCTGGGCGATCCTCTTGATCTTCTCTTCTACTTCAGGACGGATGCGGCCGCGGTTGTTCAATGCTCTGTCCACAGTACCTCTTGAAACCCCCGCAGCTTCTGCAATCTGCTGTAATGTAACTGCCATATCTTATCCTCCAAGCATTTGTTTTTGCATTTTGCGTTCACGCGCACATATATTTATTCCATTATACTCTTTTCCTTCGCCGGAGGCAATCCCTGATTGCGATATTATCCTGATATTTTTAATCAAGAAGATCTCTTACCATCTCAGGTGTAAAGGTAACAGCTTTTACATGATCCACTTCGATCTGATACAGTGCATTTGCCGCAATGTGCTCTGCTGCCTGCTCAAGGTCACGGATTCCTGTGGTATCTGCAAATTTTTCGATTACTGCATCCAGTGCTTCCTCTGTTACAATACACTCTTCCTGTTTCAGGCTCATGCGTTTCAGCACTTTCGGAAGTGCAAATCTTGAAAATATGATCTTCTTTTCTTCCGGTGTGTAATCCGGAATGTCGATCACTGCAAAACGGGACATCAGAGGTGCACTGATCTGAGCTTTGTCATTGGCTGTCGCGATCGGATAAACGCCAACAGTCGGAACCATGCATTCCATATAATTGTCTGTAAACCCAAGATTATCCAGAAGGGTCAGGAGCACATCTGCCGGATTTCCGTTACCTTTTCCTGATGCAGCCTTGTCAAGCTCGTTAATGATAAATACAAGGTTGGACTCTCCTGCCATGGAGAAAGCTTCCATAATGATTCCAGGTTTCGCATTGGCATAGACACGGGAACTTCCTGTCAGCTGCTCCGGATCGTTGATGGAACTCATATCCAGTGTTGTCCACGGCATCTTGAGGATTCTTGCAACTGCATAGGCAATCTGAGATTTACCGGTTCCTGCCGGTCCCACAAGAAGAAGTCCGTATGCAGGAAGTGTATGGGTACGGTTGATCTGGATGATCGTCTCAATGATCCTCTGTTTTACACGCTCCATTCCATAAAGTTCCTCATCCAGTATACGACGTGCTTCCTCGGGATCAATGGATTCAAAATAATTATGCTTCCACTGAATGTTCATCATAATAGAAAGTGCACGCTGTGCATGACGTCTCTCCTCCTGGGAAACCTCGTGAGAACGGGAAACTGCAAGATTACGTCTTGCCCAGAGACGGATATTGTCAGGCATGGTCTTTCCCGCACAGGTCATAAAATCCGTGATACTCTGGATGCTGGTCAGCTTCATATCATCGCCGTCCTCATCCTCCTCATCATCCTCCTTTCCTTCTGCTGGTGCGCTGCTTGCAAAAAGACGGTCGATCATAAACTGAAGAAATCCATCCTCAGCAGAAAGCTTGGTTCCTCCGCCAAACGCAATCTCCCGGATCTTGTAGACTGCATATCCTTCATCTGTATTCTTTCCGGAAAGGCGGATGTTGATGTGGTTTTCCCCGAGCCATTTGATCAGGCTTGTGAAACGGGAATCAATCTTTCGGATATCTGCCGGAAAAACACCGTCATCTTCTTTAAACTCAAAAGCTGTCTGTTTCGCCGGATTTGAAAAATATCCGCAGGAATGATGTTTCCACTCTCTCTTGCTGTTATCCAGGATCAGCACCGGTTTCTCCGGTGTTGCTGTTGTTTCATTGGAATGGAATGTTGTATATGTGCACTGGCTTTTTTTCTCATTATTATCTGCCGGTGCTGCACTGAAATCAAAAACTGGCATGTGCTTTACTCCTCTTTCTCTGAAAATATCATTCGCAAGGCGGATATCTCTGTTCCGCTTTGCTGTATGTTCATGAACATGATTGGCTCACGATTTGCATTCAGTGTATCACGGATTGGAAATCTCAACAACCGGTGATATGATTTTTTATACATTTTTTTGCATAAAACGGTATTATTTACTTCGCGTATTTTACTTCGTCATTTTCCCGTAAGTTGTTTAAACAATTTCATAGTTTGCCGATTGACACTGCCTGCAAACTATGTTATCGTGCAACTATATTCGCTTTTTTATTCTTTACAAAAGCTGACACAGTTACAGTTTCTGCGAATTTCGCAATGTTCATACTGCTGTAATCGTAATTTTTTTGGGAGGAGGAAATGAGTAATCAATTTTCACAGAGGGATGATTTTTATCCGCAGATTTTTAAGCATATCTCAGTGGAAAATGGGCTGAGAATATAACCAGAGAAAATATATTTGAAAAAAATAGGCTTGCAGTGCCGGCCTGGCAGACATTATCTGTCCCCCAGGCCGGCAGCCCTATCGCAACTGCCCAACTATCTTTTCTGTCACAGTCTCCAACACTATCTGCACCTCCCTGATTTCCTCAGCCGTAATCCTATCTTTATGAAATCCTCCCGTACAGACAACTCTCCTGTTCAATTCCCCGGAAACCTTCTCTGCCACATACCTGCAAATAACCTCGTCCTTATGCCCCGGATAATTCAAGACTGAAGAAGTCGCACTCACACTGCCATTTCCAGTGAGAGACTCCCTGGGTTCTGTCTGAACAACACATCCAATATGCGGCTGATCTCCCCCCTGAAGACAAACAAGAACATCTGCGCCTACGAAAGCAGCACTAATCTCCAGCGGGCATCCCGCGGCATCCACACACTCTCTTACAATCCATTCCATCTTCGGTAGTCCTTTGCTTCGATTCCAAAAGGCTCCAAAAGCTTCGCTGCAACATGATACACCATATCATCAATCGTCGCAGGCTTATGATAAAAGGTCATCATCGGCGGAATGATCCTCACACCAGTCAGCATGGAAAGCTCATAGAGATTTCGAAGGTGAATACCACTAAGCGGTGTCTCCCTGGCAGCCAGCACTAACGTTCTCTGCTCTTTGATCGTCACATCCGCTGCACGAAGAATAAGATTATCCGCATAGCCGCTGTGTATTCCCGCTATGGTTTTCATGCTGCAGGGAACGATCAGCATTCCTTCTGTCTTAAAAGACCCGCTGGCAAGTTTTGCTCCGATCTCTTCTGGTGACATAGTGTAATCTGCCAGTTTCTTTACATCCTCCGGCGTAAGAGTTGTCTCCTGACAGAGTGTTAATTCTGCACTGGAACTCATAATCAGATATGATTCATAATCCGGATTCTCCCTGATGATCTCCAGGCATTTTACAAGGAGCGGCAGGCCACTTGCACCTGTCGCACCAACTACAATTCTTTTTTTCATTTTTTTGTCCATTTCTCAGGATCCAACTCCATAAAACGTGCTCTGTGGAAACAAGCTTTCAGATCATATGGCACAGTACAGTCAAAAATAGTCTTGCATGCAATTCCATGATCCCTGATACCCGGGGAAAATGCCGGATCATTAGATGGATCAAGCGGATGGCATCTTACACCTGGAATGGTTATCACATCCACATCACCCTGGAATCTTGTATTCATAGCCCAGAGCACATCATTCATGTCAAAACAGTCCACATCTTCATCAACAAGAAATACATTCTTCAGCTCACTGAATGCAGAAAATGCAAGAAGTGCAGCCTGACGCTGTCTTCCCTCGTCACTTGGAGAAAGCTTCTTAAACTGAAGGACTGCCATATATTTTCCACCGCCTGCACTGCTGCAGTATACATTCTGAAGTCTTCCCGGCATTGCTTTTTCCACCATACCGTAAATGCTGGCTTCTGTAGGAATTCCGGCCATAGATACATGCTCCTCGCTTGGTCCGATGCAGGTTTGCATGATCGGATGTTCACGATGTGTTACCGCTGTAACCTTGATCAGCCAGCACTGGTCACTTGCAGGACCTGTGTATCCCGGAAATTCCGGCATTGCATAACCGGTATTGCTGTTCTGGTCTTCTTTTACACGCACACCCGGGATCACTTCTCCCTCAATAACATATTCTGCATTTGCGATTGCTCTCTCATTAACTGTAACGCATTTACAAAGTTCTACAGGTTCTCCGCGAAGTGCCCCTGCTACGGAGAGCTCATCATATCCAAGCGGTGTTGTAGGCGGCTCAAAACAGGAACCGATCTCAATCGCCGGATCTACTCCTATGCTGATGGAAATCGGAAGTTTCTGTCCTAACTCCTCTGCGCGCTCTGCCATAGCTCCGATATGTCTGGCTCCCGGTGTAAAAAAGATGGAAAGCTCATCTTTTCCCTGAATACAAAGGCGATGGATCGTCACATCATGAACGCCTGTATCCGGATGTGTGGCATAACACATGCCAAGTGTAATGTACGGACCTGCATCATCTGGTGTATTGGTCGGCGCAGGTACCAGTTTGTAAAGGTCAAACTCCGGATCTGTTGCTTTATGTACCACCTGCTGGCATGGTGCATCTCCTGTAAAATCTACGGGTGGGACAGGATTCTCCACACTTTTGCAGAGCATCTTTCCAAGATTTTCAGACTCAGTATCCAATAAAGCGGCCACTCGTTTTCGGCTTGCCAGAAGTCCGATTGCTACTTTTGCATCCGGGTGTCCTTTCACATTATTGAAGATCATGGCCGGACCTTCTTTTGTAGGACGTTTTACAGTTCCACCTGCTCCTACATAACGATATACACCTGCAAGCTCTGCCATTGGATCAACTTCCACGTCAGTCTCGATCAGCTGATCCGGCATTTCTTCCAAAAGTGCAAGTGCACTCCTTAAATCTCTTACCTGCGCTGCCATAATAAACCTCCTGTATATTCTTCATTCCTGCAAACATTTTATCTCTTTTCCACATGGTAAATCAATTCTTTCTATGCTATAATTGTTTCCAATATGGAATGATTGGTTCATGTTATCTTCTCGACCATCAACAATTGTTTATTTCTCAAAAGGCAGGTATTACCTATGACTTTCGAACAAATTGATTACTTTATCTGCGCAGCTCAGTCCCGGACTTTTTTTGAAGCTGCGGAAGCAATGCATATTTCCCAGTCTGCGCTTTCCAAGCAGATCATGAAACTGGAAAAAGAACTGGATCTCGTTTTATGGGACAGAAGCAAGCGTTCTGCCGTCCTAACTCCTGCTGGAGATTTTTTTTATAAAGAGGCACTGAAAATATCCAGACAGTATCATCGTTCCCTGAAAGCAGTATCCTATTTTAAGGATAGCGAAACTCAGGCACTCCATATCGGGACACTTCCGTTTCTTTCCCAGTATCATCTGACTTCTCAGATCCACAGTTTCTGCTCTGAGCACCCGGAGATTCCTTTTTCCCTGAAAGAGGTAGAAGACCAGGAACTGATGACAGGACTTGAAAATGATCATTTCCAGCTGGTTTTTATTCGGAAAAACATGGTAGACCCTGATCTTTATACTTTTCATCTTCTTGCAGAAGACCGACTGGTTGCTGTCCTTCCAGCCGGACATCCTCTTTCTGCAAAAAAATCTCTTAACCTTACAGAGCTGAAACGAGATTCCTTTATCCTGATGCCGCCGCACACCTCTATTTACAGACTATGTATGCACAGTTTTCACAATGCAGGCATCCATCCGCAGATCCTGCGTACTGCACGTGCAGAATCCATTGTCAGTGCAGTGGAAATCGGGGAAGGGATCAGCCTGCTTGCAGAAAGCAGCTTCCATCTTTTTCGGCAGCCTTCTCTTGTTGCTGTCCTAATTAACGGACTGGATAAACTATCAATTGGAATTGCCTGCAAAAAAAATATGACTCTCACATCATCGGCAGAGTGTTTTCTGCGATTTGTAGAGAGTCATAAATAATATATCAGAATCCCAGCAGCATTCCGATACCATGCACTACAAAGGCCACGACCCAGGCAGTTGCACACTGTAAAAGTGCGATCCCAAGGGCTGCCCGTACAGTTCCCATCTCTCTCCGTACAGTTGCAATAGCTGCAACACATGGAGTATAGAGAAGTGTAAAGATCAGAAATACATAAGCTGTGAACGGTGTAAATAAGGTTGTCAAAAGAGCTGTTTTTCCCCCAAGAAGCACTGTCAGAGTAGAAACAACGCTCTCTTTTGCCATAAATCCTGTGATCAGTGCTGTGGATACTCTCCAGTCACCAAATCCAAGCGGAGCAAAAAGCGGAGCCACAATGCTTCCTACTTTTGCCAGAAGACTCTGATCTGCACTGGATACCAGATGTAAGCTTGCATCAAAATTCTCCAGGAACCACACAATCAGGGTTGCCGCAAAAATAATTGTAAAAGCTTTCTGAATAAAGCCTTTCGCCTTTTCCCATATCAGCTGTCCAACACTTTTGGATGAAGGAAGGCGGTAATTCGGAAGTTCCATGACAAAAGGTACCGGTTCACCCTTAAACCGGGTCTTTTTCAGAATCAGTGCATAAAGGATTCCACAGAGAATTCCTGCAAAATACAGGCTGATCATTACAATACCACGCCACTGTTTCGGAAAGAATGCACTGGTAAGAAGACTGTAAATAGGAAGCTTCGCGCTACAGCTCATAAAAGGTGTCAACAAAATAGTCATCTTACGGTCTCTTTCACTGGACAGTGTTCTTGTTGCCATAATTGCCGGCACAGAACATCCGAATCCGATAAGCATCGGTACAAAGCTTCTTCCTGAGAGTCCGATTTTGCGAAGAAGCTTATCCATTACAAATGCAACCCTCGCCATATATCCTGTGTCTTCCAGAATGGACAAAAAGAAAAACAATGTAACAATTGTCGGCAAAAATCCGATCACGCTTCCAATACCGCTTAAAATTCCGTCTACTACCAGTGACTGGAGCACTGTACTGACTCCTGCTGCCTGAAGACCACTTCCGATCAGTCCGATCACCCAGTCTACTCCCATGGTCATCCAGTCGGACAACCACGCACCAAGATAATTAAACGTCATCACAAACACAAATGCCATGATTCCCACAAAACAGGGAATAGCTGTGTATTTACCGGTAAGTATGTGGTCAATCGCAACGCTGCGTTTATGTTCTATGCTTTCAGCAGGTTTTACTACTGTTTTATCACAAAGTTGTTCAATAAAACTGAACCTCATGTTTGCAAGTGCTGCTTCTCTGTCAAGACCACCATCTTTTTCCATTACAGCTATCAGTTCATTGAGAACTCTCTTCTCCCCATCCGGCAAAGCCAGACGTTCTTCGATAAGAGGGTCTTTTTCCACAATTTTGGTTGCTGCAAAACGCACCGGAAGTCCTGCTTTTTTCGCATAAGGTTCTATTAAATGAACGGCTGCATGAATGCATCGGTGGACAGATCCCACCGGATCCTGGGGCGACTGATTATCTGCACAGAAATCAATCCTGCCAGGTGCTTCTCTGTATCTGGCTACATGCACCGCATGGTCGATCAGTTCATCAATTCCCTCATTCTTTACTGCTGAAATAGGAACTACCGGAATTCCCAAAATTTCTTCCAGTTCATTGATTCTCACAGAACCGCCGTTGGCCCGCACCTCATCCATCATATTCAGTGCCAGGACCATAGGAATTCCCAGCTCCATTAGCTGCATGGTCAGATAGAGATTTCTCTCAATATTGGAAACATCTACAATATTGATAATCCCCGTAGGTTTCTCATTCAACAAAAAATCTCTCGTCACAATTTCCTCATTGGAATAAGGCGAAAGGGAATAAATACCCGGAAGATCCGTTACCGTAGCCTCCGGATGCCTTCGGATCGTTCCTTCCTTCTTATCTACCGTCACTCCCGGAAAATTCCCCACATGCTGATTCGATCCTGTCAGCTGATTAAAAAGTGTAGTCTTACCGCAGTTCTGATTACCGGCAAGTGCAAAAGTGAGCGGTTCACCCTTGGCAATCACATTTCCGATCCTGTTCTTCCTGTAATCCTTAGCCTTACCAAGCTCACCCACTCCCGGATGTGCAATAGACATATGTCTCTTATCATCACGAGGTATCGCCTGTTCCTTCTCAATCTTTACAATTTCAATCTTCGCAGCCTCCGCAAGCCGCAGCGTCAGCTCATACCCGCGCAAAACCAATTGAACCGGGTCACCCATAGGAGCCGTTTTCCGAAGCAATACCTCAGTTCCAGGCGTAAGCCCCATATCCAGAAGATGATGTCTCAGTTCCCCCTCACCACAAACACTGATGATCCTGCCACACTCTCCAGTCTTTAATTTATCCAGTGTCATTTCGTCACCTCATCATAAGTACAATCTAAATGTCCAATACCTGTATATGTATCATCCACTGGTATAAATGTATCACAGTTTAAGTTATTTGACAATAACCGAATAAATTATAAAGTTTAGTGAAAATAACATATTTTATAAAGTTATTTATCATTAACATCGTATTTTTTCTCATTACCAAACATTTTTTTTACAAAAAAGGTGCAGACAATAGACAAAACTATCGTCTGCACCAGCTTATTGCTTTTAGCGTGCCCGGAAAGAAGAATCATTCTCCGATCAACCAGTTATACATCTCCTCATACTGTCTTGCAGAATTATTCCAGGAGAAGTCCGCTGCCATTGCACGGTCAACCAATTTATTCCACTCACGTTTCTTATCATAATATACGCTCTCCGCATAACGGATAGTAGCGAGCATCTCATGTGCATTATAATTCACAAATGAGAATCCTGTTCCTGTTCCTTCGAATTCATTGTACGGTACAACCGTGTCTTTCAGTCCGCCTGTCTCACGAACGATCGGAAGTGTTCCGTAACGAAGGCTCATCAACTGGCTTAAGCCGCATGGCTCAAACAGTGAAGGCATCAGGAACGCATCAGAAGCTGCATAGATTCTATGAGACATTGCCTCATCATAATAAATCTGTGCGGAAACTTTTCCATGATATTTCCAGTCAAAGTGACGGAACATGTTCTCATAACGTTCCTCACCAGTACCAAGAGCAACGATCTGCACTGCATCCTGACAGAGCTCGTCCATAATGTAAGCAATCAGATCAAATCCCTTCTGGTCTGTCAGACGGGAAACAATACCGATCATCATAGCCTTCGGATCCTGCTCAAGTCCAAGATCTTTCTGCAGCTGGAGCTTATTTTTAACTTTCTCTTTTCGGAAGTTTCTTGCGTTGTAGTTTCTTGTAATATTCGGATCTGTCTCCGGATTGAATTCATTATAATCAATACCGTTTACAATACCACGGAGGCTGTTGGCTCTGGCATTCAGAAGGCCATCCAGCTTCTCACCGTAGAACGGTGTCTTGATCTCCTCTGCGTAGGTATTACTTACCGTAGTGATGGCATCTGCAAATACCATACCACCTTTCAGGAAATTGGCATCCTTGTATGCCTCCAGTTTATCCGGTGCAAAGTAGTAATCAGAAAGTCCTGTGATATCCTTGACAGTCTTAACATCCCATACACCCTGGAATTTCAGGTTATGTATTGTCATGATAGTCTTAATTCCGCGGAAGAACTCGTTCTCCTGGAAAGAATCATGAAGGTAAACCGGAACAAGACCGGTCTGCCAGTCGTGGCAGTGGATGATATCTGGTCTGAATCCGATTACCGGAAGCACTGATAAGACAGCCTTGGAAAAGAACGCGAATTTCTCAAGATCCCATGGTGCACTGTCATATGGTTTCGGTCCGCTGAAATAGTATTCATTATCGATGAAATAGAACTGGATCCCGTCATACTCCATCTGCATGATTCCTACATAGCAGTTCTTAAATCCAAGATCCATATAAAAATGAGTAACATACTCCATTTTATCTTTCCATTCCTGTTTCATGCAGGCATATTTCGGCAAGATCACGCGGATATCAAAATATTTTTTGTCAAAGCATTTAGGCAGTGAGCCGGCAACATCAGCAAGTCCTCCTGTTTTGATAAAAGGTACTGCTTCTGATGTAGCAAACAGAATTTTTTTCATCAGTATTCCCCTCCCTGGGTACACCCGTTTTTGTTTAATTATACTCCAAAATTCATTTAATTAAAAGACTGATTTTTATATTCAAGTCTGATTTTATCTGCAATCAATGCTATGAATTCTGAATTGGTAGGTTTACCCTTCCCGGTACTCACAGTATATCCAAATAATTCATCAATGGTATCCATCTTTCCACGGCTCCATGCTACCTCAATGGCATGACGGATCGCCCGTTCCACTCTGCTCGGTGTTGTCTGGTGCCGTTTCGCAATGGTCGGATACAGTACTTTCGTGATGGAATTAAGCATCTCCATATCATTGACAGACAGGATAATAGCATCCCTTAAATACTGATATCCCTTAATATGTGCCGGAACTCCGATCTCGTGAATGATATTCGTCACATCAGTCTCCAGATTCCTCTCCGGCTGAGGTTTCCTGTTCTCTGCGTGATTCGATCTGCTGATTTCCCTCACTCTTCTGTCTCCTAGCTTTCGGATATGTTTGATCCGGTTTAAAAGTGTGGTATTGTCAAAAGGCTTCAACACATAGTAGTCTGCTCCAAGACTGAACGCATCCTCTGTAATCCTCTCCTGTCCAACTGCAGATAGTACAATAAATACCGGAACCTTCTTAACATTTGCATCGTGGGAGAATTTCTCCATAACGGAAAGCCCATCCATCTTCGGCATGATGATATCGAGAACCACCACGTCTGGTTCCTTGTCCTTTATAATACTACAAATTTCTTCTCCATTATGTGCTTTTCCGACCAGTTCAAGGTCTTTATCTTCTTCGATCATCTGACCCAGCATGTCTGTCATCTTAGTGTTATCATCAGCAATTGCAACATTTAATTTGTCCATGAGGATCCTCCTAACTTCTATCTCCTTGGGTTTTCAGACATACCCCTTTGTCACCCGGCAGCCATTCACTTATTCGCTGTCTGCGTTTTTACTCCTTCACTGGTAACAAAATTATTATAGTAGAAATCCTATGGCGAAATCAAGATGAAAGTGGGTATTTTTCCCCACTTTCGTACGATATTTTTCGACAATTACTTTTGTTTCTATGACAAAATTCACTTTACGCATACCATTTTCCCATGTTTTCGTGTCAAAAGGTACTGTTTCTATTTCCCGTTTTCCATCATATTCTCAATGAAAATACCGTATCCTCCTGTAGAATCCTGCACAAAAACGTGAGTTACTGCACCAAAAAGCTTTCCATTCTGAATCACAGGACTTCCTGACATTCCCTGTACAATGCCACCTGTTTTTTCCAGCAGTTCCTTGTCTGTCACCTGAATCACAAAACTTTTGTTGGAGTCTTCGTGGTTCATGTCGATTTTTGAAATTTCTGCTGTATACTCTTTTACCTCTCCATCTGTACAGCAGAGAATCGATGCAGGTCCTGTTTTCAGATCCTGTTTGTATCCTATGGGAATTTTCTTCAATGTGAGAGATTCCAGCTGATCCGGCTGCATTGTTCCAAAAATTCCATTTTCACAGTTTTCTGTAATTGAACCCAGGATATTTCTGTTTTCGTACCGGATGAGACCGGAAAGTTCTCCCGGATTTCCTTTTTCTCCTTTCCGGATTCCAAGAATCTGGGCAGTATAGAGGTTTCCGTCTGAAATATCCAGAAGTTCTCCTGTATCCACATCGCTGATTCCGTGTCCCAGAGCCCCATATCTGCCATTCTCATCTACATAGGTCAGCGTCCCGATCCCCTGGGTGTCATCCCGCACCCAGATACCCAGCTTATACGTTCCCGATTCATCTTTTACCGGAGTTACAGACAGCGGGATTGTTTTTTCGTCCCGGCGTACCTTAAGTGTCACAGAAGTTTCATTCAGATCTTTCAGGTCATCCAAAAGATCCTGTTTGCATCTTACTACTTCCTGATTAAAAGCGACAATGTAGTCTCCGGGCTTTACGATATCCCTGGCCGGATCCTGTGTTTTTCCGCCTTCTGAACGGATTTCACCTGTATCAATGATCAGAACGCCTTCTGTCTGCATGTAGATCCCTACTGCATTTCCGCTTACATATACATCTTTTGCAGGAGTGTTTTTTACCTTAACATCTTTAAACGGAATCATTCCCAGAAACCGGCAATGCAGGGTGTAACAGTCTTTCCCGGAAACTGTGATGGCATCATCAAAAGTAACTAGCGGCCGTTCCAGAAGCTTTGTCACTTCCTGGCTGCTTTCATGGTCCACCAGGATCTGGTCCGGGATCTTGCGGTCCAGAAGACGGTATCCCAGCCATCCCATCAGTGCCAGATCCAGAAGCAGAAACAAAAGCAGGAAACATCTGTACTTTGCTTTTCTGTTCATCTTACGCCACATCCTTTGTATTTTTTTCATGATAAGAAGTAAAAAAGAGAGGACTTTGCCATTTCGGCTGTCCTCTCTTAGTATGTAACGTATAAATTATTTCAGTCTTGTATTTTTTTGTTGC
>ERZ1673737.1406-NODE-1406-length-23631-cov-4.311758_pt1 | contig 23631 bp, 21 predicted proteins | sample MGYA00580211_ERZ1673737 | MGnify/ENA primary metagenome ERZ1673737 (study PRJEB41218, sample SAMN15661789) | gut metagenome | host: Homo sapiens | place: Canada: London | collected 2015-08-20/2019-03-30 | study: EMG produced TPA metagenomics assembly of... | reverse complement strand
GACAGGTGATGGGCTGTGATGGTGCCGGAAACAGTGGGTCCGCACTTCTTGACAGCCTCCACGGCCGCGGCAGTAGTGCAGTGCTCCAAAATAATGCGCAGTTTGGGGAACTTCTCGTGCAGCTCGAAGAGCTTAGGAAGGAACCGCTCCTCGGCTGTCAGTACCGTCACATCCTCACCTGAGGGGGCTTCGCCATGCAGGTTCAGAATCATCTCTTGCTTCTCCATCTCTGCGAACACGGGATAGAACTGGGTATAATCGACGACACCGGAGGAGGAGTTGGTCGTCACACCGGCCGGATAACTCTTGACGCCAGTGATGCCGCGCTTCTTAGCTTCGATAATGGTTTCCGGGGTCACGGTCTCGTGGAGGTACAGCGACATGAGGAAGTTGACATTGGGCTCGAGAGCCTGTAGGCTCTTCTGGTAGTCCAAGGCACGGTCGACGGTGGTAATGGGTGGCACCAGGTTAGGCTATCAATGGTATTAAATCGAGCTTCAGATGAATGAACCTGTTTGAATAACAAATGCCCTTACCATGACAAAAACGGTATTCACGCCTCCCTGACGAATGGTGGGAGTCACCAGCTCCATCATTGGGCCATCACGAAGGTGGACTATCCCTGGTCAGCTCCATGCATCTTGATATCAATCATATAGTCCTCTCCCCGGAATGGTCAGTACCATGGAAGTCGGCCGAAGCAGGGAGCTTGACTCCCTGCAGCTTGGAAAGGGGCATTGTGAGTTGTGATGTGTTAATTCGAGACCACAGCCAATTGCAAAATCTATGAAGTTTGCCTGAACGCACAACAGAGTTGATCTTCTTTGCCCCGCCAATTTTTCTGGATTCTGCCGCGGGCGGTGACCCCAGTTCCACCCGATAATCCCCGCCATCTCTGCGCGTCACATCTCTTCAAGCTCAATGTATCAGGTATACATGGGAGTCTGAGGAATATGAAGCCAGGCTGGTACAAAAGTAGTCTCCTGGATTACTCTGCGACGACCCCCTCTCGACACACCTAATCGAGAGCAGCCAAAACTGTCCGGGTATACTCTGGGGTAGTACTCGGGGAGCACTCTAAAAGATACAGTACACATCATCCAGGTCCAGATGTTTTTTTCATCAGATGCAGGAACGCCTCAGTAAGCAAGTTCATCACGACTGTGCCTGAACTATCAAGTTTACCGCCGGTGGCTCCCTGCCACAATCCCGGGCGCTTCGACGCGTCCTATCACACAGGATGAACACCAGACCCCCAGAAACCCAAATTTGACAGAGACAAATGAAACCCCCCTATTGACCACTGACCGGTGACACAAATCCCGCTCGGATGTCTATATTTGACTCTGCGAGGCGGTTCGTCGGTGCTTGTCCACCCATAGTCTCTGCCAAGTCTGCAAGCTGGCGCCCGCCCAGACTTCTACTACTATGGGGGTGTACAAGCCAGCAAGCCCATTGTTTACAATTCTGCACTGACAGCCCTGAGAATCTAATTCTGCGCCTGAGGCGAATCAGCACGGACGAGGACCCGTCGAGGCGCCCTGCATGGCTTTATGCGGAAACCATGGTGGAATATCGTCTTCAGGAGTGATGATCATTTGTTGACCCCATTTGTGATAGCAGAGCGCTCGCTAAAGCAGTTCCTGAACTAGTCCGGTATTATTTGCCTATGAATATACATATGCGACCTTGTCTCCGTTGCTTATTTCTGAGACGAAGTTGAAGCATTTACCTGTCCTACTCTTTCTTTCTTTTTATTTGCCCCGAGGGGTTTCGTTCTTTCATACCGATATTCCAGTCCTTGCCGGCAAGGTGGTCAAGTTACACACGCTTTCTCTTCCCCTCTTGTATCGCGCGTTTCGACATTCTTTCTCCCATCATGACCTCAACCTCGTCTCTCGCCGGATCAGGCCGTGCTTATTCGTCGGACATGGAGGAATCAACATTCCTGAAGCGCAATCGAATCGTCCACTTTGCTCGTCTTGGACTATCATTCTTGACTTTTGGCGTTGCAATTGCCGTCGTCGCCTGTGAAGCACCACCCTTGCGACATTACAAAAGGACTTCCCAGTGGGCAAATGCCGGCCTTGCCCTGTGGCCTTTGAACTTCGATATTCGTCCAACTATCGCAGCTCTAGTCTGTGGTTGTATAATCACCGCACTGAACTTGGTGTATATTGCAGCTGCCCTCCTACCGTCGGTAAGTCCTCTGCCTTTCCTACTACATACCCGTATTTGAAACCATCTGCTAACCCATATCCAGCCATATTCCCGCATAAAGCCACTAAACATCTACGCCTCAGCCTCAGCTCTAGCAGGCTTCGTCACAGCCCTAGTCGGGATTCTCTTCACAAAATACCTCCCGTCATCAAACTACCCAGCAGGTTTCAGTAAGAACGAAACCCTTCACAGCTGGACCTGTAAATGGAAAACCGGAACGAGCACCACCAAAACACCTACTCACTTTGACCGTGACTGTCTCAATACCCGCGCTGCCTTTGTTCTGCTGTGCATCCTGGTTGGGATGGAGGTGTTGGTGGGTGTCGTTGCTGCCGTGGGTACATGGTACCAGCGAGACGTCTCTCGTCGTCGGGAGGCGCAGTTCCAGCTTGAGAAGTTGGAGGTTGCTACTAAGCACTCTCGGACTTGAGGTATGGGTTCAGTGGTGTGATTCGAAATTAGTGCTGCCGTGGTGTTGTCGGCTTGATGTTCACGTATGGATGAATGATGTATACTCCTGCTTATTTATGCTGGGCATAAGTTGTCGCTGGGGTATCTTTTAGGTCTCGGCTCGTGATTTTGTCTCTTTTGGCAGGTTCCCTTTGATATAGTGCCGATTCCATATCTTGTACAGTCTTCTTGTGCTTTTCCGAAGAAATGAGCTCGTTTACAGAAACAGAAAGTTTAATATGTCATATCGAACCATGCGTTTGAGTAGGTCTCCGTGGCGTTTGCAATGTCTTCTAAGATTTCCTGGTTGTTCAGAGGAATCGACGGCATTGCGAGAGCTCCGACACTGCTCGTTGAGTGTTTATTTTCTCTCGAATCACAGAAACAGAATTATGAGCATCGTTTATCTGCTAGGGAGTTTACTATAGTTCAGCGTACTACGAGTATATAGCCTTCTTCATGTTAAAAGCATATGAATATGTTCTCCATCACCCTTACGATGAGCTCTACCCATCCCACTGCTAGGAAGCTGCTCTTGGTTGTAACATATGCAGGTCCATATAGGGCTGATATTACTGCAGCTTCATGGAGTAAGAGATGAGCAACGAACACTACGCTGTTCCGGCGGAACACATACCACTATTTGATAAATGAGGCTCAATTCAAGTTTCCCTTATAAAGTTGTAAGGTGTCTCACATTTTTTGGACATGACAATCTCTCACTTCTCAGTAATAACGAATAAGAGTTGTTTATCCAAGCCCACCATCTTCATTGAACCCATTTCGCCCTTTTTCGATACTCGAAAATGTCACCCGAAGTCATTCTCGAGATCCATAGCACTAGGACATATGTGTCTGGAGTTTCCAAGTGGATAAGCCATGTCCTACCCCTTGTCGGGATCTTCCAGACGTGCTACATGATTCAATGCGAAGGCCCAAAGCTCGAAATGAGACACCATTTGATATAAATACGGGACTTAGACGACGGATAAGAAATCAAAATAGACTTGACGATGGAATGGGATTGGAAGCATCGGACTATAGATGTTCTCGATCGACTTTACTGGATGGAGTGGATAGAGACGCACGACTATGAAATTATCATTCAAGAGATCAAATCGATCAACGATGAAGTTGAATCTGAGAGCGGATTTTCCAATAACGGGCTTGATTTGTTTGAAACACGACGAATACTAGTGTTGCTCTTTCATCTGGTCTTGTTTTCATGCTTCTGTTTCCTATCCTGTTTTTTCTTCGGTTGGCAGCTATGTCAAGATAGCTGCTCTGTCGCTGGCTCTCAGATGACCCTTTGTTGACTTATATCTTCAGAAACGTATTAGGCTGATGCTTTTCTGTCACTATCGACGGAGCTCAATATAGAAACGTTGTGCAGGCCGAGTCAAGATCCACAATAGCTACACCGCCCGGCAGAACTTTATCACCTGTATCTCGCCATTCCCCATCCTCTCACCAACACGAAAGCTGCTAAAATGTCACACAATACAGCACCAGTCCAGGATCCTGACGAGGAGGCCTACAACTCTGCCGAAGATGAAGATTTCCAGCTAGATGTGGCACATGACGACTCCGACTTATCCTCCTCCGATGCCGACGAGACCGCCGAACCTGCAAAGAAACGACGGAAGACAGATACGAAATCTCAGATCCCAGAGGACAAGGAACTTGATTCTGGAGATGAAGCTACAATCCGCAAAGCGAAAGAGAAGAAGGAGAGGAAGCGCAAAGGAAAGAAGTCCAAGGGCAAACGCGCGCGCGACAGCGACGAGGACGATGACATTGACCTTGACGACGATGAAGGAGGAACTGGAGGTTTTGTGCGAACGCGCGCAATGAAAAAGCATACGTAAGCTTTTGCGTTTGAATGATGTACCGCCCGTTTACACTGAGTGCTAATGCGCGTTATCGAACAGACGAGAAGAGGAAGCAGAACGCAAACCTCTAGCCCAAATCGATGGCGCGACCGTGGATGTGGACGCCCTATGGGAACAGATGAACGCCCCTGACAGCAACCTCGGCTTGCAGCCATCCCAAATCCAAGAAGCCGATCCTACTCCCGAACCGAACCAAACGACGAACACAGAAGCGCAAGACCAGAACGCCCCGGATACGGAGGACAAAACGAGTCATGAGCCGCACGGCGATCAGATGATCAAGATCAAGCGCACCTACAAGTTTGCCGGAGAATGGATCACAGAGGAGAAGGTGGTGTCCAAACACTCAGCAGAAGCTAAAGCGTTCTTATCAAGTGGGGAGAATGTCGAATATGCCGATGCGGATGATATCGCGACAGCAAAGGCCGCTCTTAACTTGCGCCGACCCCTTCGCAAGATCTCGCGGTTCGATCCCAACCCAACAGGCACGATCAAGAAAAGCTGGGAGAAGCAGCTCGTTACAGAGGACAAGGATGCAAGTGGACCCAAAATCAATACTGTGGAAAAATCGAGACTCGACTGGGCCAATTATGTCGACCAAGCGGGTATCAAAGACGAGCTTCTTACCCACAGCAAAGCCAAGGAGGGTTATATTGGCCGTATGGATTTCCTGGGTCGCATGGAGGACAAGAGGGAGGAAGAGAGGCGCGCCGCACGACTCAAGGGCATGTGAAGCCTCCCAGCGCGCTTTCAAAAGCTACTGCTACTATCAGATGCGCTCATTGCCCGCTGCATACTGCCCAAGAAAGATCGAGCTTCATGCAAATTCGCTTTGTGAGAGCCTCCGAGAGCTTCGCCACAGGCTGCTCTTCATCTCGACCATTGATCCAGTGGTGCTCTCCCATTGGATTCCGAGGAATCCATCTACCTACGGATCTTCAGCCTTGGGGTGTACCCCTGACCACCACGAGTGGGTGGCTAGCAGTCAATATCAAGCCATTGACATACCTTTCACTCCTTCCAAGGTTCCGTGCGAACACGAGCAAGTGGTTGGTGATTACCATTTCGTTGAAACGCCAGTCTACAACGCTAATCTACACTTACGTCCTGTCAAATGCTACTGGGGATCAATGCTATCTGCCTCGTTTCATTTACGAGAAACCTAACCTGTCATATTTACATGTACCATAACTTAGTTCAGAGATACCAATCCAGCGACACACTCAGTGTGAAAATCAGCATGCCATAGGGCTTAAAAAGCAAGCCATCCGAAGAATAGCTCCTCTCCCTAACTCAGTTCCCAAGCTCTGGATTTAGTTCTTGGGTACATACTTGATGCCAGACTTGGAGCAGGCAGAAGAGGTGACTAGAGAAACAAAGCCGTCAGAAGAAGAGCCAACCAAAGCATAATAGTAACTTACGCGAGTCAACAGCATCGTATTTTCCATCAATGATATTGCCCTGCACATTGAAGAAGTACCAAACCTGGTTCAACTTGCCACTGGAGCAGCTAATATAGACCTCCGCACCATCATGCACCTTAGCAAGCGCAGCCTTGATCGCGCCAGCAGTATAGGTCTTGGAGTTGGACGGGGTGATGCCAGCAGCGGCAAGAGCCTATCGAACCGTCAGATCATCATACCTATACTCTCGCCGCTCGCCAACACAGAAGATCATACCTTGTACGTATCAAGCCCCTTGAACAAATCAACCGTCTTCTGGAAATAATCACCAACCTCCTCCTGGGACTCATAGCCAGTGTAGCAGCTAGGCTCAATAGTGTTAATGCAAGTACCATGCTTGCCCCATTCATGTTCCCAGAAAGACTCATTATCACCATTAATGTCAACCCAGTACTTGTCCATGTACGAGACCAGATCGGAGCGGTCCTGTGCCTGCAGGATCTCAGTGATGTTGGTGTATGCGCGCGACGAGTCGCAGTTGGCCTCGTATGTGCCGTCACAGTTATCAGGCCTGAGATGTAGATATTTAGTTCATAGTCCATTGTTCCTGCCGAGAGGAACTACATACCACAGTCCGTGGATAGTCCACGAATTCGAGGGCCCAGTGACGGGGTCAGTATCCCAGAATTGGGTCTGCAAGAATGCACCACCGGGGTAATTGAAGCAGCAAGTTGGGGTAGTGGAGGAGCTCTGGCAACTGAAGCCCGAGCTGCTGGCGCAGGTCTTCAGGTTGGCAGTCGTGCCAGTGATGAGGTTCATCGCCGCCAGGGCGAGCATGCCCTTTGAAGGATTGGACTGGAACATTGAGACAATTGGGACGATGATAGAAAGAGGACTGAGTCTGAAGAAACGAAAAAAGTGGAATTCAGCGATCCTTTAAGTATGAAGCCCCGGTGAAGCCCCGTTGAAGCCCCGGAATCCGTAATTCTGCATCGACATCTTCAGGCATGGGTGATCGCTAGCAGCACATGCGTCGATAAGAGCGTGCTGATTTGTCGCTTTGCGGATCGGGTGTCGCCGTGCTTGCAACCTATCATCGCGAGAAGTGCAGTCTTGAGTCTTCGAGTGCAGCAAAGTGGAGGGCAAAAGTGGACACAGTGGAGGGACAATCCCCGACCGGGGTTGCCGAGATGATCAGGATCCAATGGTGAAACAGAGCGCAATTGAAGCTAAGCGAACGACCGACGGTTTTCGTAGGGCAAATAGGGGATGCTTCATCTAGGGTTGCATCGGCCTGCGCCGGATCTCCGACGATGATTGAACCCCGCGAGATTAAATTCGCTGATCGTCGAACGTTTAATGTATGGAGTTGTGACTTGTTAACGTGTATTATTGCCTCTCTATTTGTTTTCTTTCCTGGATATTCTAAGCCCGCTAGTTGCTGCAGGAGATTCTCCACTTGGGGCAACGCGTGCTGAAATGTTTGGACGACGATAAAAAAGAAGAAAAAAAAGAACTATTCAGCCGAGGATTCCTGTTCCTCATCACTAATCCGCGACGGTCCAAGTCGAATGCGCCAAACAGCCACAACGGCAATAACGAAAAAGAGAGACGCCTGCAAGAATGGGAGACCCAACCAAGCATTGCCAAGGTGCATGCCTAACCGGAAGAGGTTGGCGAACAATGGGCCGGCGACAAGCATACCTGCAGACTGTGTGATGGCCAGTGCCGAGTACAAGGTGCCAACATGGTCGGGGAGTACGAGCGCCGTGGCAAGACTGCGAGAGTTCACCGCGAATGCCATGCCCATTGACAGGATGATCTGGCCAAAGATGAGGATGGCGGGTGTCGGGGCGAGGGCGATGGCGGCAAACCCGATGACTGAAATAATTCCGCTGCCCTTGCTCATTACATGGTCGCTTCGCTTACCGTGGAGGTTTAGGTATTTGGCGGCAAGGAAGGTCAGCGCTGGCATGAGGACCATGAAGGTTGCCATGGAAAATATTCCGCGCAGCGAGATTAAGAGACTGGCCTGGATAGTTGTTAGTCACTGGTGTCTGCCGTGGGAAGACAGATACATACGCGAGCAATGCTCCAGTCAAACTTCTTCGACACATACTGCAGAAGCAGATTTGTCGATTGTCGGGTCATGACAGTGACGAAAAACACAAGAATCATGAGACAGACATTGGTGTCAGACCATATGAACCGGGTTGAGACTTTGAACTCGCGGACTTGCCGCTTCAATTCCTCCAATGGGGACTTGATGACATTTTGCTCAGATTGTCCATTCTCATCGCGCTGCTCCGAGTTGTTCTGTAATGATTGCTTCGCTTTTGCATCCTCGAGAGTCTCGGGGAGGAACAAAGCCGGGATGCTTCCTACAAGAATGAGACAAATGCTCACGAGATAGGGGAACATTGGGCCGAAGGTCATCATGTAGGCGCTCAATGGAGTAGCCAGGATCTCTGCAAGGACAATGCAGGATTGGAGGCGAAATAGGGCGGTTGATCTGCGCATGTTAGACTTGTCTCAGAAAGAGGTAGAGGGCAATCCTAGACAATACCTTTCATCCTCAGAGAAGACGTCAGCTACTATGACCAAAGCAATGGCTGTGAGCACTGCGTCACCACCACCGATGATCCTGAACACGGATGACAGCCAGACCATCCTCAGGGGAATAACAGTCGACCACAAGCCTGAGGTGGGTTAGAATATCAGATAAAACGATGATAGGATAGTCAACCCACAAACGATCCTAACCCAGAATTCACTGAGAATGATACCTAGCATGCTGAGATACAGTACTGGTCGCCTCCCCCAGTGATCGGAAAGGATTCCATATGGAAGCGACAGCAAAATACCTAGAATGTCCGAATTAGCATATATTAGACCTTCATCACCGAGAGACATACTCGGAAGCGTATCAAAAGTATCCTTATAGCCAATGATAATTGCCAGTTCACCCTGCACAGCTTCTGATTTGCAAGGATTGGGATCTGGCAGAGTTCCATTCCGCGTGCGATGAAGATCGGCTTGGTAGTTGCGACAGATGATATCCTCGAAGACAGCAGTCTGCGGCGCGGTCGACATAAAGAACCCAAACTCCGCCGATAGGAGGAAGATGGCGCACACGATCAGAATCAGAAATTTCTTTGACTTGCGTGTTGTCGAGGTAGTCTGATCCAAGGCCAATAGCGGCTCTGTCTCTGGATGCATGTTGGTGACCATGGTGAATCTCCTGGATGTCACTAGAAATTGAGAGAATACCCCCAGACATGCGGAATGTTAGTCTTTAAGTCTTAAGTCTTAACTCTTAAATTGTAGCCTGCTTATCAGCCCCTAAACAGTTGAGCTTCGATTGGCGGAAAACAAGTCTGACAGTCCGATCCTTGTCCCCCGCTATTTCTTTGTTTCGCACATTAACGAACAGTTAAGTTAACTTATAACCTCATCGCATTGTTCTCACTGCGAATGCTCACGTCTACTCTAAGTGATTACATGATTAGGTGATCTAGTATACATACATCCAGTCCATATTTTCGTCTTTTAATTACTGGGAATACAGGGTATTTCTTTTGTTGTTTTCGCTATCTACAGTTCGGACCTCGGAGTTCGGAGCTCGACTTGACGTGTTCCAATGAGTTGATCGAGACATATTTTGATGTCATCTCATATTTGAGCCTCTCAAAACAAACAACAATTGTGGGAGAGTATTAAGACGTTCTTTCTATCTATGCTACATCCTCATATACCCCTTTCAGACTAGCAACGTGGCATCATCTGACTTACGATCAAGTACATCTCACTTGCTCCCCTCTAACGTTATACTCTAAGGTTATACTCGATGGCCTCGTCACACTAGGCGCCTTTTGAACTTGCAAGCACAAGCTCCACTCGCACTGGTCCTCGCCCTTGGCGTGGTACTGACCTGTCCATCAGTTGATCCTCCAACATCGAGGCAAACACCTGCATTTTACAAAGAACCTCGGCGCAAAAGTTCACTCGGTCGGACAGCACACCCAGCTTAACAAAAGCACCAACATAGACGAGCCTGCATCAATCCGAACCTCTACCCTAAGATCTCAAAGCAGACGGCCTAATCCGAGACCCAACCAGTCCAAATCGCAATGTAGAAACCTAAAGCGAGACCCGGGATTTTCTTCGGGGGATTATGGCTTCCACCTGCAGGTGTTCCGTCGCACGAAACAGATCCAGCGACCATGCCGTGGCGTCCGCCATGTTGGGTACTGGGCTTGCAGTTGTTCTCGGAGGTGAGATTTATATCTGGGCGGATGGCTTGCCAAGATGTCTTGGTTTCTCGTGCGCTGCTGCTGCGTCTTTCTCTGTGTCCGCTTTTGCTTCAGGGGCTCGTACTACCGGTCCCTGTTAGATGCTATCTCTTGGTGTCACGGATGTGATTCGGATGCATATAGCTCAGGTGTTGGGTCCTTAGACCAATCGGGGAGCTAGACACTTGCGGTATATGGAATCAGTGACCGGTAGGTTGCTTAAGATCTGGTACAGCATCTCGCGTGTCTTGTGGTAGCTGAGGATTGGACTTCATACATGCACACCTCGTGTCAGGCTCACTGCTTATCATGCTTATATTCAAGCGTGGAAATGGGTGCCAAGTGCACAGATATCTAGGCGTCTTCGCTTCCATCCATTTCGGGGAACCGCGGCAAGACATGACCACGATGCAGTATCGGCCTTGTACTCACACAGTGTTGCCACTCACGACGTATACTGCAGGTCTGCATGCTCTAACTGCTCTGTGATATTTATACTTACCGAAGCAAAGCCGGTTGATATCGTTGCGGTAGGCTCTCAGAGAGATGTCTAGGTCATTTCAGTTGCACTTAGCAATCTCAATTTCAACTGGTGAACAAATAGCTAATTCGATGGATGACATAGTTTTATATCATAACACCGGCTAACTATCCCGAGTGAAGATATCCAACCCGTATCAATGGGTGGCTTTTGTAGTGGAATATACAGCACGTCAAACAGGTATCCATGCCCGCTAGACATCACCGTCGAGACTGCGTAATGATTATTTACTTAATAATATTAAATTGCTCGAATGGCAAAAATCCCAATATTACAGTTTTCAGTGGAATATTGGTGGGGGGGATATTCATGGTGTGACTTGATACTATCGCGCAGAATATGTATCGACAGAAGAACGACAGGAAAAGCAAATATACGGCGCACACTAGCGAAGAACACAACATACCTTTTGTTAACTACATGAACATCATACATAACAGTCATTTAGATTCACATTGATCAAATCCATAGTCTGGCAAGCTATGCTAGCTAGCAACTGTTTCACTACTATGTACGGAATACGCCGTATACACCACAGAAACCCACTACCTACATTTCCAGATCACATCACATTTCACTCCATGTCCCCAAATCCCTCATAGAACATTATTGCTTCAATCTACCAGCTCAAAAACTGCACTGGCTCATTGCTCAAGGTGAAGATAGCCGAATAGTTCCTCGCCACCTGGTAGAGTTCCGCACTATCGCCCCCAAATCAAATTTCATCCTGCCTAGAAACCTACACAATGAGTTTGCCCCAAAAATCCCTTTCCCGGAAGCCTGTGCCCCTCATTTGATCCTGCACGGGGCACATATATGACCGCCCAAGCCGCAGATCATAGGACCCGCGCGAATGGCACACGACCAAGTATGTATCAATGATCCGCGTCGCAGTAGACAGTAAATGTCTCTCGCAAGTACCATAATCCGCGTCACAGGAAGACAGCTGTCTCTCAAGTATATGCACATCACAACCCTTCAAAGCATAACCTTACCCGACACCATCAACGCACTGCAACATACAGCAAAACTATACCAATGTATACCAATATTGGATCATGACCCGTACATCCCCAGAATCAATACCCTGTAGCTCGCGCAGAAACAGCATAAAATTGAAACCAACGCAATTACCTAAATGCAAGAGGGCCAAAGTACATGATCGCCTATCACCCGGCAAACTAGCCAGTACCCCAGGCGCAAGGGTCCGATAATATGATATCACTCGGATTCCCATCAACTCAAACGGCACCTAGCAACCGACCGCCTCACAGGCTAGACAAGGTTCATATTGTCCATGGGACTCCGGATCCTGCAAATCACCCGTGTCTGACATTCTTCGGATGGTCCGATGTGCAGGGCCGATCTTGGGCTAATGCTGTTAATTTTTGCTAGTATGCTATGCTCATGTATGGCTAATCCAGTGAGATGGGCAGCTTAAGATTTTAGCCCATTTGGAATAGTCTAGATGGTCCAGAGCCAAGAGGTGAATACATAGTTTTCGTTTTGCGTGCGCTGGTATGTGAGACGGTGGTTTGATTGCAACGCTACGAGTGTGCGACGCTGTAAGGTTAATTTCATTAATTTTTGATTTAATTTTCTTTTCCTTTTCTCTTCGAGCTTATTCGATCTGATCGTAATAGAAATTAAACACGTAAGTCATATTTTTTTTTGTCTCAGGCGCGACTGGTTCTAAGAATTAGGAGAGCTCTACTACGTACATGTAACTATTCTCCTTATTCGCGACTCATCGCGCTCCTGTGAACAAATTTACAGGTACACTTACAAGGACACGAGGGCAAAAGGGTAAACCCTGGGGAGCCCCTGAAGGTATACACGCTAAATATGGGAACTCAGTATCCACGACCCACCGATCGCAGTAACGACGCAGATCAGACAAACCCCCCCTGTGATGGTAAGGCGAAACATAAACTTTCGCCACAAGAGTTTGAAACTGGAAACCGGGATTAATCAATGCAAGGCAATGTGACGCGCTGCAATGCGAGTCTAGGAGAATGCGAACACCCAATGAGCGGGGATTTAAAAAAGCAACGAAAGGCTCTGTTCCCAAGTACCTTATCAGGATGCTAAACAAGAAAAAGGAAAAACAAAGCCACGCCAAAGCCAGAACCGTTGCCAAAAGGCCTAAAAAGGACGAAGATTTGCAATCTGCAAGGGGGTGGGGAGTGCTCAGGTACCAGGGACCAAGGCCGGACCTTTTCGGTTTTGTGCAGCTTCGATGATTTGCTCAGGCGAGCCCTTCTTATTGGCAGCTCAGTTCGTCCCTGCAGGTACATTGCCAAGATACGAAGCTTTGAGACAAATCATTGTCTGCGGGTGTCCAAATCGATTCTTATCCTCTACTAAAGAGAGAAAGTGTCGATCGTCGCTGAGTCACTCGACCAGCAGTTGGTTGGAAACGATTTCCAGGTTCATGTAGAGTTCGCTATAAGATATTCACATTTCGATCTGTGGATATGTGAGACGATCCATCTCTAGCACAGACCAGGAGCATAACAGCCGACGCTATGACGTGTTATTTTGGAATTGGGTAGCTTCATAGTAGTGATGGTAGTAGTAGTGGGAGAGTAGTAGCGGGGCTACGAACTGCCTACGGCTAGCACAAAGAATGGCATTCGGAGTTGCGTCAGTGGCACGGAGCACAGTTCAACGGACCTGCAGCCCTTCATCACTACGTCATTGCAACACTGCAGCGGCGACTAGACCAGGAGCCCGGATCCCCAGAGCAGTGCGTCCCGAAGAATGTCAGTGCCTATTGGTGAGGATCAGTGGACTTAACACAATAGTACGGGCAGGTATGCTGGGCTGAGGGCTAGTGGCTTGCATGAACGGACCACTCTAGAAGTGCCCCGCAAAACAGATGAACTGGCGGATTTGTCGTGGCTTGCATATCTTGCTGATCATGTGGGCTGGGCAGAGTTACATGAATAGTTCAGATCTTGGAGCTGTAGGCGGGACTCTCGGACGTCAAATCCCTAAACTGGTGGAATGCCACAAACATCTTTTTTTGCCCCGAGTACCTGGTTCCTGATCAATCGCGGTCGTTCTAATACAGCCATACTATTGAGGTTAGATAAAGTTTAATTGAAAATGACTGAGCTATCTACTTTTGTTGAGGATAGTAGATTGAATATCCGGGGACTAAGGTGGTTTTCTGTTTGGATATTTCTCTCCATGGTCCCCGCTGCATGATCGACTATCCAGGATTAAGCGTTTCAGTCGCCACCGGCTTTTGCTGAAACAAAGTTATGTGGCGATCATGGGTAGATAGAGAGCCTCAGGAGTTACAGTAATCGCAGGTTCGCCTATCACGCGAGGACAATCATAACTACAGGATTGGAGGCGAAATACCCGCGGAGTCGTTGAGTGGCGAGCTGACCCAGGTTGAAGATCCCCGAGGACAAGCCATTGAGCACAGACAGGGGCGGCATGTAAATCATGAATGCCTCGACGATCGCTCCAGGTCAGCCACAGTTCGCGCCACCGGATCAAATTCAAAGTGGCGGAAACAAAGTCATGAGCTGCGGAGGCCCAATCTGTGGCATGACTCGGTGTAACGAAAACCTGGAACACAAATCCACTATCAAAACTTCAAGCGTCGACGATCATGGCATTTGATTCGATATGTCGTAGTGTCCGAGCCATTGAGGTATGAGCTCACGGGTTGATCTCACGGATCGCCAACTACGAAAGAATATTAGTGATAGTGGACCTTAGTGCCGGGAATAGATATAGGCTCAGCTCGGCAAGTTCGTGGGAATAATCAGCCATATACGTAGGTGGATGCCATCCCTTCAAACGCAGGGGCTTGCCGAGATCTGGGGTCTTTTTTTGGAGTGGGGATTTGTTGATGGCCCTTGCTGGGCCCGGTCCGTGCTTGATGAAATTGGCCAGCGAGAAGCGCAGAAAAGAGATTAAGGTAATTTCCCACGCTTGAGATATGATAGCAGAATGGATCGAGTAGATTAGTCTGGGGTTGAGCCCAAACTGAAAATTGAACTATACACGGGAATCACGACAAACAGCCATAGATCCTGGGGGAATCCCCAGGGGTTCGAGAACAACACTATTGAGAGCAATGCATCTGAAGAAGCACATCAAAACCGGTTTTCAAGCCCATGGGAGAAAAGACATGCATCAAAATCAATAGGCGCGATGGTGAATGTTTCACGTGGGAGATATTCAATAGTAAGACGCATGAGATTGAGGATGAGAGAATGAAATCAGATCTGGCAGTGGACAGGATCGACAAGGGTAGCCGATACCCCGATTTCCGACCATTGCCTCGTGAACTTAATCGCTAGAGAACAGAGTTCCATTCTCCTTCTAAACTGAGCTGTTTGAGAGTGAGAGCTGTCAGAAATCAGCCGCACTGCATAGGGTTCGGTCCAAGCGCTCGTCTATCTAGTAACTGATCCGGTATGACAAACTCGCAGTTTGTTCGAGGCTAAGTTCTGCGTGTAGGGTACGATAATTCGGAAGAAAGTGATCTAAATTGGAGATCGCATTTGTAATCGGCTGGACTGACATCCAGGCCGATCGCTATCTGGGCGGGCACAGAGGAAGAATGCGAAACCGAGTGCGAAACAGTGAAGTTTCGACTGACGCGTGATGGATCAGACGCAGGTATAGTTACGACCGAACTGGTGGGTCCCAGAGGTATAGGAGCGAAGTGCGGTGCGTGTTCACATTCTTGGTGACGTGTTTCTAACTTGGTGATTTAGGGCTAATCTTGGCACGGGGAACCTTGGAAGTACACTCGAACACCGTAGATCAACCAGCACTCGGCAATCACTCGACAGAGTACAATATTCATATCCTTAAAAGAGCGGAGCAGTGAGAGAATGTGCAATTGGAATCTGGGATGCTTGGGGATCCGAAGATCGCTCGCACAGACCAGTTGAGGTTAACGTCTGACCTATCGCAAAAGTACAGATGCGATCGATCCAAGCCTCCACCGTCCGAGCGAGCTCATATTTCGCCGATTTATGGTTTCTATAGTCTTTCAGCTCTTTATCATTATGTACACTCGTGATCATAGAACAATAAATCTCTCAATGTCTAAGTTGACCTGAGACCCCAAGTGGAGAGGGCGATCCGGGTCTCAGGTGGTTAGTGTGATCGACAAAACCCAGAAAGTCCGGGGAATCAGCCAGGATCCGCGCTGCATGTCAAATGGCAAATAGACTTCGCTCACATTGTGCGGAAACCAAGTGGTACAGCCGCCTATACATTCCAATGTATGCTGGAGCATGCTTCAACCTGCGAGATCAGATTGGCTGTGGTGGAGACAGTGGATGATTCGGGAGAGATGCATGAAGAAGAGAATATTGAGAAATAAAGTCAAAAAAAGAAAAGTCACAGAGACGAATGGAAAATAAGCAAAATCCGAAAAAAGAAAAAGTGAGGGATGAGGCAATCAATCGTGTCGATCATGTTCTTTTCCCCCCAAAAAGGTACCAGGAACAAGCGTCCACTTCCCTATATCTTGTAAGACACTGTCCCTCGATTTCCTCTTGACCTCTCCTCCTTACTGAGCCCTGTTCTTATAATCTCTCCTCCCCCTGCGGTCCACTCAATCAATCTGAGACCAGCCTCCCCTTCTACTACCCCAGCACCTCGTTTCCCAGTAACAAGGTAGCGCGTCTAAGGGCCATCTGACACCAATAACGCCTATCTCGACCGTGTTCTATTCCAGCCACGGTCCTTGGGTCCTATTTCGGCAATTCGGGTCTCCATCCTGACGCGAAACACCACCACTCCGCGAGACGACCTCCATTAACGGTCGATCCCAGCCCAGATCCAGCCACAGACCTTTGCCGCGGTAACATAGGATCTCATAGTCTGCATTCCTGGCCTTGCTTAGGCACGCGTCGCGCCTGTAACCAGACCTTAGGATCGGATCTGAGCATTGACCATGGCGTATAGCTGTAAGTCCGATCCTCACCCCCTCGGGATTCTATGCTCGACCAATTTGTTTATTTCTGCCCGTTTGTCCTCCATTCCCATCCTTCAGACATTCTTTCCTTTCCTATACTCCTACTACATTCTCTTGTCTTGTCTTGTACCTTCCTTGTCTTGTTCTTTCTTGTTCCTTCCCTCCTTCCTTTAAGTCTCTTCCTTCTTTCGGCTTCATTGTTCCCTCGTTCTACTCGACTACTACTTTGACCTTGTTCTATCGTTCAATCTCTTTCAAACACTAAGTGCTCTGGACAGGTGATACTATTGACCCTGTTGCACCTCGATCTTTCAAAACCGAAGATATCGACGACATGAGACCTCACGGACAGCAAATCTCCGATCAATTGACTGTCGAGGTTGACTGCCGTTCTCTGGGCCCTAGTGAATGCCCGTCGATGACTTCGAGCTTTTCTCCTTTGGATTCTCCAACTCCAACTCCCACCAGTCTTTACAGCCAAGGCTCAATGGCCTCTCCCGGATGGCACGAGGCCCAGCATTATCACACTATGCCCATGGAAAGACGGACTTCAGCTACGCCACTGCGTAGCGCATTCAGAATGGCCGATCTCACGTCAGGTGAAGGCATGGGTATGCCCTGCGGCAACATGGACCGCCAGGAACAGATGCCCATCTCCGAGTACCTGCCTGGTTACGATGAAAATGTCGAGCAGTTCTGGATTCCCCAGGACGTGCCCAAGACCTACCATGAACAATCGTTCCCTTACCAGGCACCGATGCCTCAGTACAACCAGATGGCTCGCAACTACTACCACCGTCCCCAGCAGGCTGGATATCTGCCCGAGTCGGCGTCCAACCCTTGTCTTTCTCGCCCAATCTTCAACCAGCCCGCTGAGCGGATGCCCAACTCTGCTTCCATGTCGAATATGATGCCGTGGATGCCATCCCACGAGTCACTGGTACCACAGACCATCACTCCAGCTCAAGCCTTCCCTCATCCTCCTGCTACTCCTCCTGCTTCCACTTACTCTGAATTCCCTACCAACATCCCCACCTTCAAAACCCACACTCCCTCTACTCCTGTCCGGTCCGTTTCACTGGGCACGCCCTCTGGTACTGATACCCCAGTCAGCCGGGTGTCCGGACATGACTACCAGGAAGAATTCCAACTTTCTCCTGTGTATCGCGATGGCATGATTCAGCGCCACCGCCAACCCTCACGCAAGTCCTCCAAGAAGCAGCTGCTTCGATCTAACCTCAGCCTGGAGAACCTGCCTTCAATCATCAAGCAGGTGCAGTTCAAGTGCAAGGAGCCTGGCTGCAAGGGTCGTTTCAAGCGCCAGGAGCACCTCAAGCGTCATATGAAGAGCCACTCCAAAGAGAAGCCTCATGTCTGCTGGGTCCCTGGCTGCCACCGCGCTTTCTCCCGCAGCGACAATCTCAACGCACACTACACCAAGACCCACAGCAAGCGGGGTGGTCGCAACCGCTACGTCGCGACCCTCGATGAGACCAGTCAAGATTATGATCCTGATTTCCGTGGCCAGCTGACTCCCGACGGTCGCCCAATCTACGGAAGCAAGCTTGAAGATGCTATTCCCGATTGCGGTGAGCTCAGCGTCGATGGCTGGGACGACTAGTTGCAAAGCGGAAAAAAGCAAAAAACCCAAGCAAAAAAAATTGACGAAAACGACAAAAAAAAACCATTCTTCTACGCGACTCCAAAAGAAAATATGGATTCTTAGAAACAGAAACGCGCCATCATTGGCCCAGGATATTTGATACCCCGTCTCTGGATCGGCTGCCCACAGGGCAGTGGCATTACAGGCCAGATTAACCTCTGACCACGGCGTTGTACATGTCTCCTTGATTGGAGACTTTGGCTTTTCCCTTTCTTTCCTTTTCTCTTGCATAATTTGTCCGGTGTCAAAGGTTGGGGAGGTATACTTTGAACGTCGGTGTTTATCTGGCGTTGCATATGATTTTTACAGGTTGGGATCGCTCATAATTCATGCCTTTAGGGGTGGGCGATCGTGTACAATCCGCTACAACGTGATGTTATTTTCTTTTTCGCTTGTACCACCACCCACTAGCACTTTGTGGCATAATATACAAAAAGATCTACATTTTATGTTGCATCTACACAGTCTCTATACCCTTTATAATATAATTAATCAACTCCTTGTCACACTTAACTTCGCCTTTTCCCTGCTTTGTAGCTTTCGGGCGAACCCCGTAGAGACTCGAATGTTACACATCACCTCGCGTCTCGTTGGATCTCTCGAACAGATCTATCTTCTTCAGTGGAGCGGAGTGGACCGGGGAACAAACTTTTGCCAAATCAGAAAGCCCAGACGCGCGCCATTTAACTGTTGTTTACTCATCTCTACACTTTACGCTCCACATTCCACTAACAGACTGTCTCCCTATTCGCAATCCCCCTATTCCTGAAACGTCAGCCATCATCTACTCCTAAGTAGAGCCCAGATAATCTCTATCCGTATCGAAATCTGTACCCCGGCATTTATTCGTGAATTGGACGAACTCCCGAGCACATATGTTCATGTCCTGCATTACAACCCCGTGAACCATGCAGCCTAAAGAGGAAAACTCGCCGCGCCACTTTCGACAGCGCAACACGGGCCATGAAGCATGTGGAGTTTACAACATGGCCGGAAAGACAATGTTACCTGCTATCTATAGACCCAAAAAAAAAAATATAGCAATCCAAAAAGCAAAGATCACACGCTATGCATCCGCCAAGAGCCGCGTACTTGTGCCTGGACTCTCGCCACAATGTCGAGATCGGGTCTAATGCGTCTCCTTCTCCATTCTGTATTCCCCATTCCCCATTTCCAGGGCCTTGGAACTTGGAAACTTGGACATTGGGGCTTGAAGCGTTCAGTGGTCCATTGTTTTGCTTTTTCCATTGCTTTTTTCTCTTTCTGCTGTATGTGAGATCATCTAACGAACGCCTATCAGCGCTATGCAGCGCTATCCCGCCCCCGGCTGGATCGGCCTTCCAGGCAGCACCTTCTAGCTTTCCCGAGTGATCTTCGTGCGTTGGATATCACCAGTTCTTGAAGTCTAAGCCTGCATCTTTTGTAGTTCCAAGCCTAAAGCATAACTACATGTACGGGAGCGGTCGTAGTGGCTGATTTCCCTCTTCACCGCGATTCGGCATGCCATTGTCTACTCCATTTCCACATCCAGTTCCAATCCCACCTCCACTATTCGTTAAAAGTGAAGAATTTTAATATTCAGGTAGCCAAGTCTAGATCTCATATTCATTCTCTTTCCTGTAGCTTTCGATTTCCTTCAAATACTCCCCAATTTCAAATGCCAGTGACAAATCATCCGGTCCACCGCTAGTTACTCACAACTCGCCCGTTCAAGTACATGTACTATGTGCGCGACGTTAACATAACTCGGTGTTTGAGCAATTGCCGGACCATTTTGTCACACCGCGCTCTCCATGCTATGTATATGCCACGCAGGCCGAATCGAGAAGTGATTTGACCCTTGTGGGGTGATATGGAGTGGTATCCAATAATTCTTTTGCTGGCTCGGAATTCTCCAAATCACAGTACATGAGTTATGAGATACGAGTTAACGTTCTAGAATGCATCCAATCATGCACTATTGATGTGCAATTCTGTTTTCTTTTTTCCCTTCTCTCGTGTCTGGGATCCAGGGATTGTAGGGCTCTGCGCCATGTCTACAATGCGTCGTGGCATCATTGCTGATCGGCAGAGAAGTTGTGCTGCGTGCATAACGTAGAATGGGTAAGATGTTCCTAGGGAAGATACTGTACGTTGCGGTAAGCGGCATACATTCAGCATGGCTAATAGCTCCTTATTTTCTTCTATCTTGTATTTTGCATTTTGCATTTTCCTTTTTCCTTTTTGTATTTTATTTACTTTTCTTGTTTCCTCCTCGGTAAATGTAGCTACGCTACAGTAGCGTCCAGAATAACAACAGTGACACAGTATGTATGTACCCTCAACATCTCAACATTCCCGGGAGAAAGCTTCCTGCCAATAGGAAGATCACTATAGCTCATTACATCGGCATGTCTGTGTGCGTGGAAATTAACTTAATCCTAAAGTACATTGTACAGCTAGCCACATCGCGGCTCGCCAATCCCCAATTGACACACTGTACAAATGAGACATTATTCAAAGTTTGAGACTGCATAACTGCATGAACTTTCAGTCATCTGAGCATCTGAGTCAATGTGTCTCTTTGACTTTCAGACATTGTATGTACGTACATCAGACTGACTTGAAACAAGTAGATCCCGACTACAGTACTTCTGTACTGGAGGCTACATGCATTGGAATGTGATATTCAAGGCTTGCATCAGTGCTCTGTTTATCAATTCTGTTTTAGACTCAGGACCTGGAGGATTAGTATGAGCCATTTATTTATTCATTAGCGTGCGATGCAATGCATATGTTTATTTATCACAGATCTTTGATTCTGTGCTTTGCTGTCATGTCGGAACTGGGTTTTGGTGTTCCCTGCTAACTTTATCGGTGATGTACGGCGATCAGTATCCCTGTTCCTGTCTTTGAACCTGGATTTTGAAAGTACTTGTTCGACGCAGACTTTTCCACGCAGTGTCACATTCGACTTGCATATGGCTGAAAGTACGATGATATGGTACCTTGATTTTGTTGGGATGCAATCTTGGCATGTTCTTGAGTTCGGAGGTCAAGGTACTAAGATAGACGGTGTAGGGCACGGGTGTTCACCTCCAATCTCTGTCGCATCGGCGTAAAGCTGATACTAGGGCAAAATATCAGCAGCGTGGTATGATAGCCTCTCTGCCTAGAGCTGCAGCAGTGTCGAGACCGTGGCTCAAACCATTGAACATTCCAGATCCAAAGTTAGTGGGGATTAATGTCATGACTTCGGCAACAATATAGCAGTTTGAAATTTTATACAACTGCCTTACTGCCGGATGGCTTTTTCAGATGTCTATTCAGATTTGGGATGTTTCTACCTTGAGCGCATGTTTGCGTTTGAATCGCGAGTGGGACGTCGAGTTTGCGATGGTCTCATGGGTCTTGGCTATGGTTTATTGACTGCTTGCTGTCTGTGATCCACTGTATATAGCACCCGAACAGTTCCTCTTCAAATCTAATCCCTGCTCTATCCCTAAACCTCGGTCTATACTCCGCTGTTGATAAATGTCCCAATAGGCAACGCTCCACGGAGCCAGTCCGGGCCGGCCTCTCTCCGCGCTGACATATTCCTTATGTAATCACACGATATAAAAACTTCAGCACGTCAATTTTTCGAAGTTCCCCAGCGAGAATCCCATAATCTCAGGCATATTTGTCTGCCATGCGCCCCTGCACTTCGCAGCAGGACTATTTGAAAGCATTTGCTCATCGGATTAATGTCTTCTGACTGTTTGCTTTTGCTGTCCGGATTCTCTGCCATCTCGTAGGACAAACTCTGGTCTTCCTTTACCGTGATGATCTCCTTTTCTAAATTGACATGAACTTCTCCATGAGTGTTCAAAAATATCAAGCTCAACAGTCTGAGTAAAGGAATACCAGAGATATGTCTATGGCATAGTTTAGAATATTTCAATACAATTTTCTCTCATATCTCTCCATTTCCGTGGTCTCGGATCAGCGCGTCCTCTTACAAGCAATTTCGAACAAAAGCATACTCATAGCCTATATTCAATAGCTACGCATGTGAATATCTGCGCAACTCGAAGTGGTAATTTGAATCCAGTTCTTACATTTTGTCATTGCATTGAAATATTTCCTCAAATCCAAAATTTTGCCCAAACCTCCAGACTCATAGAAAAGAAAAGAAAAACTCCTGTACAGAATGGTATCGAGTCTGATAAATCCCAGTTTTCCCGCCGAAACCGTGCCCAGATAGTACAAATCACAAAAATGAAGTAAGGAAACTGAAGGGGGAAAAAAACATGGCAAAAAAATTTCATGACGCCGTCCACTCATCTCCACGATGTCAGGCTCCTGTACAAATCCCTAAGAACCATATGAAAGAACGAAAATAAATATAAAGCAGGAAAGGAATTCAAGCAGGCAATATTAAACCGCGACCACTTGCGAATTAAGCTGTTACCAGCCAGTTACATGGCCGCGTAAATGTTTAGCATAAATCAATCAATCTTGCGCCATATTGTCCATTGAGTAAATTGCAAATCTGTCTCTGCCATACCGGGGTATCATCAATGTTGTATGTTAGTTGTGCGATTAACGCCAGCAGTCGGACTGGCATCAGTTGTTCATATTCATGCCGTGCATCGAATTTTGTTGTTGCATTTGTTGGGCCTGGGCCTGGGCCTGCTGAGCTTGCATCATAGCAGCCTGGTTCGGGTTCATCCGTGGCTGGCCTGGCTGGCCTGGTTGGCCAGTCGGTAAGCCTTCACGCTCTCTTCGTATCAGCTCTTGAATCCATGCTTTGGCAGTCTTTTCCAGTCCGGCGCTGTATTGTTGAGCAATGTTGGGTGGATATTGGCTCGGTGGGCCAAACTGAGGCAAAAGCCGTTGCGACATGTCTTGTCGGAGGCGAAGCAGTCGCTGTTGGAAGAGTGTGGCATATCGTTGTTGCATGCTCTGCTGGGTTTGAGGAGCTTGGCCACCATTTGCCTGAGCGGCCGCCATCAACATTTGCTGTTGCTGGGGTGTCATTTGTGGTCTACCCTGTTGTGGCTGATTTTGCTGGCCTTGCATTTGTGGGTGCTGGCCTTGCTTAACCATTTGCATCTGCGCATATTGAGCGCGCATGAGTTCAGCTTGGTATGCTTGTTGATTCTGCTGGGGGACTTTCTGAACATTTTGATTGTTTTGTTGTTGTTGTTGTTGGATTCTCAGGTGGTATTGGCGGTGGGAATTTCCCAA
>ERZ1673737.1405-NODE-1405-length-23637-cov-4.139428_pt1 | contig 23637 bp, 25 predicted proteins | sample MGYA00580211_ERZ1673737 | MGnify/ENA primary metagenome ERZ1673737 (study PRJEB41218, sample SAMN15661789) | gut metagenome | host: Homo sapiens | place: Canada: London | collected 2015-08-20/2019-03-30 | study: EMG produced TPA metagenomics assembly of... | reverse complement strand
TCTATGACGAAAATGGGAATGCTAAGCATCACGATGGTTGGGAAACTATATTAGAGGAGTGTGGGTGGTTCATAGCAAGGCTCTGTCTTGTTGAATAACATGCTGATGTATGGATAGATTCGGTTATAAAATTCGGTTTCTGCACCGGCGACAACTGGTAGGGGTTTTGTTTGATAATCTCCGCGACAAATCGAAGGTCCTTACTCCTCATGCTGTTGAGATAATTGAACTTCTGCCAAACGTTGTGATGACCGAAACAATGTCCGGGATTGATGTGTGGATCTAAGGGTTTTATGTCCTTATTTGGTAGTAAAATTTGTGTGTTGGGGTTTAAATTGCATGCATTTAATAACAAACTGGGATAGCGATTTTGTTGCTCCCAAAAAATCCATAATTCATAAATCTTCAAATCAGATCAAGTTTCCAGCTCGGTGGGTCTTCGTCAAGTCTCATAAAGGCCATATTGGTGCCAAAGAGTTTGGCGGATTTAGCAGCCAAGCTCGCCGTGGTTGTTGGCGACACACTTGTCTTTAAATTCACCATGTTAGCTGACTTTCCAACGCCCTTGGATTTCTAGGGGTGATCATCACTTACTCAAATCAATTGTAGTAGAGACGTAGTTGTGGTCACGCTCGGCGTTGCGGCACTGGCAGGTGAACTCGGCGTGGCCACGCATGGTGCAGTTAATGCAAGAGCCGGAATAGTGACCGCTGTTTCATGGTTAGTTTTCGTGCTATTGAATCCCGGTTCCATATTTAACTTACTTCTTTCCGCACTATAGAGAAATTAGTATTAATATATCAAGTAACTTAGGGTTGGTGCTCTCTTACCTTGAGCTTGCCCTTGTCGTTCTTCAGGCAACGGTTCAGGTCAATTGAGCTGGTTCGCAGCTCGCCATCATGTGAGACACGGCACTCTGCGCGCAAAGTTGTGCCCTCGCCATCAACGTTCTGGCAGGTGTCTGCAAACTTCGATGAGCCGGCAAAGGCCATGGCCACGAATGGGAGGAGTCCAAGAGCCTTGAGGAAGAGCATGATGATGGTTTGTGGTGCTTCGTGTGAATTGATGCTAAGGTTAAATGATATAGTGTTTATGATTATTGTGATGAGTGAAGATGTAGACTTGGGGGTAAAGACCCCTTATATAGCCATGATGGTTGAACATAGCTTTGATGCTTCTCAGACATCCAGCACTTGAAAGTGTTCTCATGATCTGATCACAGGGAACAGAACAGCTACAATAGCTCCTTGCTTTGCCCGAAAGCCTGCCATAGGAGTCAATCCGAGTCATTATCAGGTCTGTCGAGGTCATAATGCATGAAATCTCAACAAGTGGCGTCTGCTGCTGGCTCCGGGGCTAGGCTAAATCTTGGCCACGCGCAGCTCAACACATGGAAAGTCTATGAATACCTTTTATGAAGAAAGCCTGGCTTGTATATATGTACCAAAAGACAAAGGACAGTATATCGTTTTCAAGGGTATAGAGAGCCAATTGCTGTTGGCAGGTGTTCCTGGACGAAGATCTCGGCGACAAACTCTAACACATAGCTTCGACATAGACATCCTTTTCCTTGCCATGCCAAACAATGGGATGGCGGTGTGTCTAAGACCAGCTTGAATCAGGCATAGATCATATGTCAGCATCGATCTACCACGTCGCTGCAAGGGACACATCTGCATGGTCTTTCCGCACGAGCCTGCCACTAACAAGCCCCACGCATAGAGGATACTTTGTGATCAAAACACAGCCAATAGGTGTTTGACTGGGGATACTTTCAACGATGCAATGCATGTTCTGCGTCATTTCTCCATACTGGTTGGATCGCCGACAGCAGCCTTGCGGTTCCCCAGCGTCCTCCGCGCTTGGCGAACACGTTTGCACGGAGCTCTACTTGGTATGTCTGTATGCCCCTTGTCAATGCTGGCCCCTTGATTCAGCGTCTTCTTCGTCCTTCTCAACGTTTTGAATGCAATTCAGCGGGCTTTTAGAAGCCGTCGCATCGAGGTCTTTCACAACGGTTCAACACATGTGCCCATTCAAGTTAGGCTGCTTAGAGCATGTTTGACTCAATAATGGAATCAAAAGTTTTAGGTCAACTGTATACTCGCACTTCCTCCAGTGGAGCTACATTTGGCATCACTTCTTGGGAGTCATATACAGAAAGATACCTGACTCCCATTTGTCAATCAAAGACGCAAGTCAGAAATTAAAAATTATCCTGTACAGTTTGCTGTGACCAAGTTCAGCCTTATGCATTTGCTGCCTCCTTTATAGGAAGCTAGTCGGAACTTACAACACCCCAAGCTCACAAATCAGCGTGACCTTTGGAACAACGAAGTCCTCTAGAAAAGTAACACTACGGTTGCTTTATGAAAAATTTACGACATTATTCCTGATGGTTTAGTAATTATAATTTCTCATCGCGCTGATATCACGACTCGTACTGGTGTTTGTCCCTGTAAATTAATTGTGGTTCATACTAGACAGACGGGATCATGTTTAGATGACCTACGAAAAAGTTATGCATCCATGGATGACATTTTCCAGGTGAACAGTGCAGTTGCATAGATGATATTCTGAGTCTGGCTGGCAGCCAAAGCTTCATTCAGATATGCTCATGCTCAACATGCCATTAATCTAACGGACGGAAAATCCGGGAAAGTACACCATTTGAAGAAAAAAGTATGCAAGCAGTTACGTAAATAACATTCGCTAACGCCGTTATCCTTCTTTGAACTTTTCGCCAAATATGTCCGTATACTTACGTTGCGTCCAAGTTTTGTGCAAGTCTATTTCTAGGGTATTTTCCAGAAAAGCCACCACTCACCATGCAGTGTGGCCACCGTCAATGAGCAAAGTGCTACCAGTCATGAAGCTGCTTGCATCAGAAAGACAGAAAAGTGCAGAGCCCCGGAATTCCTCGGGGAGCGCCAGACGACCAAGCATGTTCTCAGCTTCCCAGGTAGCACGGGCAGCAGGGTTCTGCTGGAAGACCTCATCAACCATAGGAGTGATAATGTGGCCAGGGCACAAGCTGTTGACTCGAATGCCATGACGGCCCCATTCCATAGCGAGAGAGCGAGACAGCTGGATGATCGCCGCCTTGGATGAGTTGTATACAGGTGAAGTCATACCCTTGTTGGCAATCAGACCACTCATGCTAGCTACTAACAGAATTGAGCCCTTTTGTTGGTAGTTGAACATCTGGCGAGCGGCCGCGGTAGCCGAGTTAAATACTCCATTGTAATTGATTGACATCACGTCATCTAGAGCATGCTGGGAGTACTCCAGTGCGCTTTGGAGGTGATTGATTCCGGCTGCGGCAATTAGACCGTCTAGGCGCTCGTGTTGGGCTGCGATTGTGGCCATTGTGGTGTTGACTTCGGTGTTGTTGCGGACATCGATGCGGATATACTCTAGAGTACCGCCATATTCGTTCTCGGCCTTGTCCTTGGCGGCAATGAAGTCTTGGTGAGGAGTTTCGAGCCGGTCCAGGCAGTAAACTAGGTTTTGATTACCAGTCAGTATGTATTTCCTTTGGTCTCATAATGAATAAATGTAGTTACCTTTTGCGCCAGCCTCAATCAATGCTTCAGCCATCGACAGCCCCAATCCTCGTCCACCACCAGTGATGGCATATACTCGACCCTCCATATCAAACTCCCGGAATCGTTCGCTGTTGCGCAAGAGCTTCTTTGGCGGCAACTTTGATTGGATGTGATCCGGGTTGTGAGAGACATTGTGAATATCTTGAGGGTTGAATGCGCTTTTGGAGCTCGAGTACAGGCGGCTTGAAGATAAAGCAAGAACACGAGGAGCACGTACGGCAGCGCCAGCGAGCCGTGTGCGAACAGGAGCCATGACTCGGGGCAGAATGGAAGACATGCTGCAGGATGTAGAAGGTATGTGGATCGGACGGTTTGAGGGGAGAGAAGGAGTGAAATATATAAGGAAATGGTATAGTATTAAGTCGATAAATGCAAGAAGGAAGTATAGATGCAACGGCTCAAAAGAGTTCACGATACTCAAACATGGACTCCCTCGGGGACACAGATTTATATGTCTGAGAAACAGGGGCGGTACTTCCTTGGAGAGGTTACCGAGAACAATAAGATCCTGCAAAGAAGATTGCCTCTCGTTTGAATGGAAAAATCAACTCAGGTGCGCGTGACACTGTGGATTCACCAGCTGCTTTCACCGTGACTCAAACGACCCAGACACTTCCATCGACCGGGAGCATCCACGACCACCAGGGCCCAAGCTTGCCACCGAGGCAATGATTAGCTGGGGAGGGTATGTTGGGGAAAGGGGGTCAAGCTGACTGGGCGCAACATTGGGGCATCGTGACCCTTGGGCGCCGCCGAAGACGGTATATTCCATCGGAGCTTCGAAATGGCCCACTCGGGTCCCCGGGAGGTATGCATGATTGTCCATCACATTGAGCTCTATGCCGGCATGATTGGCTCATAATCAGCTTCTTTCCTTTCCATGCCGATGCCCGATCTTATTTTGCGAGGTTGAATTGCTCAATTCCAAGAAAGATCCTAGCAAAGTGGCGGATACGGAATGCCAGCCCTCCAATTGAACACTCGGCTTTCACGGGCAATGGAAGCGTAATGCATAACCTTGATTTGATCTAAGCCCGGTCTTTTGGCCGGGATGTCCAAAGGTACAGGCTCCACAATAAAAGTCCAAGTAGTGTAGGCCAGTTGAGATATCTCGTCTTCTCCTTTCTCGGTATACCCGGGGCGCCATATCAAGACCCTCCGTGTTCCACTCCTCAATCCACCCGACCCCACGGGCGTACAGCTTCTCCAGTCCCGAGGTCGGATTTCGGTTTATTTTTGTTTTTAATATGGGGGGAATGGAGCACCTGAGCTTAAGAATCTTCAATCTCACGATGTGCAGTCCAGCCCGGGATGTCCTGATCGGGTAATCCCAGACCTCGGGACAAGCATCCCTTTACTTCTCACCGACTCCTCTAATTCACAACGGACGAATGTTTAGTTTAATGACATTATTTAATGTTTCAGAGCAAGTTGAGTCAAAGAATTCACAATCTAGTCTCAATTATGCCTTCAATTGATGGGAAACTCTTTCTATCAAGCTTCCTCTGCCTAGCGGGAGCTAAAGCCATTGGAGGGGACGTGCCACTACGCAAATAGTAACAATATGCATGCCTGGCCTTCCCCATAGTTTCCGCGGCTGGGGAAGCCCCGAGCTCGCAATCTAGAACTTTTCTTGCCACACCGTAGCCCGTTCAGTAACTTGAGCCCTACGTACATTAACGTTAAGTTATACTGGGACACGTAAGTTACCTAGTCCCGTGCCCGCTAGACAAGGACTACCGAAGCATCTAAGGCGATCTCGAACGCCCCGCAAGGTGGTTTGCAATCTAATTTCAGACCATCGGTACCACTGGAGAATAGATAAGGAAGCTTTCTGTTATTTCTGTTAATAAAGAAATAAGAGCGATCTGCGAAGACACGGTGTATGCATTGTCCAGCCGTGGATCCTTAAAATAAAAAGCCCATCAGGCGACACATGACCTCCATCCTGCAGCCGTGGAGGAGTCGAACTCCATGGAGCCGGCCAGAGGCAAATCAAGATCAAAGCAAATGGACAAACAATCCGCATAGTGTCCAGACTCCTGTAGACTGTCCCAATGTCACCGATGCCCGGAGGATAAAACGCCAATCCCTCGCTGGGGAGCCGCTAAAAAAAAGTAGCAAAAAAATAAACAATGATCGGTCTGAGGCACATAAGTTGCTTCGGCCCTTATTACATACCCGCCAGACCCGCGGACGTCTCGGGCCCGAAGCCGGTGCGAAGGCTGCCGAAGTCCAGTTTCATGAGCAGTCTGTCCACGCCTGCAGGTTTGCGGGGCATATAATGACTGAAACTGGGGCATGTGCTGTCTTCTCGTTGGGGCCCGAGCCCCATCTGGCCGAAGTCTGTTCCGAAATCTACGGATCCGCGTCCTTCTCCTGATCGGCTATCGTCGATGTTCCGCAGGCTCGTAACGAGGTCTTTCATGCCCGTCTCGACGTGGTTGCGTGTGGAGCGCAGCATTTCCCACATCTCACGTTCTTCTTGGGCATAGTCGATCATGGCATCCACGACACCTTCGTCGGTTTCTAAGTCCATATTCCGTTGGATGTTTTCCAGTCGAATCACGAGTGCGACAAAGCGGTCGATGTCGGTGAGGATGCCTCTCAGGGTATTTGTGAATGGTACCTCGGTTAGAAAGAGGGATTGAACGAGAGACGCCAAGTGCCGACGATGAGCAACAGTCAGAGCCTCAGGATCATGCCGTCCCATGGTTTGTGAGCCAGACTCGAAAGGATCGCCGGTGGGCCCATGATCCAAGGAAAGTGCCCCAGAATCTTCTTGTAGTTTGGAAGAGGACGCGGTTCCAGGTCGAGAGCCGGGTGCTGATCTTGTGGACGAAGACCTTCCTTCAATCCACTCACGGAGGTGCTGCCACGATTCATTGACCACCTCTCCCTGGAAGAAGGTGCCAATTTCTGAAAGCACGAACAGACACGCGCTGCTTGTGGCCCAGATTGGGCGCATTTGGCGAACACGGGCATTATCTCTTTCTCTTCCTGCCTTTAATCTGGCTTGACCAAAGGCGCTATTGCTTCGCGGTGGTCCCCGTGGAGTAGGGTGGTTTCTGCGTAATGAAGTTCGCTTCCAAAGATCTCCAAGCCTAATTTGAGCCCGTCTTATACCAAGAAGATAAGAGTGGATCTTGGAATATATGAGAATGTCAGAGCTCGAGATGAACAAGTCAAGAGGGGCTCGGATTTGTGCTGTTAGTTGTGTGGGTGTCGGGAAAAGTAAGTCCTCAAATGATACTTTCGAGATCTCCGCTATCGGATTAGCGTTCTGGGCTGGGGTCATTGGCCGTTCCTTTTTTCGACCACTGATGGATAGAGAAAGGAGATTCCGGGCAAGTTCAAGCTGATCATCAGCTTGGTCCTCTTCTTTTTGCAAAGAAAACAGCTCCGCCCATGCTTGGACTAAGGCAGTTGTGACATCCCCTTCTTTGATGGCGAGACCATCAAGTTTACTAGATGGCCCATTACGGGCCAACGTTAACCCACGACGTCGACTTTCTTCCAGACGGGCATCTGCATGTGATACCAAGGCAACTGCAAACTCACCCCGCCCCAGTAGAAGGAACCCGTGAAGTAAATCGAGGATCTCGAGGATTTTTGGAAGTGGCAATAGTTTGGACAGGGTTGACTGAGAAAGTGAAAGACGAATGCAATCAACAGCGGAAGATAGCTTCACAGGCGAAATTGGTGCTCGCAAGCTTGCGAGTTGCTCTATGTGTTCTCGATACAAAGTTACTGGTGCAGCAGAGGTTCCTGTCATTGAGGTTTTCCGTTTTGCCCGAATATGGTTTAGCGATTTGCCAATGAACAATATTGAACCTGCCGTTTGTGCCGGAACAAATTTCGGAAGTAGGTGGCTGTTTATGCTGAATTGTGCCTCGTCGCCTTCGCTTTCGAAATCCTCCTGGATGAAGAAGTCATCTTTGCCGTACATAGGGAGGTTCCCATAAAGAAGCCACATTGAAAGTTGCTTCATCCATGCTGCCTCTGCAGATGCCTCTAAATGTAAGGCCATCTCTTTGATATCAAGATATCCTGTGTGAGCTTCGGTCCGCAGATGATCAATGAGTTCTGCACCAGTGGAGCCATGGGGGCGTTCGCCCTTCTTCCTCTCGGGTTGAATAAATTGGACGATATCCCAGAGCCACTCCATCCGCCGCGTCCACGGTGCGAATTCTCCAACGATAGTCGACAATGGGACGATACCGTAGCCTCCAACATATCCACTATCTTCGGCAAGAATCGCTCTTTCCACCTCCAAGATTTTCTTTTGAAATTCGCTTAGGTGTGTCCCCACGATGGCAGTGGAGACTGAGCGGCAGACGACGGACGGGTTCACGGAGGAAATTTCGGAGGCGCGTGTACGTAGCTGAGCGTGGAGCCGACTCAGGTGGGCAACGGATGCGAGGAGGGCTTTCTCCGGAGGTGAAAGAAGGTGAAAATCATCTTGAGCGACAGCGCCTTTCCCCGTTTGGGTGCCGAATAGGGGTGACGGTTGGCCGGAAAGGGAGAGCAGGATCTCGTGGAGCATTCTGACGGAATTTCACTGTCGGATGTCAATTACTGACCGGTCACCGGGATATACAGATGAAACTCACCTGGAGAACCGTCTCCTGTCCCCTGGACAGTTTTGACGCTGCCAGTATAATAGACCACGGCCTACAAACTCGAAGCGACACATAAGAAGTCGGACGATTCAGCGCCCAAGCTACGCGTTGATGCCGAGACGCGTCGTGGGAGGGTGGGATGACGATGTTCAAAGATGGCACAGCACAACAGGGACCGTTTTCATCTTTCACGCTCAACTGTAATCTTTAAAGCACCTTTCAAGAAACCCCAAGACTCTCAACACGCTCAACTGCAGCTTCAAGTGTTCATCAAAGTATCGCGGGGCTACGGAGGTTGTTCACCGCCTCCTTAGTCAGCTCATAAGCTGTCCCCTCCACTCTTACGTCGTTGGTTCCCTCGATCTCTCACTCACTTTCTACTCCCTTCTTTCTTCTTTTACTCCTCCTCCCTGAAACCGCTTAAATTTATCTCTGAATAGTCCTCCGCGATCCGTCGTTTACGTTCGGATTGCTACTTTACTTTGTGCTCGTCGAGCTAGGTACCTGGTACGCTGGCGTTGCAACTTGATTTATCATCACTGTCGAAAGTCTTGCTGCTTCCCCGCAAGGCTTTCACTTCCTGATTTTCATCATTCGTTCCAATATTCCTGTTCGAGACGCGGCTAAGCCGAACAAACGCAGAGCGTCCGAAGACGACATCGGAGCTCCGTCAGAAAAACGAATCATGACGGTATGGTCTCCTCGGGGAATGAATGCATTGCCGCTAATACGTTCCAAGGACGCCAAGATGCAGGTCGATAACCCACAAGATACCGTCGAGATGATCAAACATGGGGAAATCGACGAGTCCCTCTACAGTCGACAACTGTGAGTGCCCCGCACTGAGCGAGGCTCGAGTATCCTAGTATACTGACGCTTTCGAGGTACGTTCTTGGTCATGAGGCCATGAAGCGTATGGGATCTTCCAATGTTTTGGTCGTGGGTCTGAAGGGCCTGGGTGTGGAAATTGGTAAGTTTAACCTAAGCGGTTATCGACCGGATCCTCTCATTCTTATCGCATTGTTCTGACTGGTCTAGCCAAAAACATCGCTCTCGCCGGCGTGAAATCCCTCACTCTACACGACCCTGCACCAGTCGCTATCGCGGATCTTTCTTCACAGTTCTTCCTCCAGGCCTCAGATGTCGGCAAGCCGCGCGCCGAAGTCACCGCCCCGCGAGTCGCCGAATTGAACTCTTACGTTCCAGTTACTGTTCACGAAGGCCAGAAGATTGCGGATGATTTGGAACAGCTTAAGCGCTACCAGGCAGTTGTTCTTACACAAACCCCTCTGAAGGAACAACTGGCGATTGCGGACTTCTGCCACAAGAACGGAATTTACCTCACGATCACGGATACATTCGGTCTCTTCGGTTACCTCTTCAATGATTTCGGAAAGAATTTCACGGTTGGTGATCCTACTGGCGAGGAGCCTGCCGGTGGTATTGTTGCAGACATCGACGAGGATGGCTTGGTATCGGCATTGGATGAGACCCGACATGGACTGGAAGATGGTGATTTCGTCACATTTACTGAAGTCCAGGGAATGGAAGGCCTTAACGACAGTGCGCCTCGCAAGATCACTGTCAAGGGACCATATACTTTCACCATTGGCGATGTCTCCGGCCTAGGAACATATCAGGGTGGAGGTCTCTTCAACCAAGTCAAGATGCCTAAGTTTATTGATTTCCAGTCTCTGGAGGAGCAGCTCAAGAATCCCGAGCTTTTGATTTCCGACTACGCCAAGTTTGATAGGCCTCTGCAAATGCACATTGGTATCCAGGCTCTCCACAAGTTTGCTGAGACTCATGATGGCCAATTGCCTCGTCCTCACAACGACAGTGATGCCCAGGAGGTCCTCAAGCTTGCTACTGATCTTGCTGCAGCTGGTGAGGAGAAAGTTGAACTGAGTGAGAAGGTCATCAAGGAACTCAGCTACCAGGCCCGTGGTGATCTGAATCCTCTGGCTGCCTTCTTCGGTGGTATCGCTGCTCAGGAGGTCCTGAAGGCAGTTTCCGGCAAGTTCAGTCCTGTGAAACAGTGGCTGTACTTTGACTCCCTCGAGTCTTTGCCTTCATCGGTCACTCGATCCGAGGAGAGCTGCAAGCCCCTTGGTACTCGTTACGATGGACAGATTGCGGTGTTTGGTAAGGAGTACCAGGACAAGCTTGCCAATGTCACCCAATTTTTGGTCGGCGCCGGTGCCATTGGTTGCGAGACTCTGAAAAACTGGGCCATGATCGGTCTTGGTACAGGTCCCAAGGGAAAGATCTACGTTACCGATATGGACCAGATCGAGAAGAGCAACCTGAACCGGCAATTCCTCTTCCGCACCAAGGATGTTGGCAGACTGAAGAGTGAATGCGCATCCGCGGCCGCACAGGCCATGAACCCAGAGTTGCAGGGCAAGATTGTGACTCTTCGTGACCGCGTTGGACCTGATACCGAGGAAATCTTCAACGAAAGCTTCTGGAATGGCCTGGACGGTGTGACAAATGCTTTGGATAACGTTGATGCTCGTACATATGTTGATCGCCGCTGTGTCTTCTTCCGCAAGCCATTACTGGAAAGCGGTACTCTCGGCACAAAGGGCAACACTCAGGTTGTTCTTCCCTTCATCACGGAGTCGTACTCCAGCTCTCAGGATCCTCCCGAGAAGTCGTTCCCCATGTGTACGCTGAAGAGTTTCCCGAACCGCATTGAGCATACCATTGCTTGGGCACGGGATATTTTCCAGACCTACTTCGTTGGTCCACCGGAATCAGTCAATATGTACCTCTCGGAACCTGACTACATTGATCAAACACTCAAGCAGGCGGGTAACGAAAAGCAGACCTTGGAGCATCTCCGTGACTTCTTGGTCACCGATAAACCTTTAACCTTCGATGATTGTATTGTCTGGGCCCGTCAGCAATTCGAATCCCAATACAACAACGCAATCCAACAGCTGCTCTACAACTTCCCCCGGGACTCCAAAACTTCTTCCGGTCAACTCTTCTGGTCTGGACCTAAGCGCGCGCCTACACCCTTGAAGTTTGACAGTCTCAACCCAACCCATCTTGGATTCGTTATCGCTGGTGCCAATCTTCACGCGTTCAACTATGGCATCAAGAACCCTGGCGCAGACAAGGGCTATTACCGCAAGGTGGTTGATGATATGATCATCCCCGAGTTCACACCCAGCTCGAATGTTAAGATCCAGGCCAATGATAACGACCCTGATCCCGATGCCCAACCAGCCGGAGGTTCGTCCAACGATGACGATGAAATCCAGAAATTGGTGGCCACTCTCCCCTCGCCCAACTCTCTTGCTGGCTTCCGCTTGCAGCCCGTTGAGTTCGAAAAGGATGATGACACCAACCACCATATCGACTTTATTACTGCCGCCAGCAACCTCCGTGCGGACAACTACGACATTCCCCAAGCTGACCGACACAAGACTAAGTTCATTGCCGGAAAGATTATCCCTGCCATTGCCACCACTACCGCCTTGGTCACTGGTCTCGTCGCCCTTGAGCTTTACAAGGTGGTTGACGGCAATGACGACATTGAACAATATAAGAACGGTTTCGTCAACCTTGCGCTTCCATTCTTCAGTTTCAGTGAGCCGATCCAAAGCGAAAAGGGCAAATACCAGGGCAAGCAAGGCGAGGTCACCATTGACAAGCTCTGGGATCGTTTCGAGGTGGAAGACATCCCTCTCCAAGACTTCCTTGACTACTTTGCCGAAAAGGGTTTGGATATCACCATGGTCAGCTCTGGGGTCAGCTTGTTGTATGCCAGCTTCTACCCCCCCGCGAAGGTGAAGGACCGTCTTCCTCTGCCGTAAGTTACTTCTTTCCTACACACGCGAGTTGATTGACTGACATTGGAACTTATAGCATGAGCAAACTTGTGGAGCATGTCAGCAAGAAGCCAGTTCCGGAGCATCAGAAGAACATCATCTTCGAGGTGACTGCCGAGGACCAGACCGAGGAAGACGTGGAGGTCCCCTACGTGATGGTCAAGCTGACTAAATAAATGTTGGGCTATTTGGGTATACTAGACCCGATGAAAAGCTTAAGTTAGTACAATAGCTAGAATTTACGACTGTTTCCACTCCACTGTCAGTGTGTTCGTGTTGATTACATTGTTCTGCATAAGCCGTTAAGAGGAGTTTCCTATTTGGAATGCCAAGACTCCGCTTTGTCAAAGCTGATTGAGCTCTCGATAAGCAACACCTGACTCAGCATTTGGTCAAGACGTAATGCCCCGCAAATACTTCTAGTCCCTTCTTCCGCAAGATCTAAGTCAGACCTATAAAATATTCCGTGTCTGCAGCTTATGTTCTCTATCCTACTTCGTTCACAAGTTTTACACAATCTTCCACGTCTAGCAATTCTCCGTGTGGGGCGCATTTCTAAAGCTTCCCAAAGTTTCAGCTTCTCCGCACCTTTCTTATATTCCCGAAACATGGCTGTATGAACCTCTCAAGACATCAGCGACAATTAATTAGATGCTAATCCGTGATTAAAGACCGGCAATTCCGCCAAAATCACCGACTGGGTGAACCCCGCCGACAAGTCGGGCGAGTTCAAGCGTCAGCAATCCGTCTTCCGGAACTGGATCTCTAGAGAGGCTGGCGCTCAGTTCCCTCCTGAGAAGGGCCGTTACCATCTCTATGTCTCGTATGCTTGCCCATGGGGTATGTTAAAGCTTCCAATCTACATTATACTTGGCCTGATGCTAATTGTTTAGCTCACCGGACTCTGATTACCCGGAAGCTCAAGGGTCTTGAAGACTTCATCTCCTTCTCCTCGGTGCACTGGCACCTTGGCGAGAATGGTAAGTCCTGTTGAGAAACAAACCAAACCATAAGACCCTAACTTACATTCCAGGATGGCGATTCGCTACTTCCGATGAGAAGCTCCCGGGAGAGAACACTATCCCCGATCCCCTGCACCCGGAGTTCACCCATATCCGCCAAGTATACTTCTCCAATGACCCGGACTATACAGGCCGATTCACGGTCCCAGTCCTCTTCGACAAGAAGACTAAGTTGATAGTCAGCAACGAGGTAAGAACACCATCCCGAAAAGATATCCTCGAACCAACATTTTAACCAAAAGAAAAAACCAGAGCTCAGAAATCATCCGAATGCTTTACCACGAATTCGACGACCTCCTCCCAGAGCAGTACAAAAGAGTAGACCCCTTCCCGCCAGCCCTGCAATCGGAAATCGACGCCTCAAACGACTGGATCTACAACGACATCAACAACGGCGTCTACAAATCAGGCTTCGCAACAACCCAAGAAGCCTACGAAAAAGCAGTAACAACCCTCTTCACCTCCCTCGACAAAGTCGAAGCCCACCTAGCCAAACAACAAGCCGCCTCAAAGCCGTATTTCTTCGGCGATGAGATCACAGAGGCGGATATCAGATTGTACACGACTATCATTCGCTTCGATCCTGTCTACGTGCAGCATTTCAAGTGCAATCTTCGTGATATCCGCTCCGGCTTCCCGGCTATTCATGCCTGGGTGAGGCGCTTGTATTGGGATGTTCCTGCTTTCCGGGATACCACTGAGTTTGAGCATATCAAGTTCCATTATACTAAGAGTCATAAGCAGATTAATCAGTTTGCTATTACGCCTCTTGGGCCTGTGCCGGATATTCTTCCTAAGGATGAGGAGGTGAGGGCTGTTAAGGGGGCTTCATTGGGATAAGTTATTGTGGGGGAGGTATTGTGATTGCAACTGTTGGATGCGTTATCGACTAAGTTAATCAGAATGACATTCATTTGAGTATTTCTATTTCTACGGAGTATCACGGTTGCAATCTCATTGCTGATCGGTATTCTGAGGCTTGGTTTCTTTTTCAATTGTTCAAGGATGTAGATTTTCTAGTATAGACAAAAAGAAAGCAAAAATGTCCCGTGGTATTGTATCGACGCCTTGCCATGCTGATGTGGTTGATGATTGTTGGGTTTCACGATGCCTTTTGTATCAAAGGCAGGCCAAAAGTACAGTTGTCTCATGAGAGAGCAACATAAGCAAGAAGAGAAATGAAAAATTACATGTTGAAACCCTGACGTACAGGGATCAAGCAAAGGTAAATGCAAAAGTTTGATCTCTAAATGGCATCAGAGAAGAAGAGATCCACAGGGCAAGGTATGCATTATTGAAATGCACCTGTGAGCGAGGGATTCGACATGTCTGGATGGATCCGGTGGGTATCTCGAGGTGACGCTTGTGAAATTCAAGCCGGTAAATATCAAATATTAGCCGCAAGGCGCCGGGGTATGTTGTGTCGGTAACCAGGGGCCGGGATGCGGACGTTTGGCTGGCGCCGGTATCTGTCGAGGTATGGAAGAAGTGACGAGGGGACTGAGGAATGATTTTGAGCGGGCAGATCATCTCAAGCCGAGCGTGCGTTTCGCGTTTTCGTATACCACGTAACTGATCGACATAGCCGGTGCCACCTTTAGAAGGTTGGGTGTGAGTCCCTTGTAAAGACCGCGGGGTCCTTCGGATGCAAGAGTACTGCGTAGGACGTCGCCGATGCCATTGTACGTAGGTGGATGCATGACCGTACCCTGGGTTTGCAGTCGGGTGCGTAGGACATTGAGGGGATAGACAATCGATGCGCTGAATCCACCACTTGTCGCGCCAATTGCGCCTGTCGCGAAGTTGCCGAGCGGTACATCATCTTCATGGCAGCCTTGCTCGCGGGCCTTTTTAGCAATAAGAGTCCGTTTCAAATATTCAAATGTCGACAAGTCGATTGCAGCGTAGGGGAACATTCCGACGAGGCCAAGAGGAAGTCCTCGGAAAAAGCCAAGTAAGCCATTCTTGTTCCAGACCTTCTTCGCGGTGGCTGCAATGAGCTGGTTGCCCTTTGGGCCACCCTTTACAGTTTCACACTGCATGCGACTGTCGAGATAATAAGCTATCTTGTCCACATAAATGGTTGGTTGGTGTACTCACAATTTCAGTGTATCAAGGGGGTATACAAAACATCTGGAAAGGAATTAGAATTGTGTCTCTTCTCAGAATAATGCGAGACCTACTGTGCAACCATTCCACCGAAACCACCGGACATGAATTGTGACGTGGGGAGGAGTCGCTTGGTATCATTGTGCCCTTCAAGTCGCGCAAATGCTCGTTTCGCAGACTGATATCTGGTCAGTATCCATATTCCCATGATAAATCGATTTATATCAACCAACCTCATAGGCTCCAAACTTGATTGCAGACTCTGGCATAACCTTCACAACGTTCAAGCCATTTCCTGTTGGCGATTAGTCGAGGTTTCGAGCTAGGGACGAATAGCATAACAAACCTGCAAACAAACTGCGGATTCCTCCAGCTCGCCATAATACCTTCAGAGCATCGACTAGTGTTCTGGAGGCGTTTCCTGCCGCAACCAGTGGGGCTCCCTCCTTCGCCGCTTGGATGGTTGTTTCTTTGACGCCGGTTTGAGCAATCAGATAGACTTTGAGACGGTCAAGGGGAGCGGTGGCAGTCCTTGAGACAGCGCCCGCAATTCCACCTGCAACGAAGTAGCCTAATTGAGGGGTATTTTCGGTCAACTTCCGTTCATAATATCGCAGAGACATCCACATGGCGGTAGTCTTGGGGATCGGCAGCCACTCCAGCTCGAAGTCTCCCTCTATCGAGGCAAATTCATCATCGGGAACAGGTCCCGACTTTGAGCTCTGGGTGGTTTGCGCGTGGGCTGAAGGAAGGAGAGAGGCCAAAGCGGGTAGGGAGAGAATATTGTACAAAAAGGCTTGGATGGCCAGAATATAAGGTGTAAGAAACGGGTGGTCTGTACCTAAACCCTGCAGGTCATTGATGTGGACATCTCCTTCCAGGTTTAGATTGCCCGTGGCCGAGTAGTATGACAAGACTGCGTGAAGGTCGGTCGGGGAATGTAGAGGTAGGAAAAGGAGGAAGTCCCTAGATGAAAGAGCAGATACGTCAGCCCAGGCTGTTCAGCCTCACTTGACCAGTCCGGGTGTGTCTAACCTCCACTCTGTGTATGAGATAACCCCGTCATTGTTTTTGTCGACCTCCGCGAAAAACTGGTCGAGTTTGGCGTTCGAGACCGTGACTCCGGACTGAGCAAAGGCGCTCCGTAATTCGTTTTTGTCGATTTCTCCGTTCTGATTGCGATCGATTCTCTGAAACATCTTCGATAATCCATCCTCCGTGTGGTCGACAAACGCTCGGAATTCTAGAGACAATTAGGATCGATGGCGCGCGGCCAGGACATTCCTTTCCCGGTGCTTGTGATCTTACCAGCTTGGTCTATACGGCCATCGCCATTGGTGTCGACTTCCCGCACGACGTTGCGTACCATGTCATCTGCATTTTTTAGTGCTGGCAAGAGACGTGTTAGTCAGGTGCAGCAGCACGGGACCCGGTCAGACCCACGATGATCGATCTTCTTAAGGCCCTTCTTGAGCCCAGTCAAGTCGATATGGCCTTCGCGTCGAGTATCCAGGGTCTTCCAGAGTTTGGCAACTCGTTCGTCGCGTTCATCTTTCGACTCGCCGGGTGCCATGATCGGAAGAAATTTGTTACCGAGCACCCTTCATCATTTGTGTAAAGTAAAACCGGGTAAGCCCCTATTGTAGAGAGTAGGGGAGGAGCATAGAAGGTGGGGACGGGTAAGTTGCAATGATTAATCGACGCTCGGCGATTTGCTTGGGCTCTTGACGCCATTACCGGATTATCGTCGGGAGACACGGGACCAGGGCCAAGCCCTACTATCCCTTTTTGGGACTTGGACCTCCTTTATGTTTAACTTATACATCACTCTTATTCCAGTTAACAGTTATTCTTATTCCCTTACTTTATTCTGTTTGCCCTTGAATGTCCTGCGGGGAAGTTGTAGCTCGGACCTCGGAGATCATGTCGTGACGGGTGTCCAGTCTCGACCCATCAAATCCCCCGATATGGCGGCAAACTACTGGACTTCGACCCAGCGTCGACACTGGCTTTTCTCAAGGGAAAAGTTAGCTGAGATTCGTGATGCATTACGCGAGAAGGACAAGGCTGCGCATTCACAGTTTCCGCTGCCGGATCAGCGGCTACTGAACATCTACTTCAACCAGCGTGGGTTCCGCTAATATGATGTCTATCGAGCGCTTGGATGCAGCACAAGGCTAACCAGGGTAAATAGAGCTCATCAAGCTTGGCAAGCGCATGTCCACCAGACAGCAGGCCATTGCAACAGCACAGGTGTATCTCAAGAGGTTCTATACCAAAAATGAGATTCGACAGACAAACCCGTACCTCGTACTCACCACAGCCTTTTATCTTGCCTGCAAGATGGAAGAATGTCCACAGCACATTCGCTTTGTGGTCGGCGAGGCACGCGGTCTATGGCCCGGTATGCATCCATGTCTCGCTGAGCTCTTCGCGATATACCGAGGTAACCCGGGAGCTAACGATCCCCAGAATTCATCACCCCAGACGTTGCAAAGCTGGGAGAATGCGAGTTCGCTCTCATCTCAGAAATGAGCTCGCAAATGATCGTGCATCATCCCTACCGGACATTGTCCGAACTACAATCCGAACTATCACTCACCTCGGAGGAGGTCGCTCTCGGCTGGTCGGCGATCAACGATCACTATCTGACAGACCTGCCCTTACTACATCCACCCCACGTCATTGCAATTATGGCAATTATCGTCGCCGTTGTCTTCAAACCCTCACATCCTGCCAACTTCTCTGGTTCCACGCAATCTGCTCTAGCGAGCGCCATGAGAGATGGAGGAGGCATGCATATGATGGCTGCTTTGTCGGATAAGGCTGGATCTGGGCCTCCGCCAAAAATTCAAAAACTTGTCGGCTGGCTTGCTGAAAGCGAGGTTGATATCAAAGCTGTTATCGAGTGTACGCAGGAGCTGGTTTCGCTGTACGAAGTGTGGGAGCAATACAGCGAGAAGACGTGCAAAGAGCTTATTGGGAGGATGGTCAAAAGTAAGAACCTGGACAAATAATGCTTCATTTTGCGCTTTCGTATTCCGGGTGTCCTCGTTCCGATCTGTTTAGCCGATATCGGCAGTTTGGCCGGCTGGTCTAGGTATTTCCAGGCTACACCGAATGGAGATCAACCATGGCCCCTGGGTTAATCTAACTGGTTACTGATGCCGAGACTCAATCTTACGGCAGCCCCCTCGGGCTTAGCAATCTTCAGCATTGATGGTGTCTTGTCTCTCAATCCTGCCAATGCAAGTTAAGACCAAAGAGCCGGTCTTCTAAAAATCAGTCAAGGAGTTACTAAAGGCAGATTCACAAATTTATTCAAATCTATCGGATTCAATACCATCCTGGAGCCTATGGACTAGTGTGGAGGACATATGAATTGTATAGCTTGTTCAACAAATCTCCGATCTATTTACCTAGGAAATCCTCCACAGATGCGCGGCAATGCTACATCTGCGAAGCTATCTCTTTCATACACGCTCTCCACTGCGTAAAATACGGCACCCCAAGTTCTTCCAAGGAGCCGGGCGACTCGCCATTAAACTGTCGAATCAACCTATTTGGTGTGCTCTTTCAGGATCGCTTTGGACTCGAAGTTTGTGCTGGGTACTTTGAAGATTAGCAAACATCTGGAAAGCCTTGACTCTCTCATTTGAGTAGACTTCCAATAAAGCCGATTTTTTCTTTTTTCCTTCGAGGATAGTCATCTCAAGGACAGCAGATAAGGTTTCAGAGTCTAACAAAGGCCCATGTCACCCATTGGCTGGTATCCATATCGTGAGTAAGCTATCGAGTTCAAATCATGCTAGGAGTGCATTACTGACATTGTTGAGATGAGCAGCGTCTCCCGCAAGTAGACACCTGCCCCTCCTAAACGTCGAAGCACACAGCTGATGAACCCGACATAGAGCAGACCTGATAACATCCGCATTGACAGGCCGTGGTCCAGGAAGAACCTTGTCCGAGAGAGAGAGAGAGGACATACGCAAGAGAGCTCATTTCGTCAACAGGGTATCATCATTCGGATCCAAAGCAAGGCCACATCGATATAGCGTCCGCTTGCCATGCTCAGCAAGCTTTAATGGAGTAACAATACCCGAATGAACAGAATGCACGATAAACTGACTCGAAAAATTGACATCAAGATTCGGTCCCATAGCGAGTAATCTCTCCTGCCAGGTATGTCCTTTCAAATTAATATCCAATAACCGCCTCGTTGCCGACCTCCATCAGCACCAACCAGATAAGAAGCCTCAACCGTTGTCTCGGTCTCAGTATCACCCTGCCGAGTCATAGCTCTAACCCCAGAACCATCCTGCACGATATCAATAAGCCATTCCCCAAAATGCACACTAGCCAAGCTCGTCTAGATCGCTTTCTCAAAAAGCAGTTTAGTCAACTCAGCCTGGGTAGATATAATATTCCCCTAATGCCATGTGCATTTCTATCACGGGGAACAGGTCCTCGAGAGATAATATCCCCTATTTTATAACCGTCCTGTCCATCATATCGGATAGGCTTGCGCCAGCAAAACCTCGCAGAAACAAACACCGCTTCCTTCATATCAGGTATAATCCCCATATTGTCCAGGGCTGTCAGTGCGCTGGCGTAATATGTCACTGCTCGTGGTTCTTCGCTTAGCCGTTGTTCTGTTTCGATTATGTCCACCATGATGCCGGCTTGGGCTAGGCGTAGGGCTGTGGCTGGTCCTACTGGGCTTGCTCCTACTATTAGGACGTTTTGTTGGGGTTCCTGTTCCTCTGGGAGGGTTTGGATTTCTTCTGGTGATGGTGAAGCCATGTTGTTTTTGGTGTTTGGGCTGGGCTTGGATTTGGATTAGGGGGCTGGGGTGGTGATTGGGGGGCTGGTTTGCTTTCTGTTTATGTTATATCTTGCTCGGTTTGGGCTTGTGGTCCTACATCGTGTTACTTTGGTTCGTTGATTAAGGTAAGTGGGACAAGATGTAGGACATGGTCGTTGATTGTACACAAAGTGCTGGGCTTTTAAACTACTGAGGACAAAGAGGGAGTGGAATTGTTAGGTTATTGAATTTCTTCTCTGAATTTCACGTTAATGCACAGTTTGTCCCCAACCATCCCTGAGAATGTGGAATGTCGTATTAAGGTATTTAGAGGGAGGGACTATGAGTCGTCAATCAAAACGACTTCCCACTTTGATCACCACACAGTAATTCTACCTTCGGCTTTGCAGTATTCACATCCAAATGACAGCTTAGAAATAACATTGTTGCGTAGATGCTGAAGTTCCTGAACCTATACCGTGAACCACATTCTAGTCACGCAGTAGAAGGAAGTTCAATTCTATGGCTAATTACACTAACGTTAATAGGCTTATATCCTTACCGGTAACTTATAATCTGTTTAACAAGTACAATCAACTCCGCAATCCCTGCCGCAATCCGGGTTGAAACCGCCGACTCGGAGTGCGTGCCCAGTTGCTTACAGTCTCGTGGAACATTATGACAACTTTGAAATCCAACGGCAGATCTTGTTTGCACGCCCTTGCACGGGGATTGGATTGCAGGATATTTAGCGCCCCTCGCAGATAACATATTTCATGCATTCACATCATATAGTACACATGTACCTCGACTCGTGCATAAGCTTCAACGTGTCCAATATGTGATCTATATTACCTCCTAAGGTACACGTATGAAGGTTTACGCCAAAAGCTAAAAGGGCGGTGTGGACTCACCCGGCGATTAACATGTCTTAAAGCGCTGAAGGCGTGTGGGCTTATACGGAGTACTCCGTATGGACGTAAGTGGCACGGTGTATTACTAGAATCATGCAGGCAGTGTTCCAGTAGGCGCCCGAGAAACATTGCATGGCAACAGCCAAGCCTATCGATCAGGTCCCGAAAAAAGGAAAGAGAAACGGAAATAGCTCCCAAGCCTACTACTGTAGATCCACAACGTTGCGGAACTATTTGGACTATCTTATTCGGTCGCAGGGCTCCATTGGGTGACTCACGAGGCAATGCTACCCAGTGCCCCTAGGCCGGATTCCGCATTGATGAACTCGGCTTGAGGGCGCTTGGGCTGATGAAGGTAAGATCTCAAGGTCCCCCTGCCAATAAGCGATGATCTCATCTGCAGCTAAAGGGACCGTGGGTGTCTCGAGGCTAACAAAGTTTTTTCTGGTCTGCGCTGCGAAGGATTGGGGAATTCATACTGGGGGGTCGATCAAAGCGAGATCAGCAGCCACTCCCGATTCGGGCACCCTATAGGGGGGTGTGGGGGGGAATGTTCCTGGGAAACCGGTGCATGCCCTGCACAGCCTGCAGCTAAGGCGAACTTGGCCCCAGGATAGTATTCTAGGTCCAGTATTCTAAGTCCGGGGATTAAGAGTAAAGACTTGATAAGAGTAAAGACTTGAGATGCAACAATCATCATTGTGAAAGTCGACGACGTCACGTTGGTATTTGCCCAGTGGAGCCCGTTGAGCTCCATTTGGTGAGATCTGCGGGTTGTGATTGGCTAATTCCAGTTGCCACTTAGGGTGGTTGGTGCGTGACGGTAGTGGCCTGCATCATATGACAATACGTGACAACAATACACAACTGAAGATAGCCATCTCAGTGGGATCCTGACCATACCTGACCATACCTCCTTCTCAGCCCATCCCCTCTTTTTCCTCGCCTCTTCCCTTCTTCTCCCACACACTCTTTCTGTCTTTTAGTCTTCCCTATTTTCGCTCCCAACTACACTCCATCTTCCTTTTTTTTTCTTTCAATATCTGTGACTTTATTCTCCTTTCACTCTAGGGTGCTGGCTTTTAAATCACCCACAATGTCTGCCTTCTTCTACAATCACCAACATCAACAGCCTCACCATGGATCCCACATGCATGCATCAAATAACCATCATGGACGCTCTCGCCGCGCTCCCAAGATGGCTTCGCAGAATACCCAGCGTCAGTTCCGAGGTGTCAAGAGCATGCGGGAATTGGCCGAAGCTCCCGCTGTGACGGCCTTCCGTGCAAGGTTCGAGGCTGGCCGGTCCTTTGATTTGGATGATGACCTCGAGTTTTGCCCGGGTCTCCTGACTGAGGATGATGTATGTTTTGATATGGCGATCTCCCCCTTATATCCACCCCTTGAAGACCGTCCCGATTTTCAATAAAGTCACATGGGCCGTTTTGTTGACATATCTGCAGCTGCACTCCATCCACTCTGCCTCCGACCGTTCCTCTCTTTCCAGCGGCTCGCCGGACACCTCGCCTCTGCAGCACCAGATCCAACCGGTGCAGCAGGTGACTCCGTCCATCTCTTTGTCTCCTGCTCAGACCAACGCTTACGTCCACCCTGGTGTTGCCGGCAACCCTAATCATGTCAACTACCAGCAACCTGCCAACCGGACTCGCAAAGTCATCCCGATTATTAATCCCAACACCGGGATGACCTTGTCGAGCCCTCCGTCGTCGATCTCACCCGCGATGATGCAGAATGCTCAGCGTCGATGGTAAGGGTGCCATCTGCCGAAGTCGTGGGCTGGCGCCCGACATCTCCACCATCTCTTTGCTTGTCTGTCACTCCTGTTCTGCATCATCGGGGTCCCTTAATCGCAGGTCATAATTTTCTTTTCACCATTGCATTCTTGTCTGATACGGCCATTGCATTCGACACGACCAACTTGGGAAAATATTTGTTCCACGAACACGGCGACACAAAAAAAACATCAAAAACTCGAAAACAAAAAATCCGACCTGTACATACCCATCTCCTTTTTCGCCGATTACGACCACCTTCGCCTCATATCTTAGATCCTTTGCGATACTTTCAGCTTGTTGCGAGCGACGGCGCCTGCGATTCAATACCTTGCATCCTTTTCCTACGATACCTCTTTCGTCTCTCAGGGAGTGACGAATACTTTCTTCGGCCTTTGTTTTCTTTTTTTTACGGTTCGGCCACCGATGATGTACAGAACATGCAGTGACATTGCTACTTGACGTTGCATGTCCATGACCTGGAGTTGAATTCCTTTTTTGGGAGGGTTTGCGTGCAAACGACTTTGCCAGATACACCTACGCTGTGACACTTTTCTACGATCTCTCAGTTTTGTTCATGGGGTTTTCTTTTTTTACCGGGGCGGGATGGATATCAATTTTCAGGATCTAGAGGCGGAAACGATACACGTCTGCATTGCTTGGGCACTGTTGAATATCTGGGGTTTCTTTTTTCTTTTCTTTTTTTATTACTTGCACTTCTTCTGGTCTATTTTTTTCTGTCTTATCTCTTTTACGGATTGTTTCTCTGTACATCGGTTCGGGGCTTGGTGAAACGCGATACTCATTACTACCTTGCCACCTGGTGTGTGGCTGGTTGGGTCTGGTGCGAGCGAAACCATTGGCTTGCGGAGTTGTTTCTGTTTGAAATCGATATCCTGGGGGTCTCTCGCGGTGTGCGGGTC
>ERZ1673737.1402-NODE-1402-length-23670-cov-8.508744_pt1 | contig 23670 bp, 20 predicted proteins | sample MGYA00580211_ERZ1673737 | MGnify/ENA primary metagenome ERZ1673737 (study PRJEB41218, sample SAMN15661789) | gut metagenome | host: Homo sapiens | place: Canada: London | collected 2015-08-20/2019-03-30 | study: EMG produced TPA metagenomics assembly of... | reverse complement strand
CATGATTGACGATCTAATTGAAACAGCGGTCGATGAACTGAATGAACTTAAAAAGAAGAACCAGAAAGCAGCTGAAGCGGTCACACCGCCTGAAGAAAGAGAAGCGGCAGCGGTAGCAGCTGCGCTTCAGGTGCAGAAGATACAGACGGAATAAAAAGACAGGAGGTCAAAAGGAATGCTACATGCTTACATTACATCATACGCGATCTGCTTCATGGCGACAGTAGTCATCATTATGCTATTGCTGATTGCAGGCGTTGAGATCGACAAGGAAGAAGCGAAACATCACGGCGCAGAGGTTGAGCCGCCGCCAACAGCGAAGGACTGGATCGGGTATATATTAAAAGCATTCCTGATCGCCTTCGTGGTATCATTAGCAGCCCCACTGGTATTGATATTTTATATCTTTGTGATCGGTTGCATTATCATTTCAGCATTAACAGAAGAATAACAGGAGGAAAAGAACATGGGAACATTATGCGGATGGGCTAGTATTGACGAAAACGGAAAAGCAACAGGAGGACAGAAAGGCGATCAGACAGGTCGTGAAGTAAAGACTGGAAACTGGTATGACTTCGGTCAGACAGTCGTGCTTCGTTTCAAGGACAGAAACAAGGCAGTGAAGGCGGCGACAGCGATGAAGCAGCTGTGCGCGAATGACAATGTCGGATATTGTCAGGGACACAGAACTTCACTGTACACAGAACTTGAAAAGGTCGGCTGGAATCCGACAGAATTGAAAACACCTTGCGAAACTGATTGCAGTGCGATGATGCCGCCAGTGCTTAAATGCGCAGGAATCAGCGTGTCAAAGGATATTTACACAGGCAACATGGTCAATGCTATTATGGCGACAGGAGAGTTTGAAAAACTCACAGGAAGCAAGTACACAGACACAGGCGACAATCTTATGACTGGCGATATTTCAGTGGCAGCAGGCAAGCACACAATCATGGCACTGGAAAACGGATGCAACGTGTCAGGCGGCAACGGATCAGGAAACGGATCAGGAAGCGGATCAGGCAATAATCCAGCTGTACCATACGGAACAGCAAAGACAGCGACATTCACTGGATATGTGAACACAGGCGCACTGAATGTCAGAAAGCAGCCTGATCCAGATGCAGACAAACTTGTGTCATATCCTTGCATTAAGCAGAACACAGAAGTCGGAGTGTGCGGAAGTGCAAAAGCACCGAACGGCGCATTGTGGTATTACATCTATATTGACGGAGCAAAGGGCAAGAAGTACGGATATGTAAACGCAAGATACATCACAGCGAAATAAGGAGGAAGCGCGATGGAATACTTCATGGGCGAAACATTCGACAAAGAGAAAAACAAGCCATACAAGAAACTGGACGCAGCAGAGAAAGCGGCAGAGAAGCAGAAAGCCGCTGTATTTGATGAAAATGGCGAAGTAGTAAAAGACTTCAGGGAAAAGGCTGAAACGCCAGCAGAGCCGCCACAGACAGCCACAGACGGCAGTCAGGAGCAGCAGCCAGCAGACAGCACCGATCAGGAAGAACAGGAGCAGCAGGCGACAATGACAGACAAAGTCCCTGAAGGTGCGTTGGATGCTGACGCAGACGGAAACGTGCCGACATTCGATGCAGACGGAAATCAGGTCGGAACTGCAACGCCTGAAGAAATCAAGGCGGCTGAAGAAGCTGTCACAGAAAACATTGACGGCGTGCCAGCGGTCAGAATCAAGGGAAAGATCAGAAGGGTGTTCAATGGTAGCATCAGGATCAGAAAAGCACCTTCATGGAGCAATGACGCTGTCAGAGGTGCAACGACATTCACAGAAAAGATTGTCACACATGTGATGGAAGTGGACGGAAAGCCGATGTACAAGACGCTTGACGGATATTTCATCAGTGGCGATCCGAAGCTGGTTGAATACATCGAAGAATAATGTCGATAATTTTGGAGTAAAAGAGAAGCAAGACGGACAATGCGCCGCCTTGCTTTTATTTTGTCCACATATAGATGATAACTGTGTGGATAACCACAATATATTGATTGTACTAACAAAGCAGTACCGACGGGCGCGCTGGATTCCAGGGCAACGGACGGACTGTTGAAGCTTTTTTCACAGATCAATGCAGAAGGACAGACCGTTGTAATGGTAACTCACAGTACAAAGGCGGCAAGCCACGCAAACCGCATTCTATTTATAAAAGACGGTGAAGTGTTCCATCAGATTTATCGGGGAAATGCGACAAATGAGCAGTTATATGTGAAGATTTCCGATGCGTTGACCGTATTGACGACAGGTGGTGAAGAGCATGAATAATATTTATGTACGTCTGGCAAAGACAAATATTCAGAATAACCGGCAGCTGTATCTGCCATACATTATTTCAGGCATCGTTACGGTGATGATGTTTTACCTGATGATGTTTATCAACAATAATCCGGGATTGAAAAGTATTCCGGGATCCGCAAACCTGAAAACAATTATGGCGCTTGGTGTTGGTATTATTACTATTTTTGCTTATATTTTCATTTTTTATACCAATAGTTTCATTAGCAAACGCCGGAAAAAAGAGATTGGTGTGTACAATATCCTGGGTATGGAAAAACGACACATTGCGAGAGTTCTTGGGTTGGAAACTGTTTTTGTGGCAATGCTTGCCATCGCAGGTGGTATTTTATCAGGTATTATATTTTCCAAACTGATCCTGATGCTGCTTTACCGTATGCTGGGATTTCAGGAGAGTGTATCATTTTATATTGCCAAAGCAGGAATTGCGTGGGCAGTCATCATTTTTGGTGTATTATATGTGTTTACTTTGCTCTACAATCTGCTGCAGATCCGTCTGGCAAATCCGATCGAATTACTGCACGGAGGAAATGTGGGAGAAAAAGAGCCAAAGACCAAAGGTGTGATGGCAGTTGCAGGAGCCGCATGTCTGGCGGTGGCTTACTATATTGCAATTACCACAGAGAATCCAATGGAAGTGCTGATGAAATTTTTCCTTGCAGTTGTTCTAGTAATTGTTGGAACTTATTTTCTGTTTACCGCAGGAAGTATTGCTATTTTGAAAATGCTGCGTAAAAACAAAAAGTTTTACTATAATAAAAAGCATTTTACGGCGGTATCCGGTATGTTATATCGTATGAAACAGAATGCGGCCGGATTGGCAAGCATCTGTGTGTTGTCTACCATGGTGCTGGTGATGATCTCCATGACGGTCAGTATGTTTGCCGGTGTGGATGATGAGCTGAAAGAGCGGTATCCGTATGAGTTATCCTATAGCGTAGATGCAGACAAAATAGAGAAAAATCCAGACTGTCAGAAGATTTATCAGACGATTGCAGATACAATCGCAAAGCAGGGCAGGGAAATGACGGATTCTTCGATGTTCAGTTACTTTCAGTTACTTATGAAGAGAGAGGGTTCCATGTTTGAGTTCATTGATCATGATACGGACTTTGCGGATTTGTCGGAAATCACTTTTCTGACGAGAGAAAATCTGCTTGCCTATGACAGTTCCCTGAAACCAGCAGATGTTCCGGAACCGGAAGCTGGCAAAATCGACATTTATAGTAAAAACGGGTACGATGAAAGTGTATTTTGCTATCTCGGACAGGATTTTGCAATAAATCACAGTTTCAGATATGAATCAGAAGCGGATGCTTATCTTTCGGTGAAGAATAGTTTTTATGTGGTTGCGGATGAAGCTACCTTGAGCCGGATGTATGAATTGCAAATAGCGGCAGGAGCAAATGCAGATGGTTCCGGTATGTATTCGCTTTATCGGACAGAAATGAATTTTGAATATGATGGAACAAAAGAAGAAAAACTGGCGTGTGAAGATGCCGTCAGTAAGGCGATTTCCGCTCATGGTCTGGATGATTCCGGTTATCTGTGCAGCAGAACCGAAAATGAAAAAGGTTTTTATGTTTTATATGGAGGACTGTTTTTCTTAGGGCTGTTCCTTGGCATTATGTTTCTGATGGTTACGGTTATGATCATTTTTTACAAACAGATTTCCGAAGGGTATGATGACAGAGAGCGTTATATTATTATGGAAAAAGTAGGTATGAGCAATGCAGAAGTAAAGGCATCGATCCAGTCACAGATCCGAATCGTATTTTTCTTGCCGCTGGTGATGGCAGCTGTGCATGTGGCAGCAGCGTTTCCGATGATCCGACGGCTGCTGGCAATGCTGAACCTGACGAATGTGCCATTGTTTGTGACCTGCCTGCTTGTTACAATTCTGGTGTTTACCGCGATTTACTATCTGGTTTTCCGGATTACATCCAGAGCATATTATAAGATTGTATCCAGATAAAAATAGAAAATTTATCGCCTGAAGTTTTGGTGTTACTGTATGTCAGCATGATCGATATATGGAGAAATATGCTGCGTGAACTGTAATGATAAAATTTCAGGCGATTTTGCGTAAAAAAATACCTTTGCTTAGTTGAATTTCAGCGAATTTAATAGTATAATTTCCGTAGATTGTTAGAATTATAACAAAGAAACTGGAAAACAGATATGAGGAGGAATCTATGATGCTTAACTGGAAAAATTTAGATACCCTTGCTTCCTACGAGGAGCTGAAAAAAGTAGAGCCTGTCAATGTGGCAGAGGCAATGTCCGGAGAAAACGGCGCAGAACGTGTAAAAAATTACAGCATTCCGATGATGGATGGTCTTACTTATAATTATGCTGCAAAAGCAGTTGATGATAAAGTGCTTGCAGCGCTGGCAAAACTTGCCGGGGAAGCACAGTTGATTGAAAAATATGAGTCTCTGTACAACGGAGCAGTGATCAATACAGGAGAGAACCGTCTGGTACTTCACCAGCTTACCCGTGGCCAGTTAGGCGATGACGTAGTGGCTGAAGGCGTAAACAAACGTGAGTTTTATGTAGCACAGCAGCAGAAGATCGCTGATTTTGCAAACAAAGTACATGCAGGCGAGATCACAAATGCAGCAGGCGAGAAATTTACAACCGTTGTTCAGATCGGTATCGGCGGAAGTGATTTAGGTCCGCGTGCCATGTATCTTGCATTAGAGAACTGGGCAAAAGTAAATAACAAATTCAAAATGGAAGCAAAATTCATCAGCAATGTGGATCCGGATGATGCAGCAGCTGTATTAAATTCCATTGATGTGGCACACTCCATCTTCATTCTGGTTTCCAAATCAGGTACAACCTTAGAGACACTTACAAACGAATCCTTTGTAAAAGATGCTCTTGCAAAAGCAGGTCTGGATGCTTCCAAGCATATGATCGCTGTAACAAGTGAGACATCTCCGCTGGCTAAGAGCGATGATTATCTGGCAGCATTCTTTATGGATGATTACATCGGCGGTCGTTATTCTTCTACATCCGCAGTTGGCGGTGCTGTATTATCTCTGGCGTTCGGACCGGATGTATTCGCAGAATTTCTGGCTGGTGCAGCAGAAGTAGATAAAGCAGCTACAAACAAAGATTTGTTAAAGAATCCGGAAATGCTGGATGCACTGATCGGTGTATACGAGCGTAACGTACTTGGTTATCCGTCCACAGCAGTTCTTCCGTATTCTCAGGCACTGAGCCGTTTCCCGGCACATTTACAGCAGCTTGATATGGAGTCCAACGGAAAATCTGTCAACCGTTTCGGAGAGCCGGTTGATTATGTAACCGGACCGGTGATCTTTGGTGAGCCTGGTACAAACGGACAGCATTCCTTCTATCAGTTACTGCATCAGGGAACAGACATCGTACCGCTTCAGTTTATCGGATTCAAAAACAACCAGATCGGTACAGATGTCGTAATTCAGGACAGCACAAGCCAGCAGAAACTGTGTGCAAATGTGGCTGCTCAGATCGTTGCATTTGCCTGCGGTAAAGAAGATGAAAATCGTAATAAAAACTTCGAGGGCGGACGTCCTTCCAGCATCATCATCGGTGAGCAGCTGACACCGAAGACACTGGGTGCATTACTGGCGCACTTCGAGAATAAAGTAATGTTCCAGGGATTTGTATGGAATGTAAATAGTTTTGATCAGGAAGGTGTACAGCTTGGTAAAGTACTTGCAAAACGTGTACTTGCACATGAGACTGACGGAGCACTGAAAGTGTACAGTGATCTGTTGAATATTTAAAAAAATTCATTTTTGTAAAAGATGAGAAGAATGCTATCGCATGAAATTTATGCGGTAGCATTCTATTTGTAAAGCCGAAGGATATCGAAATCGCATCTGAGATTCCGTTCCCGGCACGTATTGCGTTCTGCTGCGGACCGGTTGGCGAAGAAATTGAGTTTTTTCATGAAAAATAAAGAGAGGAAGGGAATATATATAGTGAAAAAAGGGAGAGCAATTGCGTTATTGCCAATTGCAGTGTTTTTAGTTCTGTATTTGGGACTGGGTATTTTATTTGAATATATTATGAAGATTCCAATGGGATTTTATAATGTACCGATTGTGTTTGCTTTTTTAGTGGCAATTCTGGTGGCATGTCTGCAAAATCAAAAGGTCAGTTTTGAAGAAAAGCTTGGCATTATGGCACAGGGACTGGCAGACAAAAATATTATTACGATGCTGCTGATCTTTCTGACTGCAGGCGTGTTTGTCGGTGTGGTTGGTCGCAGTAGTGCGGAAAGTGTCGCATATTTTATGTTGTCGATCATTCCGACGAGGTTTTCTGTGGCCGTTTTATTTGGTGTGGCATGTTTTGTTTCACTTGCCATGGGAACATCAGTAGGAACGATCACCTTGCTGACACCAATTGCGGTAGCGGTATCAGCTGCTTCCGGCTTTGGTCTTCCGCTTTGTGTGGCGTCGGTCATTGGCGGATCCATGTTTGGTGATAATCTGTCTTTTATTTCGGATACGACGATTGCAGCCTGTAACGGTCAGGGATGTGCGATGAAGGACAAGTTCCGGGAAAATTTCTGGATCGCACTTCCGGCAGCGGTTGCGACATTACTTCTGATTTTACTTCTGTCTTTCCGGACGGACATTTCCGGAGCCGTGACAGAGAGTTATCATCTGCTTCAGATCGTGCCGTATATTCTGGTACTGGTGGGTGGCATCATCGGTGTCAATGTGTTTGTCGTGTTACTGATCGGAATTGTGTCTGGTGCGATCATTATGCTGGCGGCGGGCCATATCAGTCCGGCAGATCTGTTGGCAAATGTCGGAAACGGTGCTTCCGGGATGTTCGAGACCAGTATGGTGGCGATCCTTGTGGCAGCACTTTGTGCATTGATCCGGGAATATGGCGGATTTGATGCATTACTGGCGGGCATCCATAAAGTGTTTAAGGGAAAAAAAGGCGGTCAGCTTGGAATGGGACTGCTGGTTGGAGCCATGGATGTGGCGACCGCAAATAATACCGTGGCCATCGTTATGGCAAATCCGATTGCAAAAGAGATGGCGGAAGAGTATGGGATTACACCGCGAAAGACAGCGTCGATCCTGGATACATTTTCTGCTGTTTCCCAGGGGATTATTCCGTATGGTGCACAGATGTTGGTGGCGATTTCAGCGGCGCATGAACTGGGATACGATCTGTCGGCATTTCAGATCATGCCGAAGCTGTTTTATCCGATTCTGCTGCTGGTTAGTTCACTGATATTTATATTCCTGGTGCCGCAGAAGGAAAGAAGAGACATATGAATTACGATGGAATGATTTACCGTCCACCAAGCGAGGCATACAGCCTGATCTTGCAGGTGACGGTGGGATGTGCACATAATCACTGCACATTTTGTACAATGTACAAAGAAAAAAGCTTTCATGTAAAGCCTTTGCGTGAAGTGGAAGAGGATTTAAAAGAAGCACGAAGCTATTACGGAAACCGCAGTCTGCGGATCTTTTTGGCAGACGGTGATGCACTTGTGCTGTCACAGGAAAAACTGTGTACGATCTTACGTCTGTGCAGACAGTATTTTCCGAAGACAGAGCGCATTACTTCTTATGGAACCGCACAGGATATTTTGCAAAAATCAAAAGAGGAACTTCAGGAGTTACATGAACTTGGTCTGGATATGATCTATCTGGGGGCAGAATCCGGAAGCCCGGAGATTCTGGAACATATCCACAAAGGTGTGACGGTGGAGGAATATGTGCGGGCAGCGGAGCGTCTGCGCGGAACCGGGATCCGCCTCAGTGTGACACTGATCTCCGGTCTTGGCGGGCAGAAAATGTTGGAAGAACATGCGGTTGCCTCGGCAAAATTAATTACAGCCATGAAACCGGACTATCTGGGATTTCTGACCTTGCTTCTGGAGCCGGGAGCACCGATGCTGCAGGAAGTAAAAGCAGGAATGATGCAGCTTCTGACACCGGCACAGGTGCTGGAAGAGATGGAGCTGTTTTTAACACATGTGGATTCGGAAGGAACCGTATTTCGTTCCAATCACGCTTCCAACTACATTTCCCTGGCAGGCAATCTGAACAGGGACATTCCGGCGATGCTGGAAAAAATTCAGAAAAGCAGGGAGCGGGATGCATTTAAAAACGAGTCTATGCGTAGATTATAAATGAATAAAATATTGTATGGCAGGAAAATTTTTCAAATTTCCTGTCATATTTTTTTGCCTTTCTGCATATAAATTACCTAGAAATAAAAGTGGAACTTTGGGTTACAGGGAATCCGGCTTTATTTCGGGAATGGAGATGGTGAAATGCGGAAAAAATGCAAAAGACCTCTCACATTTTTACTGGCGTTGCTGCTTTTTTTTTCACTGACCGGGGCATCTGTGCAGGCAGAAGAATCTACGAAAGCAGGTAGTTCTGATAAGGCACAGACGGTTGTGATACAGGAGGACAGTACGCAGAAAGAAGATGATGTGGGAGCGGCTGCATCCACGGAAGAAAATGTGCAACAGGAGATACCAGAGATAAATTCGGAGGTACTGCAACAGGAGATACCAGAGATAAGTTCGAATGAGCTGCAACAGGAAGAATCCCGGAAAGGAGAGAGTGATAAGACAGAGGGAATCGATGCTTTGCAGGAAAAAATATCTTCCGAGAATCAAACAGGTGAAACTGTGAATGATTCAGATGAAGAAAAAGATGCACAGAATGCTGCAGGTACTGTTTCGGTCACAATTACGGATGACATCGAGAATACTGGCACATTGACAGCACAGCTGTCCGGTAATGTATCGAATGGTATCACACTGGAATGGTACAAACATGCGGAGGGGAGCAATACCTGGACAAGGGTGGAGCGCCATAAAGTAACCGGAAATTCCTATAATATATCGGAAGATGGAACCGCACTGAATGTGGCGTTGGATAAAGGTGCCCGCTGTTACTATAAGGTTCAGGGAAAGGATGCTTCCGGTCAGCTTCTGGCGGAATCTGCGGCACTTCAGGTCAGCTACTACAACCAATTGGAAAATGGAGATTTTGAGACACCGGCTGCGACACGAAGCACCGGTTATCAGCCGTATTATTTCAATGGAACCCCGGGGCTGATATGGAAAACTACTGCCTCGGATGCGAAGATCGAATATGTCAGTGCTGCCACAGATAAGTATGACAAAAATACAGGAAAGACACATGCACGGCAGTCCCTGGATTGGCATAACGTAGAGGCAGCAGCCAGTGAAACACAGTTTGCAGAATTGAATGCAAACGAACCAGGTGCGCTGTATCAGGATGTATTGACCACACCGGGGGCGAAGCTGTACTGGCAGCTGTATCATCGGGGGCGTGGAACAACAGCCTATGACAGCAGTCAGACAGATACGATGTATGTGTTGATCATGTCTACAAAACTGGCAAAACAGTACCATGTGGATACTCAAAGTGCCGTACAGGATGTCATAGCAAATGTACGGAGCAACACCGGGAAATATCCGGGAGCATCCGTAGCAACAATTACGGATGATAATGTAAAGTGGTATCGTCACACCGGGGACTATGATGTCAGCGAAAATCAGTATCTGACCCGGTTTTTCTTTGTGGCAGGCGAAACAGCCTATGACAAAAGTGGACGCAGTGATGCAAAAGCAGGAACGGTTGGTAATCATCTGGATGATGTATCGTTCAGTGAGACGCTGCCGGATCCGAATCCGGATACCGGTCATCTGCAGATCACAAAAACAATACGTGGTCTGCCGGAGGACAATGCAGCGGATTACAGTCTGCAGTTAAAAATCACTGCACCGGATCAGAAGGAGAAGCTGATAGCATTAAATCAGTTCAGCCGTAATGAGGATGGTTCCTATTCCTGCACATATACAGAGACAAATGTGGCAGCAGGAACGTATCGTATTGAAGAAATCCTGCCTTCCGGTTTGCCGGATTATCGGGTAGATTCCACGTTTAACGGTGAAGAGGCAACGAAAGGAACTGTCACGGTGCAGGATCAGAAAACAGCCACGGCTGAGATCGTAAACACATACACCTACGATATTGTGCTGCCGCCAACCGGAATTCAGGGGACAGCAGCTCCGCTGGCTGCTGTGTTTATGATACTGTGTGGAGCAGGTACGGGATATCTGATTTTTTTCAGGCAGAGAAAATCGTTGCACTGAAAAGAATGCGGATCAAGGATAGAGATAGCATTTTGTAGGGATAATGACAGAAAAGTTGAAAAATGGAAGAAGTATCATGATGTGGAAGAGATTTTGAAAATTAGAGGAAATGAAAGGAAAGGAAACAGAATGGGCAGGCGATCCATGCGCCCGGCTTCAGAAAGCCTGTGTGCGCAGTGGCGGTGGTTTCTGATCCGTTTGTTGATCCTCATCGGTATTTTATATCTGTTGTTTGGCTGTATATTTGGAATTACCACAGTCAAAAACGAGGATATGGCGCCGCGGATCAGCGCCGGAGATCTGGTATTGTATTATCGTCTGGATAAACAACCGTTGGCGGGGGATATCATAATCTGCAACAAGAATGGGAAGCAGTATGTAGATCGCGTCATTGCGAAAGGAGGCGATTCGGTAGAAATTACAGAGGAAGGAACGGTAAAAGTGAATGGAAGTATTGTGTTGGAGCAAAATATTTTTTATGAAACACCGCAGTATGAGAGTGAGGTGAAATACCCGCTGCAACTGCAGGAAGGGGAATGTTTTGTTCTGGGAGATCACCGGGAAGGAGCAACGGACAGCCGCTATTTTGGAGCGGTGGATACACAGGAGATAAGAGGAAAAATCATTACCGTGATACGACGGAATCAGTTATAAAGGAAGGTAAGAGAATATGAATAATAAAATGATTGGATGTGTATCTGCAATGACAATGGCAGGAGTAATGGCGTTTGGCGGATTTCAGGTTCCGGTAATGGCAGCCACCGGAGGCAATGATGGTGTTGTCCGCTTCCAGAAGGTGCTGGAGATGCAAAAGGCAGCAGGCGCCAGTGTACCGGATGTGACCTATACTTATACGATTGTTCCCGGGAGCGGGATTGGAGCGACAGCCACATCGCCGGAGGTCAAGCCGGGTGTCGGTACACCGGTTGTTTCGGATGTATCTTACACAAATACAGATACGATCACACAGCAGGAAGTAGTAAAAACAGCAGCTATTACATTTCCGGAGGGAACTTTCCGCGCACCTGGTATTTATCGTTATGTACTGACCGAAAGTGCAAATTCAAATACCGATATCACGGATGTAGACGGCAATGTACGTTATCTGGATGTTTATGTAGTAAATGATAATGTGAATGGCGGCTGCAAAATCGATGCTTCTGTATTTACCGAGGCGGCCGTGTCTCCGACTTTTTCCGGTGATAAGCAGGCACAGTACGGAGAGAAAAATAGTGAGATCACAGATGCGTATCAGACCTATAAGCTGAGCCTGGATAAGGTTGTGGAAGGAAATATGGGTGACAAGAACCGTAAATTTAATTTTACGATCAATTTTAGTGGTCCGGCAAATACATCCTTCACCTTTGGTAATGAACTTATTACGCTGGATAGTAATGGATCTGGTTCTGTGAACCTTCAGTTGTCACATGAAGATGCAGCAGCAGAGATTACAGGTATTCCGTCCACAGTTACTTATACGGTAACAGAGAATCTGAACAGTTCCGAAGGTTATGATACCGATTTTGCCGTATCGAAAGGAACCGGTACTTCCCAGGCAGTGGCAAAAGATGAGGCAGCAAGTGATGCCGCAAAAGTAACGGCGCAGCAGCAGACTGTGACAAAAGCCGATAATGCGGTAACGGTAACCAATCGCCGTGTGGCTGCCTCTCCGACCGGTGTAATGCTGAGTATAACACCATATGCATTATCGGCAGGTCTGGCTTCTCTCCTGGGAGCACTGTTTTTCCGCAGAAAAAAATTATCTTGAAAAAAGAAACAATATCATGCAGCCGGTGGGCGAAAATGTCAGAAAAAACGGTAAGGGCAGCGAATGGTGTAGTAAGCATTTTTACAGGCTGTCTTATGGCGGTATTGTTTCTATATGGTGGCTATTCGCTATGGGATACCTGGCGCATTTACCACGGCGCTTTCGTGGATGATGAACTGATGGAACTGAAGCCGGTAAAGGGGGAGGATGCGAATCCGTCCTTACAGGATCTGCAGAACATCAATGCAGATGTCTGTGCCTGGCTGACGATTGACGATACTGGCATTGATTATCCGGTAGTCCGGGGAAAAGATGATATGGAATATATCAACAAAGATGTTTATGGAAACTTTGCCCTGTCAGGATCTATTTTCCTGAGCAGTGCCAATCAACCGGATTTTACAGATCCTTATAACCTGATTTACGGACATCATATGAGCAATGGTGCCATGTTTGGCGATGTGGTGGAATTTACGGACGAGGCGTACTTTACGGCACATGAGACCGGCACATTGTATCTGCCGGAGGAAACCAGGTCGATTACAATCTTTGCCTGCGTGGAGGCGGAAGCCACAGACAGACGAATCTATGGCTATATCGCAGAACCGGACACAACCGGGCAGATGCAGGAACTTTTATCCTATGTGAAGGAACATGCTGTGCAGTATCGGGATATCCGGGTGACAGGGGAAGATTCCGTTGTTGCCCTGTCCACTTGTGCGGAGTCTGCCACAAACGGAAGGGTGGTGTTATTCGGAAAATTGGAGAAGGTTTCTGAATAGACAAAAAGACGAATGACCGGAAAGGAGGTGCGTGAAAAACACATGAAACAGAAGACGATGAGCCGGTCTAAGATTGTGCAGTGTGATTTTGGGAAAAAAGATGCCAGGATGAATGAAAAAATCAGTGAAAATAGAAAACGAGGTGTCCTGTTGCTGTTGCTGGTTGTGCTATTCTGGTTTGTTCTGCTGGCAGTAGTGCCAGCCATGGCAGCGGAGAAAACCTGTCTGGTATCTGTTCCGGTGTCGGTGCAGCTGACAGGAACTGCAGTCGGTGGACAGACAGAGAATACACCGGTTTTTACCGTGGTAATGGAAGCTCAAAACGAGCGGAACGAGCTTCCGTTGCCAGAACAGAACCAGATACAGATGGGAGCGGATGGGAGCGGAACATTCGATGCCATTCTGTATACAACACCGGGAGATTATCAGTATCATATCCGACAGCTTGCCGGTACGGATCAGAATATTGAGTATGATGTCACGGAGTATGATGTGACAGTACGTGTCCTGAATGTGGAAGGCGGTGGGCTGGAAGCTGAAGTGTGGGCATTAAAATCCGGTCAGCCCGACAAACAGAGCCGGATTGTTTTCCATAATAAATGGAAAACAGAGACAACTCCGGGAACTGTGACGGAGCCGGCACAGACTGGTGTTAAAACGACGACAATGATGCGGACACCCAAAACAGATGACATTCAGCGGCCGGCAGTATATGTTGTGATGATCATTGCCGCAGCCGGGATTGCGATTGGTGTCAGTTTATACCGTAAGTACAGAAAAAAAGAAGAACTGTAAATGCAAAGAAAAGGAAGCACTTTCCCTGACAGGCGATTACTGGCTGACAGGGCAGGTGCTTCCTTTTTCAATTTACAAAACTTTCCGGGATATGGAGAGAGCACATGCTCAATCATTTGGTTTATAGTAAAAATGTCCAAACAAACGCTCTGTTTTCACTACATTGATAAAGGCATTCGGATCAGCTTCTTTCACTACTTTCCGGACTTTTTTACTCTCTGCACTGGAGACGACAGAGTATACTACTTGTCGTTCTGTATGCTCATAAGGTCCTTCGCCATCCAGAATGGTGGCACCGTGATTGGTAGCTTTTGAGATAGCCTGATATACCTGTTCTCCATGATTGGTGACAATGAAAAATGTCTCCTGCTGGTATTTTTTGTATAGAGTGTGCAGCACCTGTGTAGATGCAAACTGGAAAAGGATGGAGTAGAGTGCCTTGTCCCATCCAAACATAAATCCTGCGGCAACCAGAATGACTGCATTCAATCCGAGAATGATATTAAAGGCATCCATTCCTTTTTTCTCAGACAGATAGATGGAGATAAAATCCGTTCCTCCGGTGGTAGAACCCGTCAGCAGACAGAGACTGATAGCAAAACCATTGATAATGCCTCCGAAAATACTGATCAGCAGGACATCAGAAGTAATAGCAATGCCTGGAATAAGGTCCGTAAGTACACTGGTCAGTACAATACACAGACAGGAGTACAGGGTAAATTTTTTTCCGATAAAGCGGAAACCGATGTAGATAGGAATGGCATTCAAGATCACATTGATCACCGTGTAGGGCAGAGCAAGTCCCAGATACATCTGTGCCCCGCGCTGGATCAACAGGGAAAGTCCTGTGGCACCGCCCGGATACAGACCTCCGGTGCGTACAAAGGATTTGATATTTAACGCCATCAGTACAGAGGCAAGGCATACGACCAGCAGTCGCTTCAAATCTTTTTTTAAATCAAATTTCAAAATAAATTCCTCCTTACTAGTGGTTCCGGCCGCCTGCATGTAGTTGGAATCTGCACAAAAGCACCCTTTTCGCTGCTTTCCACCATATGGTCGATGACATCCAGCACATGTATAGCCAGGGAAGCGTTTGTACGGCTTTCACGTTTGGTGAAAATTGCGTCTGCCATTTCGGAAGGTCCGAGTCCACGGCTGTTTTCTTCGTAAGAAAAACCATAATTCAGTATCTGAGGTGCGGGATGATCTTCAAAATTTTTCTGTGCAGGAAGAAAGATCACATTGCCTCCGAAGGTATTCGGATCGGTCAGCTTCAGGATACCCTTTTTTCCGTAGATCATAAAATGCGCCAGATCATGAATCACACTGTCACCGTTAATGGACAGGGTTCCGGTGATTTCATGTTCCATTTTTAATATCGAAAATACCTGGCTTTCATTTGGATAGGAAATCTTCTGACCGAAGGTCGGACTGTCCGGAAAGGTATTTGTGCGCTGTGGGGCAAGATTCCGGACCAGAGCGGATACTGATTCCACCGGTCCCAGCAGGCTGACCAGGGCCGTCAGATGATACACGCTGTAATCATAGCAGATACCGCCGCCGGGCATACATAGAAACGGTGATACGCCGGAGAGATAATCAAGATCCCGGTTGGCACAGATGTCAAAGGATGTGACTTCACCGATCAGACCGTCATCAATGGCTTTCCGTGCAGTCTGTAAGGCAGCTCCCAGAAAGGTATCCGGTGCAGAACCAAGGTACAGCCCTTTGCTTTTTGCAAGGCATTGCAGATTCATGGCACTCTGTGCGGATAAGGTCATAGTTTTTTCTGTATACACATGCTTCCCGGCTTCCAGTGCCTGACGGATCAATATTTCGTGTGTCGGTGCCGGAGTCAGGATGACGACCATATCAATAGAAGGATCTTTTAAAATCTCTTCGTAGGTGCAGCCTTTGATCCCATACGCATCTGCCTTTGTTTTCGCGTGTTCTAAGTGGTTTGCACAGCAGGCAGTTACATTTAAATTATCAAAATGATGGATCATATTTTCCAGATAAATATCGCTGATGGCTCCACAGCCGACAACAGCTGTATTCAAGATTTGCTGTGTTGTATTCATGTCAGAAACCTCCCGGTAAAAAGTGTGTAGACTTGCAGAGATGCACAGAAGAATATGTCATGCATTGCATGACGTGCATCTCACAGCAAGAATGCCGAGGGCATTCTTGAAAATAGTTGCATTTGTAAATCTATGTGTGGGTATAAGTAAATCCACAATATAATGTTTAAAAATGTTCCGGGTGCTCCCGCATATATTCCCGAAAAACTTCTAAAAACAGCGGTACTGCCGGATTGCTTATTTCGTGTTCCCAGGCAATGGCCAGATCCAGTGTATCATTGCTGCTATCCAGCAAAGTAAAGGCCAGATTGTTCGCATGCATATAGCTGCGGCTGCGATAAGGCAGAATGGAAATGCCGGTGCCTGCTTCCACTGCCTGCAGCAGATTTTCATACAGATCAAACTGTTCTGTGATACGAGGATGGAAACCGATCTGTGCACACAGCTCCATGATGCGCTGGTTCATGTATCTGGCATGCTCCGGATGAAAAACGAGGAATGGTTCCGTGGAGAGTTTGTCATAATCCAGAACCATTTTCTGTAACGCAGGATGATCTTTCCGAGTAACCAGACAAAAAGCGTCGGATTGGATTTTTTTGACATCCAGAGTAGAAATCTGCTGCAGATCCGGCATCATGGAATAATAGATATCCGCATCTTGTCGGGCAGCTGTCTCGGATATCTGTAAAGCATCCTGGCGTATCAGTTTGATTTTTATATGAGGATAGCGGATGTGAAACTGATTTACTACCTCCGGAAGAAACTGGTGGGTGGGAGCAGAAAGATGGCTGATACGCAGTACGGAAGGCTGTTCTTTTGCCAGATCCAGTTTTTGTTTTGCCTGTCCCATTGCATCGAGAATGGATTTTGCATCTTCGAGAAATAATTCCCCGCTGTCTGTCAGAGTGACTTTTTTTGTGCTTCGGACAAAAAGTTCTGTATCCAATTCCTTTTCCAACATTTTGATCTGATGGCTGATGGCAGGCTGGGTCAGATAAAAATCCTGGGCAGCCCGGGAAAAATTGCGATATTTAGCTACTGCGATAAAATAGGTCAGTTGTTTCTGATCCATAAGTACCTCCACTTTGATGGCGTGATTATCTGGTTAAATCAGCGTAAATTTCATGTTTGTGATCAGTTATAAAAAATATTTATCAATAATGCAAAAATATATGAATTTCACAAAAGAAAATCTTCATGTTACAATCAATGTAACACAAAAGAGGTTAGGTGTAAACGAAAATTATGCACGAAAAATATCAGGTGTTTCCCCACCGAAGTGATTGGTTTTCGTAGAAAAGCAGAGGAGGTAAATTCAATATGGCGTTTCAGGTTATGGGAGTTACTGCAGGAAGAAAAAACAGTAATTCAGAAATTTTATTAAAAGAGGCACTGCTTGTCTGTCAGGAGATGGGAGCAGAGGTCAGAATGATCAATTTAAAGGATTATAATATCATTGACTGTAACGGATGTACATCCTGCACCATGGGAATGTCTATGGGAAAATATACCGGATGTTCCCTGGATGATGCAGATGATAAAAAGAAGATTATGGATGTGATGTTGAATCAGGACGCAGTTATTTTTTCGGCACCGACGTATGATCTTATGCCGTCATCCTTATTTTTGAAATTCATGCACAGAAATCTGGCATACGAATCAGCATTTTTAACAAAAATCGGAGCGATTGAGCCGAGAGACCGTGTGGGCGCGCTGATCGCAGTGGGTGGTTCTACCCGTTCCTGGCAGTCCATGGCACTGGAGTGCATGCAGGCAACTACATTTACAAACAGCTTTAAAATCGTGGATATGTACATGGCTACGCAGGTTCCGGCACCGGGACAGGTTCTTCTGTATGATGAAAAAATTGCACGCGCAAGAGAAATTGGAAAAAATGTTATGGAAGCACTGAATACAAAACCGGAAGAGCGGAAATGGCTGGGAGATCCGGATTACGGATGGTGTCCGAACTGCCACAGCAATTCACTGTGTCTGGGCGAGCCGCAGTGGAAAGGTCTGCAATATCCGATCGAGTGTACTGTATGTGGCGCAGGCGGAGATCTGGAGCGAACCCCGGATGGTAAATGGAAATTTGTCATCGCGGCTAACGGACTGGAGCGTGACCGTACCACAGAGGAAGGCCGTGGTGTCCATTGTGATGAAATCGCCGAGACACAGGGAGGATTTTTCATGGATCCGAAGAAACGGGAAGAAGTTGCGGCAAAATTACCAAAATATAAAGAACTGAAATTCCCGGAACTGGATTAATTCGATATTATTTTTAAGAAGAGGAGAAATTATGGCATTTACACATTTATTAAGTCCGATGAAAGTCGGCAACAAAGTATACAAAAACCGTATCGTAAGCGCACCGATGGCGTTCAGTCTGGTAGCTCAGAATCCAATGGCAGCAGAAGTTTCCTATCGTAAATTGGAGGGACCGGCAAAAGGAGGCAATGCCTGTGTTATTCTTGGTGAGACAGATGTCAACTTCCGTGACGCAGTGCGTATCCCGGGCTTCAAACCATTTGATTTTGCAAAACCGGAAGAAGATATGGCGACATTCAAAGCAGTAAAAACGTATGCTGACCGTATAAAAAAACATGATTGTATTGCACTGGCTGAGCTGGTTCATTGTGGAAAAGAAAAAGTTCCGTTCAACGATCAGCAGGAAGCGATCGGGCCGGTTGACTGTGTAAACTCCGCAGGTGTTCCGGTTCGTGCAATGACGAAGGATGATATGGATCGTATTGCAAATGATTTCGCAGTGGCAGCTGTTTATATGCAGAAAGCCGGATTTGACGGAATCCTCGTTCATGGCGGACATGGATTTATCTTTACACAGTACCTTTCCCCATTAATGAATACACGTACCGATGAGTACGGTGGATCTCTGGAAAACCGTGCAAAATTCCCAATTCAGATCTGCAAAGCAATCCGTGAAGCGGTTGGCCCGGATTTCCTGTTCGAACTTCGTATCGACGGAACCGATCACCAGCCGGGCGGAATCACACCGGAAGAAACCGGAGAATTCATCCGGATGGTAGAACAGTACATTACATCTGTACATGTTACCTGTGGTATTTATGAGGAATCTGTAAAATCCGGTACAGAGTCCAGTATGTTCCATGAACACGGACTGAATATCGGACCGGCTTCTATTATTAAGAAATATACATCTCTGCCGGTAGGAGCAGTCGGTGGTATCAACTCCCCGGAGCAGGTAGATCAGGCGATTGCAGATGGCAAGATTGATTTCGCAATTTTCGGACGTCAGATGCTGGCAGACCCGGATTTTGCACAGAAATGCATGAATGGTGATGAAGCACAGATCCGCCGTTGTTTAAGATGTTATAAATGTTTCCCGGGATCCCCGGAGGAAGGCTATGATGATCTGCCATTTACCAGTGAACAGCTGGCTGTATATGTAGGTCACTGTACCATTAACCCGATGGCACATCTGCCATTTGACATTGAGCAGCTTCCGGCAGCAGAAAAAGGTTCTCAGAAGGTTCTGATCGTAGGTGGCGGTATTGCAGGTATCCAGGCGGCCATCACTGCGGCAGAACGCGGACATAAAGTAACTTTGGCAGAAAAATCTGATAAACTTGGCGGATTGCTGTATTTTACAGATGTGGATATCGACAAACCGGATCTTCGCAATTTCAAAGATATGATGATCCGCGAAGTAAAACGTCATGATGTGGAAATTCTTATGAATACAGAAGTGACACCGGAATTTGTAAAAGAGTTTGCACCGGATGCAGTAATCCTTGCAACAGGTTCTGTTCCGGCATGCCCGCCGATCAAGGGTATAGAACATGCACATCAGGCGATGGCTGTATATGACGGAACCTGTGAACCGGGCAAAAAAGTAGTCATGATCGGTGGTGGTCTGGTTGGATGCGAGACAGGACTTTATCTGCAGAAAACAGGACATGAGGTAACTGTAGTAGAGATGCTTGACCGTGTGGCAAATGAGTCTTTTGGTATGTACCGCGAGGCTCTGGTATGGGAGATGGAGAAAAATGATATGACCATGCTTCCAAAAACAAAGTGTCTGGAGATTACACCAAACAGTGTAAAGATTGAAAATGCAGATGGTGTACAGGAACTTCCGGCAGATACTGTATTGTATGCACTTGGTATGAAATCTGTAGATTACAGTGCCTTGAAAGAAGCTGCCGGAGAGGCAGAGGTATTTGTTATTGGTGATGCAATCCACCCGGGAAAAGTAGACCAGTGTACGAGAACCGGCTATATTGCAGCTCTGAAAGTTGGTGCAAGTGAGGAATCTGTGGCTTATATCCAGGAGTAGATCTTGCCTGTGTAGTTGAAAAAAGAGAAATCCGGCAATTTTGTCTCGGTCGCTAGCAATCGCTTCCTGAGAAAAAATTGCCGGATTTCTCTATTTATACGGTGAAGTATATGGATTTTTCAACTGAGGATATGCTCCATTTTGCCTGCATCCTCCCTATTTATACAGTGAAGTATAGGGCTTTTTCATTCACGACGGCGCTGCGTGACAGTTAAACGCCACTTCTGCGCGTTAAAAGATGATGGAAGGTATGTAAAACTTGCAGGGAAACAGTTAGCGTGATAGGATGATTACAAAGAGAATACAGAAAATACTAAAAATTTGAAGGAATTACCACTGTGAAAAAAGCAATGAAATCCACGATGGTAGTTGCCGTTCTGGCGACAATCATATTTACAATATTATATAGGACAATAGAAAATGGTGTGATGCTGTCACTGGCTATTACAGCGGGAACCATCAGTTATCATTTTGTTATACGTTATGTGGTGGCAGGTATTTTCAATAGTGTGATGCAAAATCGGGCAGATTTGTCAAAAACATGGTATCAGCAGAGAACATGGGAAGAAACATTGTACAAGAAGCTGCATGTAAAGAAGTGGAAAAGTAAGATGCCAACTTATGAACCGGCAAATTTTGATCTGAGGATACATACACCGGAAGAAATTGCAGGGGCGATGTGTCAGGCGGAACTAAGCCATGAAGTAATTGTGATATTTAGTTTTCTTCCATTGCTTACAGTTCCTGCATTTGGCGCTTTCTGGGTATTCCTGATCACATCTGTGCTGTCAGCTATGATGGATTTGTCCTTTGCTATCATGCAGCGGTATAACAGACCGAGAATTATGAAATTATGTAAAAGAAGGAAGAAAAACTAGCACGATAGGAAAATGTATCAGTGGGATTGTTGGATCTCCTTCTTTTTTTTGCAAATAATTGATGAAAAAATATCAAAAACAGTGTTATAATGAAAAAAGTTTCTCAAAAACACACATAGAAAATACATAAGAGGAAGTACAAGACATTATGACATTACGAGAACTGAAAATTGGAAAAAGTGCAGTAATTAAAACCGTAGGTGGAGAAGGTGCCCTGCGTCAGCATTTTTTAGATATGGGAATGATTCCGGGAGCAGAAGTGACGGTAGTAAAGCTTGCCCCAATGGGGGATCCGATGGAACTTCAGATTCATGGATATGAACTGACTCTGCGTCTGGAGGAAGCAGATCAGATTGAGATCGATCCGATCGGAAAACGAAGCAATGAGCACCAAAGAACGGTGAAGGAACTTGGCTCAAAGCATCCGGGCATTGGTGAGACCGGAAAGTTTCATTCGAAAAAAGATGAAAATCCATTGCCGGAAGGCACAAAACTGACCTATGCGCTGGTGGGCAATCAGAACTGTGGAAAAACGACTTTGTTTAATCAGCTGACCGGATCGAATCAGCATGTAGGAAATTTTCCGGGTGTTACGGTTGACAGAAAGGATGGTTCGATCAAAGGACATCCGGAGACAGATGTGACGGATCTGCCGGGTATTTATTCCATGTCTCCGTACAGCAGTGAAGAAATCGTATCCAGGAATTTTGTGCTGGATGAAAAGCCAAAAGCAATCATTAATATTCTGGATGCGACGAATATTGAGCGAAATCTGTATCTGACGATGCAGCTTCTGGAGATGGATATCCCGATGGTAGTTGCCCTGAATATGATGGATGAAGTGATTGGAAATCAGGGCTCCATAGATGTCAACGGCATGGAAGCACTGCTTGGTGTTCCGGTGATTCCGATATCGGCAGCTAAAAATCAGGGTGTGGACGAGCTTGTCCGTCATGCATTACATATTGCAAAATATCAGGAGCGACCGCTTCGTCAGGATTTCTGTGATAAAAATGATCATAACGGATCCGTGCATCGTTGCATTCATGCAGTGATTCATCTGATTGAAGATCATGCACAGGCAGCACAGATTCCGGTGCGATTTGCGGCAACCAAAGCGATTGAGGGAGATCACCTGATCCTGGAGCAGTTAAAGCTGGATCAGAACGAGCGGGAGATGCTGGAGCATATCGTGCAGCAGATGGAGACAGAACGTGAAGTTGACCGGAGTGCAGCGATTGCTGATATGCGGTTTGATTTTATTGAACGTCTGTGTGAACAGACTGTGGTAAAACCAAAAGAGAGTAAGGAACGTATCCGGAGTGAGAAGATTGACCGGATCCTGACAGGAAAATACACGGCGATCCCGTGTTTTGTTGGAATCATGGTACTGGTGTTTTATCTGACCTTCAATGTGATCGGGGCAGGTTTGCAGACCCTGCTGGAGATGGGAATCGATAAGCTGGCTGATATCGTGGATGCGGCGATGACAGCAACCCATGTAAATGGAGCTATGCACAGTCTCGTTATTGACGGTATTTTTAACGGTGTTGGAAGTGTGCTGAGCTTTTTACCGATCATCGTGACACTGTTTTTCTTCCTGTCTCTGATGGAAGACAGTGGTTATATTGCCAGAGTGGCCTTTGTCATGGACAAATTGCTGCGCAAGATCGGACTTTCGGGTCGAAGTATTGTACCAATGCTGATCGGATTTGGTTGTACCGTTCCGGCGGTTATGGCAACACGAACCCTGACCAGTGAGCGGGATCGGAAGATGACGATTCTGTTGACTCCATTTATGAGTTGTACAGCAAAGCTGCCGATTTATTCGTTCTTTGTCAGTGCATTTTTCCCGAAATGCGGTGGCTTTATCATGGCAGGATTATATTTGCTTGGCATCGGTGTCGGAATTTTGATCTCATTCCTTTATAAAGGAACATTATTTAAAGGCGAGCCGGTTCCGTTTGTTATGGAGCTGCCGAATTACCGCCTGCCGGGGGCAAAAAACGTGACACAGCTTCTGTGGGAAAAAGCAAAAGACTTCCTGCAGCGTGCATTTTCGGTTATTTTTATTGCAACGATCGTGGTTTGGTTCCTGCAGAGTTTTGATCTGCATATGAATATGGTGACGGATTCCGCAGACAGTATCCTGGCAGCAGTGGCCGGTGTGCTGGTGCCGGTTTTCCGTCCACTTGGTATGGGCGACTGGAGGATCTGTACTTCCCTGATCAGCGGTTTTATTGCAAAAGAGAGTGTGGTATCTACGCTGGAAGTGTTGTTTGCTGGAAGTATCGGTACGGTGATCACATCCCTGACAGCAGCCTCAATACTGGTATTCAGCCTCTTGTATACACCATGTGTGGCGGCCATTGCATCAATCAAGCGGGAACTTGGAACAAAATGGGCCATCGGTGTGGTGATCTGGCAGTGTGTGATTGCATGGCTGGCAGCACTGGTGGTACACCTTATTGGTTTGATGATCGGGCTGGTTTAGAAGAATATGTCAGCTTTCGCTGACCAGAATCACGCACCAAGTCTCACGTGCG
>ERZ1673737.1397-NODE-1397-length-23704-cov-4.164151_pt1 | contig 23704 bp, 11 predicted proteins | sample MGYA00580211_ERZ1673737 | MGnify/ENA primary metagenome ERZ1673737 (study PRJEB41218, sample SAMN15661789) | gut metagenome | host: Homo sapiens | place: Canada: London | collected 2015-08-20/2019-03-30 | study: EMG produced TPA metagenomics assembly of... | reverse complement strand
CCTTGAAACATCCATGGGGTTATCAAATAGACTTTGGTTTTAAAGGGATTTTTAAAGAGATTACAGGCTGGAGGGAAAAGGGTTTGTGCGAGCCCACACACTACAACTCTCTTACTAAGGTCTCTGCGGGATTTGGCCAGATCCCGTTATGTTTGACCTCTTCGCCTGTCCCAAGTTTTCGAAGAAACTAACTGGCTTCCATGCGGATTGTTTTGAACGGAGAATTCGCCTCTTTGCTTTCGTCAAGTTGGCATTCCGCCTCTATCATTGATTTAGAGAGATTCGATCACAAACTCGACAGGGTAGACTTGCTCTGAAACGGCCACGAATATGGGAGGTTTCAACGCAAATTCGCTGAACTGCTGCGAATAATGTCCATGATGTCTGGAGTAATACCTCTAATATTAGGCTTTACTAACAATGTTCGCCACCCTTCCTCCCCTGTCTCATCTTGCCCAAATATTTGGGTCAACCACGCTTGAAATCGAATATGATGCTCTCATGACACGTCTGGGTTCGACACCTGAGGCCAAATCCAGCAAAGTTTGTTCAGTGAGGCGATGGTCCAAGGGATTAAATCTTGACCCGACTGGACGCTTGAGCGTAGTACATCACTGGAGGTGATCTTGTTGACCCATCGCATTAACGAGCTATGGACCACCTTGGGGTTTCATGCGAGTTATCAATACACTCAAAAAGCATTGGCAAACTAGTTTTGTGGGCTAACATGAGATTAAATAATTCTCCCACGTCTTCCACCTACCTGGGTAGGGATACAAATAGTACGTGATCGTTCCATTTCTGTAGAACTTCATTGTCGCCATCTCCAGTCTTATGTATTGAATGACAGCGATGCAATATCATCCCATGCTTGAGTTGATTGAACCAAGATATTCGTTGGCGATATACGTAGTGCCTCAGGCATGAAAGTCATGTGACTGTATTTATCTCCGCAAGCCTCATGATAACCTCCCCTCGAGATCGACATCATAGAAGCATTCGAAATATCTGAGCCCAAAATCAATGATATGCAAGCATAGATAATATGTCCTTGCGCGGCCCCATGCGGCGGTCGCATCTGCGGCAGGTGAGCGCGGCGAGCTTGGAGAGCAGCTCCACCCATTCACTGGAGGCCTCTCATCACCGTGACCATGATCATGATGCAACCACGGACGAGAGAACTGTCAGGCTATCTTCAACAAGTTTGGTTCGGCACCAATGTGCGCTGTGGGTACACGATGAAATGTTCTCCCGTGAAGAGGTTTTGTTAAACCCCTCGGCTTTCGGCGAATCCGGAGTCCAAGTTGGGGATGTTGTCGAGATTCTGCCCGTTCGAGCATCTGGCGACATGAACAATTACTCTTTAAAGTCTGAGGCTGCTTCAAAATCCACACGTGAGAGTCACGCCGAATTGAACTTGTCATCTCACACGGACAGCACCTCGAAATTCAAGACTCCCTTGCAGAGCCGGTGTCTATTCGTGGTGAAAGCCCTCCCACCCGAAATTAAGGCTCGTCACCCACAGCTGGAGATTTCTGTGACCAACAATGTCGCCAATATCTTTGGCTTCAAGAACAGGACACAAGTTCTCCTGTCGATTGTAGACCGCGAACAATGCGCGGCGTCTCATGTTGATATCGCATTTCGCGACCAGTACTTGGTCCGCTCTGACATGTGGAGACTCGTCATGTCGGAACTGGCGGATAAGATTGTCTACAAGGGACAGAAGATCATGTTCATGGGAAGCATCAAAGCCACTGTCAAGAACATATTCATTCGGGAGAAGAAATGCCTCTCGGGATACTTTGCTCCAAGTACTATCCCGGTTTTCCGAAGCGAGTCTGCCAAATATGTCCTGTTCATTCAGATGTCAAGGGAAATGTGGGATTTCGATTCCGAAGGCACCGGTGATATCTTGTTCAGTCGAGTTATCAACGGCTTCTTGCCAGAGCTCTTCAAGAGATGGGCCAATTCTGATGCAAAGCACCTGGTGACTATTGTATTATTCACTCGAGTCGAATACGATGCGCCCACTCACACCAGCCAAGCTAAACTAAGCACTGGGAATCTCAGCACCAAATCTGGGCCGAACAAAAACCCGACCCGAGACTTCTATCGCGTGGTAGTCAATGATATGGCAAGTGGTCACTGGACAACGATTCTTGACGAGCTCAAAAGGGAATTTAGAACCTTCTTGCGAGATGTCTCAATCCTGAAATCGGATGACGTTGAGGCTGCATCTGGAAGTGGCATCGAGATACCTTCTAAACCACACATGGCAACCATTGCCGGACATCCCAGCACAGCCTTACGAGGAAATATTTTAGAGGCCATCCATCTTGCCTCTGCCCATTTAGCTTTCGATCACATCGATCGGGACATGGTTCACACTGGTACTTCAATCATCGTCATTACGCCCGGTAGTGGCGTTTTCGAGGTCTCGTACGAGTCCTTGGCTTCTACAACGGAGGCACTTGCAAATCGTGGCATAGCCATTGACTTGGTCTGTCTGAGTCCCATGCCTCTTCACTCTGTGCCGTTGTTTAAATACAAGGAACCGGTGGAGCAGCCATCGGGTGTAACAGGGGAACCTAGTCCTGGTGACATCCGAAGGAACGTTCCTTCACCTGAGATACATCATTCCCTATCAAGTGTTGTTAGCAGATCGTCTTACCTCTCCCCAAGCTCATATCTGTCTGCAACAAGAATGAGGGAACGTGCGGCTCCTCAGGCTAAAGAGTGGAGCTTCGGTATTCCACATTGGCTTGATATTTCCTACTGGAACCCTGAAACCTACCGAGAGGCTCGAAGAATCCTGAAGAAAGACCCCAATGCCCCAATTTCATCAACTGTCACTCGGCCATCCAAGGCATTTACACCACGAGTACGCATGTATGAGATTCAAATGATGGGGGTCATGGAGAGTGAACAGTCAAATATCTCAATCCCATATCTTGCCGAAGGACGTGGTGGAGCGAGGCCTCGTGCATCCTGGCCAGGATACGGCCAGTTAAGCCGTCCTCCCCCGAAGACCCGTTTCGCCCATTCTTCGTCTTTGAAGGCGCCATACAGTGACAGTCTACGACCAGGGTCGTTCATTCAAAATGCTTCTTCAAACCCAGCAGACTCGCAAACCCAAGAACCCCGGAACTCACGAAAGTCCGTGATGGCTTGGATGGACCAATACGATGAAAACCTCTTCACTCTCTCACCGAAAAAGCGTCAAATTCACAGGACCACCAGGCAAAAGCGACCTAGTGAAACGGAAGTCCAGGCCGCCAGTGCTGGAGTGCATGAACGGCTTTCTGCCCGCTCAATTATGCGACTCCGCGATCATGAAACAAATCCAGCAGAGGACGATGAGTCTTCGGTCCCCTGGCCTCGAAGGATTGACTCCATTACAACGATAACACCCAAACGCCCGGGCTCGATCAAGAGCATGTCTCCCAAGAAGCCAGCATTGAAGAAGACGCCGGCAGCAAAGACCTCGCGAATTTCCAAGACCATTAGTTTCGCGCTTCGAGGTCTAAGTGCCACTCCCCCAAGAGCCCAAGCAAGCACAGGAATCAATGTGGAGCATGCGAGTGCGTTGCCCGCTGTGGTATCCAGAACTCCAGCTGGGTCAATCTCTGATTCAAGGAGTATTACTTCTTTAAGTCCTTCAGAAACAACGTCCACTCAAACTGCCATTGATGTGCCTTCAAGACCTTCTTCGCCCGGAAAGACTTCACAGCCTCACTCCAAGCCAATTTCCATCAAGATACCCCCGAAAAATCCGCCAAAGGAAATAGAGCAACCAGAGCGCGTAGGAACCCATGGATCATTATCGACGTCTGCAGCAGAGATACCAGCTCACGAAGTTGGTCGTAATCAAAACGAAGGCTCGTACCGGGATCACAAGGTTGAGATCAAACTCAGCCACAGTCCGCGCGAGCCATCTGCGCGCAACTCACCAAGCAAAGCTTTATCTCCTTGGGTTCGCTCGGTCAACCCTTGTAACACTCCCAAGGATGTACTGCGAGATACTAGCTGGTTTGGCCGTTGGCAACACGCGTATCCACGGCCACCGCATGTGGCTGTCGTCAAGTGGAAAAGTTTGAAATCCCCTGCAGTACTTCCATTGACGACCGAGGAACTACCAACAGCCAGTGAGCTTGCTTCGGATTATCTGCAGACTCCATATCGTGTCTTTCCAAATGAAGACTCGGAAGGCATAGAGGCACCGAAGACACGGGGTGTTCTTATACGGGAAATGCTCGCGCTGCGACTCTCTCACGGGTTCCAGATCGTTGTTGGAAAGAATGTGGCCGAAGTATCAGGACAGCCAGCCCTTGAGTCATTGAACGTTTTCGACTCTCGGGGACTAGAACGAGACGGCCTGACCGTGTTCCTATCTAAGGGCAACACTATTCACCGACTTGTCTGCGTTCAGGGAGGAGAGGTGGAAGTGACACGATTCACCCATCAAAACTCTGCTATGCTCATATGCCCTAAGAAGACCACTTTCACTCTCTACCAACCGGCCATGAAGACAATTCTAAGCCCGGAATACGAAATCAAAGACATTAAACTGGATCCAACCGCCGAAGAGTACAATTGGAACTATGCCGACAACTACGTGGCTGGTCACCGAGACTATCTCCAGAATCCGGCACAGCAACTGCATTTCTGGCGAGTTCGTTATGTGCTCATTCCGCTCCAACTTTATCCCAGTTCGCGGCGCCATCTGCAGTCTTTCAATGAGGACAACGTAGAAGAAATTCATCTGCTTGGTATCAGCCAGCTGACACACATCTGGCAACGGTACAAGTATGTATCGCCGGAAGAAAAGCTTTTCGAGACATCGAATCCCAAGACAGATCAAAACCCCCTCAACATCATGTACCAAACACGCAATCCATCAGAGATTGTTACAGCAGAATTGGATCGATTGCTTCTCACTGATCCAGGTCTTGACAATGCCCCAGCTCAGCTCTTACCAGAGTCGGAACTGCTGGAGAGATCAAGCATCAGTCTTTCATCGCTAGCGCAAATCATTCAAGGCGAGAAAGGTGTGCGGATGATGGATCGACGGTGGCATTGGAGACTGCACTACAACTGTTTCATTGGCTTTGAATTCACCACCTGGCTTTTGCAAAACTTGCGTGATATTGGTACCCGCGAAGAAGCAGTCGAGTTTGGAAACGAGTTGATGAAGCATGGTCTGTTCCAGCATGTGGAGAAGAGACACAACTTCCGAGATGGCAATTACTTCTACCAGGTCTGTGCCGATTACCGCGTCACTCGTCCAGAGTCTCGAGGGAGTTGGTTCCCTCAGCTCAGAGCAGATAAATCGATGCCATCAACGCCAGCGATTGGAACTGCAAAAGACTCTCCTACTAGTCCATATGCGCGATCAGACAGCATTGATGAGCGCATACCGCAAACACCCAGTACTCCCTCCAAAGCCAAGAACAAAGTCGCCATCATGTTGTCCAAATCGATGAAATATGATGTCGATCCGCGCAAACGGTCCAACCGGCCAGAAGTCATCGACCTCCACTATGACCGACTGCACAATCCCGAGAACTGCTTCCATATCGAGCTCAGCTGGATGAGCACGACCCCAAAGCTGATCGAAGACACGGTACTCTCATGGGCCTCGACAGCCGAGAAATTCGGTCTCAAGCTAGTCCAAGTACCGATCGCCGAAGGCTGCGCCATCGACAAAACCCAACCATTCCGCAAACCCTACGAGATAAAGCTGAAACTCCCACCTCCAAAGGCGCCCCTCCACACGGTATTCAACAACGCATCATTCGCGCAACCGGGTCCCCCCGACCCCAATTACTACCAGAAGGCAATATTGCGCAAATTCGACTTCGTCCTAGATTTCGAAGCATGCTCCGCATTCCCAGCAGACGTGGAAGTCTCCTACTCATGGGGAAAGCCAGACTATCTGTACCCGCAATTCATCCACCGAACAGGCAGCATCCTAGCCCAGATCACCAACGAAGGCAACTTCCTCCTGTTAGCCAACCGACTCGTGAGCACGCGCGGAACAGCAGGTCGGGACCCAGGCCGCTTCGACCACAGTCGACCCGACTTCCGAGGCCGCGCAACGACAACCCATGATAACCTCGATCGCGTCTCGCCTCGTCTGTCCCCGGTTACAAGACCTGTCCACGACATTGGCAGTCCGACGACCGCATCCGGGTCCTTGAGCATCGACTCTGCAAACCTCTATCGCGCCCCAGAGTATATCCTCAACGGCCTGGTTGAGTTCTGCAGCGATGAAGCACAGCTGAAGCAGTTCTACTCGGAGTCGCATGTTCGTCCCGCTTCGACAAAGGTGGAGCCTGCTACTACGAACCTGATGGATGCCTCGATCCCGTCACTGGAGCTTCCGGCTAGTGTGGTCAGTCATCATATCTCGCCGCCGCCGGGATTGCCGTCTCGTGTGACGCATGATTCGCGTGAGGGATTGAAGTCGCCGGAAATTACGCGGGCTAGGGCTCGTGCTGAAAGTCTTAGCTATAAGGGTAGTCCTAGAAGTGGGAGTCTGCGACCTTTGATGTAATGAAAGAAACCCAATTTTGTTCTGATAGGTTTGTTCACAAATGAAATGCAAGTCTAGTCATGAGATATTCATATAACGATACAACCTCAACATAGAATCTAGATGGCCTATAGACTGATCCCAAATCCCTGTCCAGATCTTAACGAGAAAAGAAAAAAGGAAAAAGCTTCCCATATCCAATCCCATCGGTACAGCACACCCGCTAATAACAAGCCACAACGCCTTTAGCCGGATCTCTCTATTTCAGCCGACATCCCAACCCCGACTGCTGGTTGGTGGATATACCAGCCAAGAATACATCAAAAGTCCCGAACAACTGCCCCGCCTTATGTGCTACCCCAAGCTCCAGAGCGAAATAGCGGATCTTCCCAGGTGCTTTGCTGGGCTCTGATTCGGAATCAGGCCACGGACGAACGTCCGTGGCTAATGAGGCATTTCAAGCTGTAGCCGATGGTTTCTGGTGAAACAAATAGAGCTCTAGTCGTTTCCCCTCTTGTTCATCTTCTTTTCTCTTTTGCTTTTCTTGTTATCTTATTATCTGCGAAGCTGAGAGACTGGGTTTTCGCAGATCTAGTAGCCATCCGGAGTCTCTGAACATTGGATTCCAATACTCGCCCTTCAATTGGGATTATCAGAATATCTTTTTGTCAAGATGAAGTTCACTGCGGGAATGTGGTGTCTGCAGGTAAATTGTGTTGCTTTTTTATCGAGGTGCGTACCATGGGATATCTGCTAATACCTGGGAACTATAGGAGGGAGTTGCTATTGAGTGGATGAGCAATGTAGAGAGATTCTCCGTCGAAGACGAGTCGGTCAATCTGCTGTTGAACAAGTTTCAGAGACACCGAGGAGATACCCTTAACTCGCGTATGTATCCGATACGATTATTTCAGAAGAGTAAGCTAATAGAGATCTATAGCAACTGTCTCTGCCCAAATCACCTCTCCGTCGGAGGGAATCGTCGGTGTGAAGCTTGTGCATTGGTAAGATATGAACAAGCTATCTAGCTCTTAGAATAGACGATATACTTATTTCTTTCAATCAGGGCTGGTCAAAACGACAACGGCCCTCACTACCACCTCAACACCAGCAAAGGCCACATCGCCATCCAGCACAACAAAGAAGAAAACAAACTAAACTACAAAAGCGGACCACTAGATCTAGACATCAATACCGCCGCCAACGAACTAGACCTAATCTTCCGCTCCCCAACCGGCAAGAAACTAACCGGCCAATCCTTCCGCTCAATCGGCTACGTGCGCGACCAACGAAGCGAAAAGCACCGTTATGAAGACGGCATCTACGCCGAGAAGCAGGGTTACATGCTTGCAGGACTAGACCTGGGCGTTGGCGAGAAGGTCTACGGCCTAGGGGAGCGATTCGGACCTCTCGTCAAGAACGGGCAGGTGGTTGATATGTGGAATGAAGATGGTGGCACCTCTTCTGAGCTTGCGTACAAGAATATCCCATTCTATATTAGTTCGAGGGGATATGGTGTTTTTGTTAATCATCCTGGAAAGGTCAGTTTGGAGGTGCAGTCTGAGCGCACTACTCGGGTAAATATCTCTGTTGCTGGGGAGGAGATTGAGTATTTTGTCGTTTACGGGGCTACACCGAAGGAGATTCTCAATCGGTATACTTCTCTCACTGGAAGGCCGAGCCTTGTTCCGTCGTGGAGTTATAATCTTTGGTTGACTACCAGTGAGTTGTGATTTTTCTTTGCTTTTGGGAATGTCTGGGGAAGTATATGCTGACGCTCTCAAGGCTTTACTACCAACTATGACGAGGAAACTGTCACTGGGTTCCTTGATGGGTTCCGAGATCGTGATATCCCACTGGGCGTCTTCCACTTTGACTGTTTCTGGATGAAGTCGTACCATTGGTGCGATTTCGACTTTGACTCGGACATGTTTCCTGATGCCGTGGGATACCTCAAGCGGTTGAAAGAGCGTGGGCTGCGCATTAGTGTCTGGATCAACCCATATGTAGGGCAGGCATCACCACTGTTCGAGGAGGGTAAGAAGAACGGCTACTTCATCAAGGTACGCATCCCAGTCCAGCAAAGAAAGCAAAAGCAAAACAGGAAGAAAAATATGACTGACACATACCAGCGCACCGACGGCTCCGTCTGGCAATGGGACTTCTGGCAAGCCGGAATGGCAGTAGTAGACTTCACCAACCCAGCAGCCTGCAAATGGTACAACAGCCACCTAGAACGCCTAATGGAAATGGGCGTGGACAGTTTCAAGACCGACTTCGCAGAGCGCATCCCAGTCAAAGGCGTCCAATACCACAACGGCGCGGACCCAGAGCGTATGCACAACTACTACGCCCTCCTCTACAACAAGATCGTATACGAGACTCTCAGCACCCGGGTCGGACGCAGCCAGGGTCTCCTCTTCGCGCGCAGTACCGCACCAGGCGGACAGGCATACCCCGTGCACTGGGGCGGCGACTGCGAGAGCACATTCGAAGCAATGGCTGAGTCACTGCGTGGTGGACTGAGCCTGATGCTGTCCGGGTATATATTCTGGGCATCTGATATTGGCGGGTTTGAGGGGACGCCGCCGCCGGCGCTGTATAAGCGATGGGTGCAGTTTGGACTGTTGTCATCGCACTCACGTTTGCATGGATCTTCTTCGTTCCGTGTGCCGTGGATCTATGGCGAAGATTGTTCGGATGTATTGCGGGATTGTGTCAAGCGCAAGATCTTGCTTACGCCGTATATTCTGCAGGAGGCGTTGAGGGGGCATCGGGATGGAACACCGCTTATGAGGCCGCTCTTCTTGGAGTTCCCTGAGGATTTGAATACTTATGCTGTTGATACGCAATATATGTTTGGTCCGAATTTATTGGTTGCGCCGGTGTTTTCGGAGGAGGGTGAGGTTACTTTCTATGTGCCCAGGTCTGAGGATGATGAGGCTGGGAAATGGGTTTCGTGGTTTGATCATTCAAAGTGTTATGAGTCTGGTTGTTGGTACACGGAGACTCATGGCTTTGATACTTTGCCTATCTTGGTTCGCCCGGGGTCGGTGACTGTTATCAATCCCACGATCAAGGCTCCTGAAGATGATGCGCTGTCAGGAGTTGAGTTGCTGATCAATGGTCGTTTGCACGGAGAGACCACGATCGAGATTGTCAATTCAGCTCAGACGGACGAGGTCTTGGAGACCGTTCAGCTTTCTCCTGCTGCGGATGGGAAGGTCGAAGCCAGTGGCCATCCTGTGAAATTGGTCTATGTTGCTTAATTCCTCTGTAAGAGAAGATTGCAGAAACATAATGTCATTGGAGTCAAATTATCAAGTGTCATATTAAAATGTGTCATATTAAAATGTGAAGGATGAGCCTTCACAAACAGAACTATACTTCAGCGAGAAGTGGGTATCATAGTTGAGAAAGGTCGCAATGCAGCAAGCATCGAAAAACCAAAAAGCAAAGAAAAGCAAATCGAAAACCAAAGGCCCAGGACCGGGATCAGAGAAGGACCGAGACACAAACATTGGGCAGAAAAAAGAAGAAAGGGGTGTGCAAAAATGTGCGAGAAACGTACCATGCAAAAAGAAAAGGAAAAAAAAGGTAGAAAGTTCGAAGCCAGGCAAAGCGTATCACCAGGCTTCTTCGACGTCGAGGAGCCATTTCCGAATTCCTTCACGCAATGTATTGTCAGCACCTGCAAGTGCTCTCCTTCGTTCACGATCAGCAAGTCCTAATGTGCTATCCACATCTTCACGGCAATGCTCGGCAGTAACGATGCGGACGACTTCTTCCAAAGCCCCAAGTACCATTTTGCGGCATTCACCACGAGGCACTTCGAGAGGAGGGGCTTCATCGGTGCGTGGGGGAGGAGCTTTGTTGTCTTCAGCTTTGCGGGCGCGAGTAGGAGATGGAGCACGCGAGTGTGCCAAAGACGAGTGACCACTTTGGCCCAAGACACGCTCGACGGCATCAACGAGAACACCGTCGAGGTCCATCACGGGCTCCTCGATGAAGCGTTCTTCCACAAAGCTTTGATCTTGTTCTTCGGCGGCAGAGCTTTCGGGTATCTTGTCTGGTCCGTTGAAGAAGCCAGAGAACTGTGAAGAACGAGACCCACCGGTGTGGCGGGCGCCGCCCGAGTGAAGGCCATTGGCAGGTGAAGCTGGGGTATGTGTGGGCGAGTCATGACCCACTGTGACCTTGCGTCTCAATCGAATTCGCTTCACTGTTGAGGCCCTAGTGTCTGCGATCAAGGTTGTGGCGACATCGACCCATCTCTCTGATCCATCCACATCGGTTGCGAAGGGGATATATGGACAGGGTTCGGCCCGCATGGCCTGCTTGATCTCTGTTTCAAGGGAGGCGTAAGGCCGGACTGCTTGAAGCGAGAAATCTTCATGGAATGACTTCAACCAGCCAGCTACATGGGTAGTAGGGCCATCGTTATCTTTCCCAACACCGTGGAACCCAGAGCCACTGCTGTGAGTGGAAGCGATTGCATCCATGCTGGTGACGGACGTACGAGTTTTCTTCGGCGAGGCAACAGTAGAATCACCGGAGGAAGAAAGTGACAGGAATCCTGGAAGGGGAAGATCAATGTCTACCACACCTTCCTCTGCGCGGACTGACATCTTCAAAGGTGATTCACGGACTTGGCTGGTTAGTGATGACGGTTCGGGCGAGCCAGCCTCATCGCTGTGAGCAGCAGCAGCGGGGATGGAGATATTTCCACTGGGGGCGTTTTTGCGCCGTTGTTCATCATCTTCATCCTCCGTGACTTCTTTGACCATTTGACTCAAAGTAGTGGGACCACGCACAGCAGGACCAACAATTGTAGAGACAGATCTCTTGCGAGTATCAGTTGGAGAATAGGGCTCATTGCTTTCAGCGGATGACTCCTGCCGAGAGCTCCAAAGACCGGAGAAGATACCTCCCCAGCGACCTCCGGCTGACGGAAAACTGCCATTTGGGGTCAAGACAGAGCTGTCACTTCGTTGGAGGTTCTTCAGCAAGGTCTCTGACGCGAGACTATCGTTGCCTTCAGCTGCGGCAGTTTGTTGTGAGTTGCTTGGCTGAGAAGTGAAATGGGGCACAGGGACAGTGCTGCTTTGAGTAATCATAGAGGTAGTTGCGCCGCTGGTGTTCTTAGCTCGATCCTTTGGAGGATTCTTTACAGAATTCTTTACGCCGAGGGTTCTGATCGACCGAGCATCGGAACCTCTGCGGGCTGAGGCCGCAGAAGGTTCCGCCGGCGGAGTTATGTCGGCGCCATCCGACGACCGCTGCGCTGTATCTTGTGATGAAACACTCACTGATCGTCGATGGTAATCATTTTCGCCCATATTTAATCGGTTGGCACGAGCTCGTCTTTCAATCGCTCGGCGAAGGGACTCCTGGCGGAGTAGAGGAACTGTGGGTGGGCTTTGGGAGATAGCACGCATTGAAATTGATGTGCCAGGTCTGAGCGGCGAAGGTAACGGCTCCAGACGCTGTTTAGATGGCAAAAAGGCGGCGAGCAAGAAGACAAGGCGGCGAGCAGTCATCTTGTCTGGGCAGACAATGACTGTTCTGTTTGCAAGTATAGGCTCGCCATCTTGCTGGGACTTCTGCTGCAGATTATGGCGCCGGCGATACCACTCGGGGCCAAGAGTGTTGAGCCATTCGGTGTGGTTCCCCAAGAATGCCGTGAGAATCACCAAAAAGAAGAAATTTTGCTCTTTGTCGCCTAACCCACGGACAATTGAACGGCCTTCCTCCCGCCAGACACCCCAGCGACTTTGTCCAGTGACCACGTATGGAGTTTGAAGGGCCAAGCTAATCCGACGAGAGCTGCGGATAGCCTCCTCCTTGAGTTTCGAATTGACAGATAGAATGTTGGCGGGGAGATGCACAATAGTCTGGTTAGTCCGCTGCATATTAGGAGGTTTAGCAGGCTTCGGGTGCGGTCCCGACAAGGAGTCTACCTTCTTCAGGAGGAAAAGAATTTCGTTCCGAGCAAGTCTTTCAAGATGTGAGAGTGTACGAGTGATGACATCCCAATGATCAACGAGCAAGTCCAGGCGCTCATCCAGACTAGCAGGTGGGGATGCTGCAGACAAGCTATCGTCAAAGAATCCGCCTGGCCAGCGGTGATCTGAGTCCAGCGAGCTTGAGAAACCAGGCCGAGGGGAATCCGGGCCAAGCGTGCTAAATCTTGAAACAGGTCGTCCAGGATTGCGTGCGAGTAAAGGAATCTGAATTGTGATGGCAACAGCGTACATCGGCGTTTTCTTTTCCTTTATTTTCTTGCGCTTGGAAACATCCGGGAAGGGGAAGCCGCCCATCTCAGGCAAAGATTCCTGGTAAAGAGCGCTGGCATAGTCATGTCGCTCAGCGGATGCCTCGGCTCCTTCGGGAAGATTCACGCTAAACATGCGAGTCAAGAGGACTGTGACTTTGGAAGGTGGTTTGTTGTCGACTCCTCTACCTGCTCCCATCAGGCCTGATGGACTGCCTGTGGTATAGGCACGAGAAAGTGGACTGCGGGAAGCAGGTGATGATGCATTAGTGCCCGGTCCCGTATCATCATCAGCGGAGATGATGTGCATTTTTGTAGACGATCCCCGGTAACTGAACGCACTGCTGCCGAAGATGCAATTCAGGAGACCGGTGTCGTTTGAGTCGGCAGAATGTCGAGAATGGCCTGTATCGTGCAAGGTGGCCGATGGTGCCAGCGTTGAGCTTCGACCTCGGGCCCGAGAAAAAGCACCGGCACCCGCTGGTGACGACCTGCGTGCATCTGCAGCAACGGAGAGAGGGCTTGATTCTACGACAGACGATTGGTTGAGAATATTGCGGCGTGTCCCACGGGAGAGACTAGAGACTGCACGCGTATGTCTAGGGCCGGACTGATCATTGCCTTGTGGATCGATTCCGAGGCCGGTTGGGGAGTCGGATGCACGAGTGTCAAGCAAGACGCACGCATCACGGTCGCCTAATGCATTCTGTGCAACGATCACCCGGAAATCCTTGATAGCATCCAATTCCATTCCACCACGATCATCGTAGGCCCCGGCGGTCGAGGCGTTCGGGGAATTAAACGTTGTTTGCAATGGGTAGGTATGTGTATTGGAACGTCGGAGGAGGCTGGCATCGGGGAAAAGAAGGCCGGAGGTATGTTCCTCTTCGGTGACGGACTCAAGGGGTGTGCCATTGTTGCGTGTTGAGTACGCCGCGGGGTTTAGAGTCGACGCGGCGGTACTCAAGAGTCGGCCCAGCATGATGAATATAGCCGGGGAAACCTGCAGGAATGTGGGAGAACAGATGAAGAAAATGGACTGATCAAATAACGCAGTGTAACGATGGGTAGCAGACAGCTAGGGAAACCAGGCTGCATCCACCCATAGCTTAATTCAACGAAGCAGAAACCATCATCAAGCGATGAGGGAATTGAGAATGTCCGAAGAGGGGAGTGGAAAGGAAGGTGGGATGAGCTGCAGCAGTGGGGCTCTCAGCAATTGGGAATTGGCTCTCACCAAGTCTCCACAGTCTTTTCAGAGTTGAGAAAACAGGCTAGATAAAATAATCCCCAGCTTCTTAAGGGACTCAGGTCATTGATCAGAGAGACGGCCTGGGGAACTGTGGATAGAAGCCGGAAGAGGCGGTGAGGATCATCACGTGGTTTGAAGGCACAGTCAGCAATAGTGACATCTGGGCTTTAATCAACTCCAACTACATATCAACTACAAATGCCCGGATATCTTCTTATCAGATCTTCCCAAATACTCATCTAGTCTGTTGAATGAAATTCCGATCTTTGAATTCTTCGTATAACGAAGATACCATCGATGACCCAATTTTAATGCTTACAGTCAAGTCATACGAAGCTCTATTGACCACCATGTCACTATCCTCGACCGTCTCCGTGTCACCGCATAAGGATTGCAAGGAATCGTGTTACTCGGTGGCTGTTATTTGAGACGGATGTGAATTTGGGATTGGAGGAGAATATTTCTTTCCAATGTATTACCCATAGTGACCACATGACAGCTCTACACCGTGAATCACACCTCGTGTAGGACAAGCATCATGCCTGTAGCGTTGTGTGCCTGGGACCGAGTGAAGTGTCGATCATATCAAAGACACACATTATTCTCACTATATCAGGCGGCCTGTCGCTTCTGCCTGCGTTTTATCCGGGGATTAGCTGAATATCAGACATGATATATTATTTTCTTCCAATTGAACCCGCCAATGTGTGGCCGGTCTTAGCTGCTGATATATTATCCATGCATTATTTATTGGTGCCTAAGTTGACTATTATAGTCGCATGCAGCTCCTTGGCATCCAAACATCATGACAGGATTCTGTCCTGTTAGATAGCCAATGATTCGCGCACAGCCCTGTAGCCCTATACCTTTGAGAGGAATCTCACGGTTATGCGGAGAATGATAGAAGGGAATCAACGTGAGAAAAGACTTAAGAGGCGCACTACACCATTTTTTTACAGACTACAAGCAGTAGAACTAAGAAATAGTTTAAGTCACTGTTGGCAATGTGCCACAGATATATGCACACAATCCAATTCAATACACCGATTCCCAGTGCAATAGCTCCAAATTCATTACAGTTCCGCTTATGTTCATGCCTTCGACTGGCGCTTGACCTTATCCACCAGATGCTTCAGATCCTCCGAGCCAGACTCCTTTGGAGCCTTCTTCTGCTTCTTCTGGCGTTCCTTCGTCTCGGGCACACCCTCTGCCTCAGCGTCATCACCAGTGCGTCTGCGCTTACGGCCCTCGTCCAGCATGGCCTTCATGCCAGAGGTGGACTTGAAGCGGGGGTTGGTGGGATCGATAGCGAAATCATGGCTGTCGAACAGGCGGGAGAAACGGGGGTCGCTGACGTTGACCTGGAAGTCATCTGCCGGAGCAATTTCCTGGGACTTGCCCTTCTTGCCCTTGCCCTTCTTCTTCCGTGACTGTTTCTCGGCCTTCTCGATCTCGGTCATGTCGAAGTGCTTGATGTGAGCCTTCTCGTCGTCTACCATGAGAAGTTCAAGCTCAGCCCGCTGAGCAGCTGATGCCGCTTCTTCAGCGGCACGCTCCTCACGCTTCTTGCGCTTCTCCTCCTTGCGCCGGGCAGCGGAGGTGACCTTGCCAGTAGGGTCGTCGAAGAATGGATCGTTGAAGCCTGCATCTTCTTCCAATTCCTCCTGTACCTCGGCTGGAGCAGGCTCGTTGTCTTCACTGTCCACTGCGTCGGCACCTTCTTCGTCTCCTTGCTTGGTAGCCTTGAGCTTCTCCTTTCGGCGCTTCTTGCGCTCACGCTCCTTTCGCACGTACTTGTCGATTGTGCTTTCTTCGACCACTGGTTCATTCTCGAAGATGGTATCCTTGCCGTGACCGCCAGCCAGACCCGATGTGAAAGTGACCTCCATCTCACCAACAGGGCCGTCGGCCTTGGTGCGGGTAGGCTCGGCGCTCAGGCCCAGCAAAGCACGCATGCGCTGCCTCTCAGCCTCCTTCTTGGATAGCTTCGTAGTTGAAGCTTCTCCGGCAGTGTTGTCAACAACTTCCACGCCGCCATCCTCGTCATCTGAATCTTCGTTGTCAGAACTGTCAGACCCGAGGTAGGCTTTCAGGTCGTTCTCGTCAACATCCTTTCGCGAGCCCCGGAATGCACGTGCCTGTGCTTCTTTCCTTGACTTGTCATCCGCATCCCATGTCAATTTGACCTTGCTGTGCTGCAGAGCATCAGTAACAAACTCGGTAGGCTTGTAGTTATCAGGGATTCGAGAGCACTCGTCGCGAGGCTTGTCATCCGAGAAGTCTGTGTCATCAGGCACGAAGCGAAGATCGAAGAAATTGGCACTGGAGAGGTATTCGGCGCCATCAACCAGATCGTAGACATGTTTGGCGACATCCTTAGATGAGAACTTGAGGATGGCATAGTAATACCGCAGTCGGTCGAGTTGGTAACGCCGTAATTGTGTAGAGTTGAACTCTTCGCCGTCATCGCCCTTCATCATTGATTTTTTGATTTCTTCCTCCTCATCATCCGAGTCTACCTCGGAGTCATCCTCGCCACCAGCGTTTTTCTTGGTTGGCGCGAAGATCTCTTTCGGGGGACCCTCAACCTCCTCCCTCTCCATACGTTCCTTTCCAAACTCGCTAGGGTAGACTGTGACGTTCGACACACGCCCACCAGGAGGAAGGAAGCTCGAGAAGACAGCCATCAGATCTTCAGCGCGAATATTGTCCCAGTCGAGGTTGACGACTGCTATCCGATTCGACACTTCTCCTAGCGGCACATTGGACTGCTGCTGATCTGGGAATTCGACCTCGCCTTCGATTTCCTCCTCGTCGTCTTCCTCCTCGCTGGAGCTTTCCTCGGATGACGAGGATTCAAAGCCACCATCGCGTGCAGGATCATATGAGGCAGAATCGATGCGCTTCAGCTCCTTCTTGACTACTTCTTCGTCGTCGGAGCCGCTCTCCTCGTCCTCGTCATCGTCCTCAAGGCGATAGAACTTCTTCAATTGCTTCTTGGTGTCGTCCTTTGCCAGCTTGCGTCCATAGCGATCGACAGCAGCATTGCGGGAGAAATCCTTATCATCTAGCACGTGCGCAAAGCGCTTGTCAAGCTTGACATGAGTCTGGCGTTTGCTTGGAAGACGGTAGCGAGGATCGGATTGGATGCTGGCAAAACGAGGGTCCGCTGTAATAGAAAAAGTTAGTAATGCTGGTCCATAGGGCTCTTTAGAACGTATCTCAAGCTTCGGTTGTACGTACTGATCAACGGGCCGGTTTCGCCTTTAGCCTTTCCGGCCTTGGACTTTTTCTTGTCAGGGCCTGCCATTTTAAGCTCTACGATATATCACCGAGAGCAGGGCAATTTTTTTCAAGACCTGGGTATCGATAAGAGATCGTCAAATTCAACAAGTGAAAATACTCGAGTGGCAGATTATTTCTTTTTTCTGCCGCGGCGGTCGGCCAGGCGGTCAGACAATTGTGTCTAGTTCTCGAAACGGAAGTCTGCTACGATCCGAGGATTTTCAGTCAGCATACATTATCGTGGTGGTGAGAAGTTTCAATTATATGCAAGTAAAGTATTGTCATTGTTCAATATCACTCCTAATAATGCAATGCGTCCGTAGTCACGGAATATGTCGTGATCAGCGTATGTACTAAGGTCTCATGATATATAGCGGCGATTGGATAACTTTAGCATCCAAAGTACCGCTTCTCAATCCATCGTGGTTCTCCCTCTTCCTCAATCCGCCCAACAATCACATTGATCCTGGGGAATACAGCAGTCAGCCGTTTGAGACCTCGCTCGCCTGCTGCGCAGGTCACGAAAACGATTCTGTCCTGCTCTACTCCGTGGTCAAGAAGGATGCGAACGGCCATAAGTGCAGCACCTCCACTGGACATTTGCGAGTCCATGAGGATAACTGTGGCATGTTCTTCGAGCTGCGCTGGGAGTTTCAGGTAATGCAACTCTGGCTCTCCGTTGCACTCATTGGTTTGAATGAGCACGCGACCAGTGACACAGTCAGGAATCGATCGCTTGAGGGCAGTCTCTATACACGAACCTCCTCGGAGGATGGCGACAGCCGATACAGTACCCTTGGGATGCAAACCAAGGTATGGGTTTCCTTGTGGTGTTTCCACATTCGCGGAGACATACAATGTCATGTCCAAGGCACTGGCAACGGTATTAGTTGAGTAAAAGAAAATCCAATTTCGGGATGTGGGTGTCATACTTCTCAATCAAGATCGAAGCCAGCCGATCAAAGTAGAAGATGAAATCCTCCTGCTCAGTCGCTGGGTTTTGCAAAATAGTATTCATTCCGATGAGCTGCGGCGTGGAGGGCAAAACATGTACATTCGAAGGAAACTCAACTTCCGCTGCAATCAGACCGAGCCTGTTAAGTTCTTCAGTGTGCCTGTCGGATTTATCTTGCAGCTTGCGTTGGATGTGTTTCACCACCATGTCTAGATTGAATTAGCCTCAAGTCATTAGGGCTAGCGGCGCGAGGAATGCATACCAATGGCGGTTGTGTTCTCAATGCCACGTGGAATGATAATGTCTGAAAATCAGGGTTAGGAAACTGCCTGAATCCATTGCACAGTCACACGACTACCAACCTGAAATGGGGCGTTGGGGTTCCACATATCGGGTATAAGATGGCTTGACGAAAGCGAACCACTGTTTGATGATTCCTTCAATGTCTCGGCCGCGCTCGCGGACATCCCGAAGGACTATTAATATTTCCGTCAGTGACCTTTTGCATGAATAAGATTCAACGTCACCCACCTCGGCGTCCTAAGCATACATCCATGTCGGCTTCAACGAAGATCTGGATTGGGGAGTTAGCTCTGTTTGACAGGCAGAGGAGAAAGCACATACCTTCACATCCAACATCTCCACGATTCTAGGATCGTGAAGCGCCAGAATGCCCTCCAGAATAAGCACTCGAGGCGAGTAAAGAGTGGTCGTGTTGGACTGCCGCTGGTGATCAGCGAATGAGTACACCGGGATGTTGGCTTTTTTTCTGTAGTACAATCTGGTCAGGCAAAACAAAGACCTAGACCGTAGAAAAAGAAAATTACCCTTTCTTGAGATCCCGCAGGGTCTGTACGAGAAGATCAAAGTCAATCGAATCCGGGCAGTCAAAATCATACTCGTTCGCATGAGCTTTGAGGTGCTCCTCGGATGATAATGTCTTGTAAAATGAATCCTAAACAAATGAAGGTTAGAGCCGCAACAAGATCGAGACCATGCATTTTTAGAAGCTGTACCATTACAAGGATCACCACCCAGGGTAGGTTCAACGACTTGACAATCTCCATGGCCACAGAGGTCTTGCCAGAGCCTGAACTACCAGCGATGCCGATGATGCTCAAGTCCTGCCATGGTGGAGCATACCGCGGCGCGGGGCTTGAGGAAATAAAAGGCGAGATCGACTCCATGTCAAAGAAACTGTCACTTAAGACTGTACCCCACTGTACAATACGACTTGGATTGAAATGCAATTCCTCGATAAGTTAAGAGCCCTGGAGGGCTTGGCATAGTTATGTAATACACTTGCCCAATCCAGGTTAGTTTGAGACATCGTTCTGCCAACGCCTCTTATTGGTTACATGTTGCTGACTTATGTCTTCGTCATCCGCTGACTTAGGCTTAGCGCGTTACCTTCGCTTAAGCTCCTCTTATTCCGAGCTTTTTCTTCTCGCCTTTCTCTTCCTCTTCCCTCCATCCAACTGGTCTTTTCCCACACAGCGACTGCCTCTTCCCATGGCCGTCGTTTCTTGGGTCACCATTCAGCTTTGAGGATAGCTTCGGACCAGATTCAAGACTGGGCATCCCCGCTCATAATGTCGGCTAATCTTGTATGCTTCTCGGTGTGAAACCCGTGGTCGCTGGCCTTTTAACACAATGCAGATGTCCCGAACTCCCTCGACTGCGACGCCTACGTGGCATCACTTCGAGCGGAAGCTCGAGGAGGTCAAGCCTTCCAAGACGTGAGTTACCTCCGATGCCATCCCCCTCCGCCCCGTGACATGATGTTCTTGAAAATCAAGTTGGGAATCTCTCTGAAAACATGTGAGGAGAAACAATTGACTTGTCTATCTGATTCACGTCACCTCTGCAAATATTGCATTCAACAGTTGGGTCCGAGCGATTGCTAACTGTCATATCACAGTGATATCAACTATTTGGTCATGGATTACCTCATCACAAACGGCTATCCCGCCGCTGCGAACAAATTTGCAGTTGAGGCCAATATCCAACTCAGAACGGACCTGGAATCTATCCAGGAGCGAGTTGAGATCAGGACTGCGATTTACTCGGGTGATATCCAGTCGGCTGTTGAAAAAATTAACGAGCTCAACCCTCAGGTAAGAAAATCTTTTCCACTAGTCGACTCCACATTTCCTAGCCCCTATTCTTGCTATGATTATACCAAGTTTCATGCACCACTCTTAAATCCCCTCCGGGGTTTTGCAGAAAAACAAACATCTTCAGTCCTCAGTATGAGCAAATTGCCAAAATTGGATCTTATCAGCACCTCACACTCTTCTTGCAAAGTGCCATTGCTAACAAGACTTCAATAGATTCTTGATGAGGACCCATCTCTGCACTTTGCCCTGCTGCGCTTGCAATTGGTTGAGTTGATCCGCACCTGCATGGCCGTCCCAGGCAGCGACATCAGCCCAGCCCTGGACTTCGCGACCTCGCAGCTTGCACCTCGTGCTCCCACGAATCCCCAGTTCCTGGAGGACCTCGAGCGCACACTTGCCCTATTGATTTTCCCCAGTGACAACTTGGACCCGTCCCTTGCATGTCTTCTGGACCCCGCGCTTCGTAAAGATATCGCTACCCAAGTCAACGAGGCCATTCTGCAGAGTCAGGGCGCTCGTAAAGAGGCCCGTCTGCGCAATCTTGTGAAACTTCGGGCGTTTGCCGAAAGAAAGGCCCGAGACGCCAAGAGAGACATTCCAGATACCCTGGACATTGGCTTAGTCGGCGATTCCCACAAAAAATCCAGTAATGATCTTGCTACTAACATTTCCGACACCTTGTTATCTCACAACAGTGATATTGACCCAATGATATCATGATCTGGTCTTTGTCTAGCCTGATTTCCAAAGCTGCTGGCTCTGACCACTTCTGCCCTAACGTTTGATTTTTCTAGCGCGGCGTCTTGGTACCTCATTCTTAGGCGTTTTGTTCGTGCGATGTCTATCGCTGGTTTTTTCAGTTCGGCCTTTTGAGCCCTTTTACAACACAATGAATATTTTCCTTTTTCTTGAATGACTCCACCTCTTCCCGCTCCTCGGGGCATCAATGCCTAAATTAGTCTAGTAAAAGCAGAACAAGCTTGATCGTCGGCCTAAATTTCTCAACTGACGTGTCTTTCTAGATTACAGTCAATGCGTTTATGCAGCAAGCATCAGAACACAAGAAAAATGCTAGCTAATGAACGTAACAAATCCATACAGCCACAGGTATGCATGAAGTTCAACAGAATAAATCCAAAATAACAAGTAACAAGGTGGAAGGCGTAGGTATTTTCGGAAATAAACAGGAGTCATAGGACAAAAGATCCCCAGTCTCGCTCTGACCCGCTCGAGACTGTATCAGCAAATAAACTCTATTGGAGATATCGCTGATATCTCATCATCGGCCAGCGATAGGCTATGGGTGGGGAGTACATCGAGCTGCTCAGAAGCTCATGAGATCTAGAATTACGGAACATATTAGCAATGCTTGCAGATCAGTCAGGAAACAATGGAGACATACCTCTTCCGAAAAGAGCTCTCTTGGCCCAGTCCATGGCCAACATACACCTCGTGCGGAAGCTCACGCTCTCGGCGAAGTAGATACTACGCCAGAGGTACATGGCAATGACACCACCGCTGAAGCTCATACCACCAAAGTCGAAAATGGCAGCGTTACTGATGTACGCTAAGCTTCCAAGATGTCTGTAACGGAAGGCCTTGTAGACGGCCTCGTCGAGGTCACCATAGTCGATCTCATTGGCCTTGAGACCAGGAAGAGCGGCGGCAATCTTGGTAAGCTTGCGGCCGAGGTAGACACCCTGCTGGTTGGCACGCTGGGCGGTGGCAGGCAGGGAAGTGAGCTTGGTGTCGATCTGGTGCAGGAGCTCGGACAATTCGCCGTAGTCGAGTGTACCGGAGTGGTCCTTGTCGTACTGTTCGAAGAGTAGGTCCAGGCGGCGGAGATGGTTAGTGGCTTGAGGGAAGCGTTTCTTTACTCGGTTGGCAACTTCTGTCCATTCGGAGAAGGTGAGGTGGACCTTCTCGGGATCGCGACCCTTTTCCCAGGCGATGGTGCGGAGGAACCGGATAATGTTGTCTGCCACGTTGTTCTGGACTGTCGAGCAGTCACCAATGGCGTAGACGTCACCTAGGGGAGCACCAATCAGACGGAGATGAGAGTCCGTCTCAAGGGCATGCTTGTTGTTCTGACCCTCCAGCTTGTTGGAGAGGGTTTCGCAGATTTCAGCTCGGGCTACATCGTGTTAGTGCAAGCCATGGGGGTAGTTTAATGTATGATGGTAGTGCACTTACCCACGCCAGTGGACCACAGGCAGAATGCGGTTGGGATCTCCTTAACAATGGTCTTGCCGTCTTCGACCTGACTGAAAAGGACCCGGTCACTGCGAACTTCCTTGACACGAGCGTTGGTCAACACCTCGACACCATCACGAGTGAATCGACCCTAGGAAACAATGTTAGAACGGCTATCAGGAAGTCTCTGGAGTATAGAAAGCATACCTCAGCATACTTGGAGAGTGCCTCGTCGTACGTGTTCAAGATGTGGGTTCGGCTCTGGATGATGTGGACAGAGATCTCGTTGCGGACAATGCGAGGGAAAGAGAGGAGCAAGTCTTCATTGAGAAGATCGAACAGCTCAGCAGCAAATTCAACACCGGTTGGACCACCACCACAAATGACAAAGGAAAGCAGGCGTCTGCGCTCTTCATCGGTGGTGGTAGGAAGACAGGCCTGCTCCATGTTTTCCAAGACCTGGTTCTTGATGCGACGAGCATCGTCAATTGTCTTCAGGAAGTTACAATTCTCGAGGCCCTTGACACCATGCGGGTTCGTCACACAGCCTAGATATGATAAGGTTAGTACTTTTGGGATGAACTCTGTTTGTTCTCGAGATAACTCACCGACACCAATAACAAGCTTGTCGTAGGGAAGATAGAAGTTCTTTCTAACCCCATCATTGTCAACCTGAGAAACCTCCACCAACTTTGCAGAGAAGTCGACATCAGTAGCCGATGCCTTGAGGAAGTGCCCATTGACCCGATCAATGATGCGCCGAACGGGCTCCACCAGCGAACGCAGACCCAGGGTGCCTACAGTAGCAGAGGGTAGCATAGGAGTAAACAAGAAATAGTTGGTCGGGGAAACGACAGTAACGTGGTAATCTGCAGGGTTCAAGTTCTTTAGGAGCGCAATACTACCCCAACCCGTGCCCAGGATGACCAGACGCGGCTTGTCCTTCTGCTCCAGCATTGTTTCCGAGTCATAGTCACCAACAAGGTAATCGGCAATAGGCAAGTTCTTCGGGCCTCCAATCCGAGGATTAAGCGCCAACTCCGAAACAGGGATGTCGACTGCAGTTGACGTTTCGCGATATGTACTA